>Ga0208722_1000024_pt1 | contig 36680 bp, 20 predicted proteins | sample LakMenEpi21Sep11_FD_150722 | JGI IMG/M metagenome (GOLD analysis project Ga0208722, IMG submission 150722) | Freshwater microbial communities from Lake Mendota, WI - 21SEP2011 deep hole epilimnion (SPAdes) | ecosystem: Environmental > Aquatic > Freshwater > Lake > Epilimnion/Euphotic zone ... | reverse complement strand
TCCGCCAATGCATCGATTGTGGATCTTGCAAGAATCCCGACGTTTCCTTGGGCTAAAAGTGTGGTGGTATTGGATCCAAAACTCTCATCGCTACCAATAGAAACATTGATTGCGGGCTTGACGTTGACATCTAGCGTGAGCCCAGAGCCGGCAAAGCCCAATGCGTAAGTGGATTGCTTTGTCATGCCATGGGCGAATCCAGATGCGTTGGAAGCTATTTGAATTTTCCCAGCGGATTCGATCTCGGTTCTACCGTGAATATCGACGCCGACCGTCGGTGAGGTATCCATAGTCATTCGAACAGTGTTGACCGCTAAAAGTCCGACACTCACGCTTCCTGAGCGGACTGTCGATAGAGCCGTGCCATTGAAATCGGAAAAGATCTGGATGTCTCCTTGATCGGTTTTCAGCGACAGCGGGAAGGTTGGATCCTCTCCAGAAATCAATGAATTCAACGACGATTTCATGAACGATTTGATATGGGACGTGCTTTCAGAAGCTGCAAGACCAAGAGATGCAGACCATACAACACCCTCTGAGCGGATGCTAGCATCGGATTGGCTGAGGACTTGGATATTTCCGTCTTGGGATCGGACCTCGTACGAAGAAGATCCATTTCTGGGCATCGATCCTGAAGTTGTGTTGATGCTCGCGCTGACATGATTTTCTTGCTCTTGATAGATCAGCGGAATGGACGCGGCATAGGCTACGACCCCAATAGCTACCGAAGTGGCCCGGATATTACCGTCCATCGATGTGTGATCGACACTGATGACTTCGACATCCATTTTTGCATCGATTGAGCTATCAGTAATCTGAGCAGCAACTACGTTTGCCGATGTTGCATCAACATCACTACGCACGATAGTGGCTGAAAATGAAACGGGATATCCACTAACCACACCAACGGCAAACGAAACCCCGACGCTATGGACATCGGAAGAGATGTTGTTGCCGATAGCAACTTGAGGGAAATGGATCTTGGATTTGTCTGGTAGTCGCGCTGCGGATGGAAGATCCACGGATGCATGGACGCTGACGTCTCCGAATTCCGTCGCAACAGCCGATCCTTGAATATCCGCGAGAACGTCGTCTTGGAGGATTGTTTTTGATTTTGCTTCTCCGTAGACTGCCGCTGCAGCCAATCCATTTCCAGATAATGCGACTTGGACATCTACTTCCCATAATTTCGAATAGATCCATGGGGAACTCGATGCTGTAACGGTGAGACTTCCCGCGTGAACTTCCGAGTCGTTCAGTTGAGCATACGTATTCGATGGATAATCCTTTCCATCCTCTGAATCCAATTTAAGATTATTTCTGACGACGGTATCCGCGGTGGAAAGACTAGCCGAAATCCCCTCGCTTGTTCCGGTGAAACCAACACTGACCGCTGCGACATGGCTCGCTAAATTCGTTTGCTTCGATGCGGAAATTGAAACTTCGTTTTCTGCGTAAATTTTTGAACCGTTTTTTGCAAAAGCTCGTACGTCAGTAGCAACATCGTTGTTAGCAATTTGGGTTAATGCTCCGACGGATACTACAACGGATCCACCCAACTCGATAGCGATCAAACCACCGATCCCTTTAGCGATAACCGTACTTGTATCAGTCGCAACAATCGATACCGTCTCGGCCTTGTCCGATTCTGCTCCGATGTTACTGGAATCAACCCATGCTTTTGTTGAGGTACGAACATCATTAGTGGACCAAACTCCGATCCAATTTGCAGCGATGTTTCCGCTTGAATCACCGATTCCTATTTGCAGAGCGATGTTGTCAGCTTGTGAAATGAGCTCGTTCGCCGAAGATGCAAGGATCTCTAATGAATCGCTGATCAACAGATCAGTATTTTTGACAAAGCTGGAAGTATCTGTAGTGATTTCATTGCTCGTTACCCCGAGCCCTACGGTTACTTCGACAAGGTTTTTACCTGACCAACTTACCTGGCCGCTGATGACGCGGCTCTGAATACTCGATTGGCTAAACGCATCGATGGAGAGTTTATCGGTGTTAATCGAAGAGTCACAAATCGAAGCGATCACGTCGCCACCGATGGTATTGATGGCAATCGCGCCAGCGATATTTCCAGACACTTTTGATTCCGTCGTAAGAATCCCAATGGATGCTGTTAGCGCTTGGATATCCGCATCGCTTTTTGCTTTGATCTGGACATCTACGTCGTCCGCTCCATTTGAAAGAACCCTCGCGTCCGATATCGCCGCCTTGAGCATCGAATTGTCCGAGACTTCATTGCTGCTCCAAGCAAGACCGACCGTACCCGCAAGTACTCCCTTGGTGTGGTAAGACCAAGACGCTGAACCGCTGAGAGTCCATATTTGGGATTCATCAGATGCGCCGATTTCTAATGATTTTTTTATGGATAAGTGGGTTGCGAACTCTTCGTCAGAATCCTCTTCTTGTCCTAAAATGGCTTTGATACTTCGGCGGATTGTATTTTGGGACCCAGATTCTGTAATTGCGATACCGGTAGCCAAAGCTCCTGCAATGGTTACAGCAAGGATTTTGGACGCGTCGTTAGCGACAATTTCAACCGATTCGGCTTCGATTTCCGTATCGCCAGATATGTTCGAAAGAATCTCATAGTTATCAAAGTCGGATTCTCCAAATTGGTTGAACGCATTCGACCCACCGATAGCAAATCCATACCCGTCTTGCCGTTTCTTTGCTATCGCAAAACCACCTGCGTCCGCGGTCATGAAATGACTGTTTTGTGCGTCGACGATCACCTCACCGGTGCCTGTCGTTTCGTTTCCAACGACGATTTTGGCATCTTCGATGATTGCCTTGGTTCTACCCGTAATTTGATTGTTTGCCATGGAGTAGACTCCCGAAATCGCAACACCTTTGCTTGCCGCGACACCTAAACATGCTGCTGCCGCAAATAGTGAAACGCCTGTCGAATCCGTAGGATCCTGATCGGATTGGGAGTTCGATTCAGATCCGGCGTTCGCTCGGATTTCTAGATTGCCATCGACGAGCAAAACAACAGGATGATCGGTGTTTTTCGATGAGTTAACCAGCAAGGCTTGTGTATCCCAGTCCGCCCGATTGACGGCAAAGGAGCCTGAAAGTGCGACGGATACCCCTTCTTGTTTGAGCCCTGTTTTGGCAATAGCCATTGCGCCAGCCAGCGCCCAAGATCGCGATTGATTGCGGCTATCGATTTCAAGGTCGCCGCCTACATGAAGGACCGAAAAACCTTGAAGATCCAATTTCGAAAGAGTGTTGTCCTCGAGATTATTGAACGCTGCATCGCCAGCAATACTGAAAGAAACCTTCTTTTTCACTTTTCCACCGGCAGGTTGTCCATCCCCTGCTGCGTTTGCGATAGGTTGGTTTGCATTGGCAGCGCCATTTGCCTTGGGTTTAGCAAATCGGAATGTTGGAATCGCACCAACAAGGGCGACGTTCCAGGCACCGCCTGAATTCAATGCGGATAGTTCCATCGCTGTAACATCGAGCGATCCTCCGTCTTTTGATTCACGGTAGTTATCGTTCTTGATGTATCTGTCGGAATCTGGGATTTCCCCGACGATTGCTTGTGTGAAACGCTTTGCATCTACATAACCATAGCTGACCCCAATTCCGACCGTGCCGCTTGCTAATAGCCCACCCGAACCCAGGACGTGGCCAGAGTCGCTGCTTACATCGAGGGCAAGTTCGCCACCTGTAATTACTGCACCAGGAGCAACATGCGCGATGGTTGTGCTCTCTTGAATCGATTGGTTGGAACTGAACCCTACCGCTACAACATCAGACTCGCTTCCGGCCTGGGAAAACAGGTTCTTTCTTCCGTATTCGTGGGCGACAATTTCGGTTTTGCCACGGTTGCCGGAATGGACCATTGCCCCGCCTTCGATTCGCGCGATCGTCTCGGATCTCGATCCAAGATAGAGTTCGCTCAATCCAATCCCAAGTTGCTTACCTTTGGTTCCAAACAAACTGAACTGCGAGCCTATTTCTCCTTGTAGTCCACCCGATTCCCACTTATCTCCTGGGAGGAGATTGGCGAGCTTAAAAAAAGAAATTTTGAGCAACTCAAAAAGGTTCGGGTTTAACTGAATTTGGCCAGCGAAGTCAACGGACTCCATGGACGTGCTTGATTCGATGAAAACGGTTTGCGTATCGGATTGGAACTCTGGTTTTTGATTCACACGGGCGCCATCTTTAATCACGGCAATCGAAGAGTTTTCGTAGTTAGCTATCGCAAATGATCCTGCGATCGCTACCTTGCTCCTCTTTTCATACAAATCGTCTCCCCCCTGCGACGGAACCTTGTTATCATCCCTATTGAAGACTGTACTGTTGGAGTACAGGTTCATGAACCCCAGTAGTCCGAGCGAAGTCGATAGACTCGAGAAGTAACTCGGTAACTCGCCTAGACCTGCAAAAAATTCGCTAATGTCTCCATCCATTGACGGGAATTTAGGAAAAGTGCCGCGAGGATAAACCAACTCCGACGCGATGGAAGTATCTCCTGCAGCATCGAGTTGGGCGGATGGTTCGATGACGGTTGAGACGTTATTAATGAAGAACTGGTTGGCAAAAGATGCGGCAATCGCATAGGTTTTTGCCATGCCTGTCAGCCCGCTCCATCCAACAGTTTTTGTGTTATGCAGAATTTCGGAATCGATTGAAATGTCACCAAGTGATTCCAGGGTGCCGCTGACGATAGTTTTGACGGTGTGATCGGAATATGCACCCGCGAAAGCCGCAGCACCTCCGAAGCCCTTTCGCTTACCTTCCCCAGTTTTTATGGTTTCAGGTTTGAAAACCGCTTTCCATGAATTCTTGCTAAATCGTACTTCCGGATTCATCAAGATATCCTTAAATGCAACCTTTCCGCCTAACTTAGGTTGAGATTCGGAATTGCTATTCGCATCCAAAACGCTTTCAATCTCGATACCAAAGACTTCCGGTTGACTCAATTGAACACTTGTTGTGCCACCCCAATTTGTGGTGTCGAATGCAATTGCGGTTGTTAGCAGTGCATCGAGCAAGGAGGGGGCAAGCCTTAACGAGTTTGGTCCGTCGACAACCGCAAAATAAGTGACCTCTGAAATCAATCCAATGATCGGAGAATCACCCATGGTGTAGGTAGAATCGATCTCGAGGCCGTGTTCGTTACCGGTTGCTCCCGATCCTAAAGCAAGGGGGCCTCCGTCAGCCGATAGGCTCAGTTGCAGGTGATCTGCATCCACTCGAAGTACAAAGTAGGATTGACCGTTTACCAATCCAGGAATGGGATTTCCTGTGCCCGACAAATAGGTTACTTTTTGCCCGATCGAGTATCCGTGGCCAGGGATTCGTATTTGGTTGCTGCTAACGGTTTTTGTCGCGCCCGGATCGAAAGAAACCGTTTCTATTTCATCGTCGAGGGTTTGATTTCCCGGATGGATTTGTAAAACATGCAATCCGAGTGAGGAAGTTCCAACAGAGGTGATATCGATCGCCAGTGAAGCTGACGCATTGCTGCTGGATGATGCCAATTGAATCAGGTCACTTCCCTTAGCGATTACGTAGTAATCCTGTCCATTGACCAAACCTCCGATTGGCGTGTTCGCTCCGGATAAGTAAGTGACTCGCTGGCCAGTCGTCCAGTTATCGCCTGTTACACGCGCGAGTTTAAGCGTATTGTTTTGAACGTCGACTAGGTCTGTCGTTCGGCCTGCATCGAACGTTTGGACCGTGGTCGAAACGTCGAAGTACTGCGCGGTACCAGTTCCGAGTGCTAGTAGATCGATGTAGTTCTGTGTAGTGCTTGCACCGAGGTTTTCGGCGAGCCGGATGCGGTTTTCGTCTAATCGGATCACATAGTAGTCGGAATCCGATCGTAGCCCTCCAACAGTTTCACCATCACCTTGATCATAGTGCACCATCTGCCCCGTTCTCAAATCGTGATTCGGAGTGATGATCCAATCGTTGATCAGATCGGTATTCGAAGCAACGAAGGATTGGAGGTTCCCCGAACCAGATGTTGGACCGGAACCCAAGTCAACAGGTTTTCTTGCATAGCAATCATCCAGACTCGCTGCCAACTGGATCATCGTTGGATTCAATAGGATCACGTAATAGTCTTGTCCGGCGACCAGGTTCCCAATTGGCAGATTCCCTGTGCCAGGTTGGTAAGTTAGACGCTGAGCATTAACCAGGGCGTGCCCCTCAGGAAAGGCTAGTGTATTTTGAATTGAATCAAGTGCGGGAATAGTCGCGTTTGCAGTCGGATCAAAGTTGAGCGTTTTGTCAGGAGAAACAAAAGCGAGTTGCCCGCTCTCTGGTTTATGGAACGAAATCTTTTTAAGCCCGATAGCATCGGCAGAGGAAACCGCGATTTGAATCCGATCCGCATCGACAACAATCGCATAAAACGTTGTGCCATCAACCAAATCTCCTTGGTCAACGCTCGTCATCGTATCGCCGGAGTAGTACAGATAAACCAATGGGTCTCCCGTCTTTAGTCCATGGTTTGAAAAAATGAATATGTCATTGGTCAAATCAAAGACGGATTTATCGAGCGTCAATGTCTCGGTGGGATCAAACTGAAGAATAGAATCATTCGGTAGAAATGTCGCCGAGCGAACCATGGGTTTCTCTGCTTCAATCTCCGGATCAACTCGATAGACCAACTGTGTACCTATGCTTAGACCAGTCGTGTCAATGTTGAAAGTATTTGTCTCTGGATCTAAGTCTGCCTGCGGATTGAATGTGATGCTGCGCCCAACATATTCAAATGCATGGGGGCTTCCTTGGCCAACTCCACTCATCACAATCGAATTTCTCGATTGAGCATCTTCCAGGGACTTGGCCAGTTGAAAATGATCGCTATCGATCCGAACCACGAAATAGGAATCGCCATCGAAGAGCCCTTCGATGGGTTGGGGCGATTGATCCTCATCTCCAGGACTTGGGTCCCCGGTACCTATGGCTGAGTACTTGACCTCTTGCCAGTCCGTGAATCCGTGATTTGGGATATTGAAAGTGCTTCCCTGGAGCGTCAGCTTGGGGTCGAAATCCTTTTGGGTTACGACATCGAAAATTTGAGTGGATGGGTTGTCTGTGCTCTTCCTAATCGGTTTATCCAAATCCAATTCCATTTGGTAAGCGAGTTTCAGACTGGTATCCGTCTTTCCGACGATTCGATAGGTGGTGTCGTGGATTAGCCCTTGGACAGGTTCTCCTTTCGTCGAGTCGAAACCACTGACCGTATAGAGGACTTCGTCGCCTCGGTCCCAACTGCCGATCAGGTCTAACGAATTTTGATCGCCAACGCGAATGCTATCGGTCGTGAAGTTTGTGGAATTGAGCGTAAGGGATTCCGGGAGAGCACCGACTGCAGTGACAGTACCTTTTATCTCTGTCTGGATGGTTGCGTTATCGGTTCCAAGGGCAAAGGTGATTCCCACGAAACCGTCTCCGTAGGAACGGGTTCCGGATTTCGCACTCGCTTTTGTACCCCCTTCGGATGTGATTTTCAGGTTTGCGCCTGAATTCAAGACCACTTCAGAATCGATGAGGGTCTTGATCGTCAATTCGTTCTGGGCCATTGAAAAGGCGATCATGGTCGCATCAGCTTTGGCGTTAATGCTCTCGACCGATTGCGGCTCAGATTTTAGACCGCCCATTGAAGCGAGGGTTCTTGAAGCCATGACCGCTTCGGCTTCCCCTGTGGAACTTATGCTAATATCGCCCTTTTGAGTCGAAAGATGCGATTTTCCATCAATGGTTGTCTTGGAGGTTCCTGTAGCACTTCCATAGCTGACGGCCGATTCAAATCCATTGCTTCCTATAAATGGTTTTGTCTGGACTGATTCACCCTCGGATTTTGTGATCGCCTCGCTCTGGATGTCGATGGATTCCTCCGCCTCAAGGGTTGAATCGGTGATTGTTACCTGAGCATCTGTCGCACGGATAAATACTGACACCGGAGGCCATTGCACGATAGATCCAAAGCCATGCTCTAGTTCTTCTCCCCCTTTTTCCTCCAGAAGATGATCTAGAAGTCCATCCCACAAGCCACCTGTGATCATCGATCCGTACCACTCATACTCTCCGTCGAAAAACCCTATGCCATCATCCGCAATCGCCTCGATCGTGATCGCTTCCCCTGCGATTTCCGAATCCCTGATTGCGACGGAAACCGTATTTGTATCGACGCCAACAATCTGTTTACGAAATTTCCTGTTCTGCTTCTCCGCCTTGATCTCGATTTCCCCGCCGCGTAGATGAGCACCCACGAGGTTTACGGATCGATCGTCTGGGCCAAGATCGGTTATATTCGAACTGTCTTTACTTGTGAGAAGTATTTCTCCTGGCTTGGAAGTTTCGGTGTCCGTAGTGTGCTCTGCGGCTGCAATCAGCGACCCATAGACATCCACCGACCAGTGAGTCTGGAGTTTGATGTCGCCAGCTTGACCATTGAGGGTGGTATCGATCGTCGCATCATGCGCAAGGATCAAATCGACACGAAAGTTCTCTTCGTCCGAGACGACGAGGTTGTGTCCGCCGGTAGTGATGCTCCCAAATACGATGGGAATGCTTCCACCACCGCCTGTGAAGTACAACTCCCGGTCGAGCGTTGTATTTTGGAGCGGTTTCCAATTCGTCAGTTCTGATTCGAGGGTATCAGTGTAGGGGCTCTTGGAATAAACCGCTTCCAGGTACGTCGTATTCGCCTTCTGACGGATCCAGATCGTGCCGCTCTCCCCGACTACCTTGCCAATCTCTCCATTGTCTAAATGGATCTTCCACTTGTTTCCATCTGCATCTACTTGGATCTTGATCGCAACGATACCGCTATCATCTAGGTCGATTTGGTCGACCGAGCCGTGGGCCATCATCGAACGGTCTTCTAACGTTTCATACGCGAGCAACCGACGCTGATTCCGTTTGCGTCGCTCTTTTTGCTTGAGTTCTGCTTGGGTGATGCGTTGCGGATGTTTGTTACTTCGCATGTTTGTTTACGGACCTTGGGAAAGCTGGAAACTTGGATTCCGTGTTCGGATTACCGATTTTTGTTCAGTCGCTCCTCTGATTTTCCACCAGTCGCTTGCTGGGAATAGAGGGAAGACGTTATTTTTTTGTATCCTATTGTTTCTCCTGGGCAGTGGTGACGAGATCTTGGTTGCCTTTTTTGATGGATTGCTTCACACTGCCAGATTGGAGATTGCAATGATTTTTCGCGTTTCGATTGGTAGTCTTGATTGGTCTGAAAACGAACCGCTATGGAAAAAGTCATGATTGTTGAAGATGACACACGTCTTGCCCGTGTCGTCAGTGATTACCTAAGGGAGCATGGCTATGCCGTCGAGGTAGAGCATCATGGCAAAGTAGCTGTCCAACGAATCCTCCAAGAAAATCCCGACGCGGTCATTTTGGACGTCAACCTTAACGACCTTGATGGATTCAATGTTTGTCGGCAAGTTCGGGGTGCTTATCCAGGGGCCATCATAATACTTACGGCTCGATCGGGTGATATCGACGAAGTCCTGGGATTGGAACTTGGTGCCGATGACTATCTTACGAAACCTGTTCGCCCCACCGTACTCCTGGCTCGATTAGCGGTTCACTTGCGGCGAGCTACAGCATCCAGAGGTCTTCCTGAGGAGATCCTGCAAGTCGATGATTTAAAAGTTTATCCAAAGCGACGTTTGGTTGAACTGCGGGGTAAGCCAGTGGATTTGAAGCCCGCTGAGTTTGACGTGATGCTGATCATGGCTCGATCTCCAGGCAGGATCATCACCCGAGCGGAGCTCTTTAAACAATGCAATCCCGGAGAAACGTATGATTTCAAAGATCGATCGATCGATCTAAGGGTTTGTCGTTTGAGAAAGAAACTTCAGTGCGATCCGTCTCAACCTCAACTGATTTTGTCGATCCGGGGTAATGGTTACATGCTTGTAGGTCGCGCATGATCCAGTCGTTTTTGAAATTCTCCCTGGTTTCGATTCTGCTCGGACTCTTTTGCGTGTGGACTTTCTATACATTGCTAGGGAATCAGGTTTTCACCGATAGGGAACGCGTGGTTGCTGGGATGACCGATGTCCATCTGCGTGGACTCCAATTTCTGTCGTTGGAATTACTTGCTGCCGATACTGAGACTCGTCGCGAAAAACTGGAATTGTTGCAGCAGGATTTCCAAGTACCCCTTGAAAAGCGACCCTTAAGCGAATTACCTCAGTCACAGCGTCTAAGACTACGTGACCCAAAAGGATTTATGTTTTCCTATGTAGACGGAATCATCGAGTTCTTAGGTGTGCCGCTGGATGAGCACAGCTATCTACGACTAGGTCCGATCAGCAGTCGTATCGGTGATGCTATCGAAGCGGAAATGGCCGATTGGGTTCGTGTACTAAAACGAAAAATACAATCGTCCGAAGATGTCCAAGCAACGATAAGAAAAGTATCAGACGATCTCCGATTGCCACTTGATTTGGCGTCCAAAGACTCGTTGCCCACAGAGCCATTGGACCGAATCCAAAAGGGTGCACCGCAAGCTTTTTATTCCTCAGGGAAAAACTACTATGTCATCGCCAACTTGACGAACCACTCCGATTATCTTCGCATCGGCCCATTGCCAAAAGTGAAGGACAAGGCCGACCGATCCGTCAACGAAGCCTTCAGCATTTGGCTCATGAGCATCCTTGTATCCATCGGATGGCTCGTGAATAACTTGGCGAAAAAGTTTCGAAGGATCGAGAAAGCGGCTATCGAAATCTCCCAAGGTCGATTTGATGCCAGAGTTGATGAAAAGGGTGCTGGGGAATCAGCGGTCCTTGCAAGTGCGTTCAATTTGATGGCAACGAAGACGGAAGCTTCGATTCGCTCGAAAAGCGAGTTGCTGCAGGTTGTCTCGCATGAGCTTAGAACTCCGATTTCCAGATTGCGTTTCGCAATTGAATTGCTGGATGTCTCCAAAGATGAGCAGTTGAAACGCTCCCGTATGACCATCATTAGACAGTCGATCGATAATCTCGACGCGATCGTCGATGAAGTTCTCGAATACGTTCGAAACGAAGAAAACGATCCTATTGAATCTCGGGATAAGTTAGAAATTATTCCTGGTCTTGAGCCCATGCTCGATCTATTTCGGCTGGAATATCCTTCAATCGATACTCAATGGTGCTTGAATGAAACAGACAAAGATATCGAGGTTTGGGCCGATCGAATCGCTTTTCATCGCGTTATCAGCAACCTACTTTCGAACGCTTTTCGGTATGCGAAATCTAAAGTTCTTATCCACGTATACTGCAACCCTGAATCGGTTTTCGTGGATGTCGAAGACGATGGACCTGGGATTCCAGAGGATAAACGTCAAGAGGTACTAGCGCCTTTCGCTCGATTATTGAATCACCGCGCTAGTTTTGTATCTGAATCTGAAGATGGTTCTTCTGGAAAAGATGATGGCGATCAATCGATTGGATTGGGGTTGGGGCTCACGATCGTCGATCGAATTGTTAGGCAACACGGAGGATCCATCGAGATCCACCAAGGAAATCTCGGGGGTTGCTTGGCTCGCACACGATGGCCGGTGTCTTAGGGATTACTTGTGGGAAAGCGACGGCAGAAAAATTGGAGTGGTTTCAATGTGGGACTGCTGTCCACAGTTGTCCCTTGAGCAGTAGCCCAGAAGTCCTGTGCCAATGAAACGATCCATAGCCGCTCAGAGCTTTCGCTCTACGATTTGGAAGCAGAAAGATTGAATACCAAAAAACGGATTGCCGGGATGACGTTAGATTTGCTCTCTTGTGGTAAGATAATCAAAATCATCAAGAGATTATTTTGTTGCTTTGTTCTTTGGCCCGATAAGGGACTTGTGATGTTGACTCCTATTGTCGAGGGACTCAAGCAACTGCGGCTTGGGTTAGGACTACTTGTGGCTGCCGGCGCGATTCTACTGATGCTCGATCTACAATCGCGAAATCTGGGATCGAAAAGCAAAGGTAGCAGCGTACCCAAAGTTGCAATCGTCCAACATGCCTCGATCAAAGCTATCGATGATGGGCGATTTGGATTGCTCGAGGAATTTAAAAAGCGGGGATTTGTTGAGCCGGATAAGGTTTCAGTCAAAGTGTTCAATGCAGAGGGAGACATTGGAACGGCCAATGCAATCGCCAAAGATGTCGTTTCAGGGACTTATGATCTGATCGTTACGATCAGCACCCCGTCTTTGCAAACGGTTGCAAGTGCAAATAAATCCGCTACGCAGGTTCCGCATGTATTCGGCCTGGTGACCGACCCTTACGCAGCCGGTGTAGGGATAGATCCGCTCGACCACAGTAAGCACCCTGAGTACATGACCGGATTTGGAAGCATGCAGCCGGTTGAATCACTTTTTAAGCTTATCAAAGAGATGCGTTCTGAAGCAAAACGCATTGGACTTGTATGGAACCCTGCCGAGTCAAATTCATTCGCTCAGACCAAACTTGCGAGGGAATTGTGCAAGCAGATGGATTTTGAATTGATCGAAGGTAGTGTTGAGAATTCTGCCGCGGTGCAAGAGGCAGTCAATTCAGTGATTTCTCGTGGTGTCGATCTGATTTGGATCAGCGGCGATATCACAGTGTCGTCCGCGACGACCGTAGTCATTCGAGCTGCAACCAATGCTGGAGTTCCTGTTTTCAGTTCGTTGCCATCGACTGTGATGCAGGGCGGACTGCTGGATCTCGGAGCCGATTACGTAACCATTGGTAGAACGCTAGGGCAAATGGCTTGCGATGTTTTGGAAGGAAAAAGTCCTGCGAGTGTTCCGGTTGAAAATCAGACCGCCGAAATATTGCTGTACAACGAAACCGTTCTTTCAAAATTTAAAGATCGTTGGACGGTCACCCCATCTATTCGGCAACGAGCAGATGGCTGGATCTCGTCCAGTGAGAATAAAATCCCGCCTCAGTTGATTCCGTCGAAGTAAATTTTGAGCCCCAATCCTTAGAATCGAATAACCGATCGTTCCAAAATATCATGGAAATCAAAACGCAGCATATTGGTGCTCATTGTGTCCTTTCTCTGGATGGACGTTTTGATGCGAGTTGGTCGGAGTATGTCGGCTCAGCCATCGAGTCGGCGATTCAGCGAGGCGAACACAAAATCGAAATCGATCTTGGAAATGTTCATTACATGAGCTCTGCCGGTATCGGCGTTTTGCTCAAGTTTCGTAAACGACTCGCAAATGTTGGTGGGTCGCTTAGAGTGGTTAATCCCGTCGAGGATGTCCTGTCTGTGCTTCGATTGATGAAGCTTGAAGAGCTTCTCATGGGTGAAAGCCAGGAATCCAAGTCACACAGAGGGATAAATCCAAAGGCCGCCACCGAGCGGAAGCTTGAGTTAGACGGAGTGCAGTTCGAGTCCTATCGACTAGAGAACAAGCGATCCTTGCGTTGCCATTGGCTTGGTTTCCCTGAGCGATTAACTGCCGGAACTCTGGATGCTGATGACGCAATCGCTGTTTCGCTTGCTGAAGATTGTACAGTCCTGGGACTTGGATCACTTGGGGGCGATTCCCGAGGGCAAAGCGGCCCCGAAGGATCGCTATGTCGATTCGGTGAGTCATTGGCGATCGCTGGTATTGGTATCGAGCAGTCGACCGACGGGAGCCGAATTCCTGATTTTCAAATCGCTAGAGGAGACTTGGTTCCACAGCTTCAACTGCTTTACGGGATTACGATGCAAGGGGATTTCGAGCATTTGATAAGGTTTGAGGCGGGTAGAAGCCAAAGAGGTTCTTTTCCTTTGGCTGGGTTTGTCGATGGAGTGCTCGATGCGTTTGACTGCAAACTAGGTGGCTTTGCCCTGGTTGTCGAGGCGGCCAGTGTAGTGGGGGCCTCTCTTGTGCAATCACCCACGCGTGCCGATGGCAAATCTCCTTGGACTTTCCCAGCAATCCGCGATTGGATTTCTTTTACGAGCGAGCAAAACGTCGACCGAATGCTCGCGTTGATTGTCGGTCTTGCATGCAAAAATCCTGAATCCGAATTACAACCATTCGTCCGACCTCTCAAGGATGGTCGCTCGACTCATGGTCACTTTCATGCAGCCGTCTTCCCTTACAGGCCTCTTGCAAAGGGTTTACTGCCGATGCACGAGACGATCCACGATCTGTTCAAATTCGATACACCAAAAAGTGTATTGCATTTACTTTCGGACGATCGGCCGATTGAAGGGGTTGGGCAAACGGAATTGATGCGGGGGGCTTGTTGGTTTGGTGCGATTAACGATTGTGGAGAGATGGTGTAGCAAATGCTGTTGTTAATTAGTGCTTTGATCTATGGACTGGTTTTTGCCCTGCTAGCACTGGGGGTATATATCAGTTTTCGGATCTTCCATTTTGCAGATATTACGGCCGATGGATCGTTTGCGTTGGGAGGGGCGGCTACGACAGCGATGCTGATCGCAGGTTGGAGCCCCTTGGTTGCGACTGCCGTAGGTTTTCTGGCTGGAATGCTAGCCGGTGCGAGCACTGGAGTGCTGCATACGATTTTTAAAATCCACGGGTTACTCTCTGGTATTTTGGTAACAACCGCGTTGTATTCAATCAATTTGCGAGTGTTGGGGCGAAGCAATGTGTCGCTCAGCGATGCTCCAACCCTATCGAAGTTCTGGGCGGATCTGCTGCGACGAGTTTTAGGCGCGAGTGAACGGCATAATCTTTTTGGTTGGATGGTTGGGGTACAGGATTTGTCCAATTTGTTTGCTTTGACCCTTTTAGTTGGTCTGTTGGGTACTGTGTTGTTTCTTTTTCTCAAAACCAATCTTGGTACAGCGATGAGAGCCGCGGGTGACAACGCGCAGATGATTCGGGCTCTTGGTGCGAGCGACAAGATTCTATTGATATTCGGCCTGGCTCTAGCGAATGGACTCATCGCACTTTCCGGCTCGCTGCTTGCTCAGTGTCAGGAGTTTGCGGATGTTCAAATGGGAATCGGTATGGTCGTATGGGGATTGGCAAGTGTGATCATTGGGGAATCGCTGGTTGGTTCCTCTCGCTTTGGCATTTTAATAGCTGGAACGATCATCGGATCGATATTGTTTCGCATGATGATCGCTATCGCGCTTCGATGTGGATTGAACCCGAATGATCTGAAGCTGATCACGGCTGTCTTTGTCTTTTTGGCACTTGTTGCACCACGATGGTTCAAGACACTCAAATCCAGATTCAACACGGATCTAGTCGGGGAGGCTGATCATGCTCAAGGTCTCTGATGTTGTAAAAACTTTTTATCCGGGTACACCCAATGAGGTGCGTTCCCTGCGCGGTGTTTCGTTCACGATGGAACCTGGTTCTTTTACCAATATTATTGGTACGAATGGATCTGGAAAGTCGACGATGCTCAATGCTGTTGCTGGAGTGTTTCTGGTGGACTCTGGACAGATCGAATTGTCCGGGGAGGATATCACAGGTTGGTCAGAGCACCAGCGTGCACGCAGAATCGGTAGGGTTTTCCAGAATCCCTTTTCTGGTAGCGCACCGACGATGACCGTTGCAGAGAATCTTGCTCTGGCAGCCAGACGTGGAATGCGACGTGGCTTTGGCTGGTCTTTGAATGCTGCATTGCGAGGTGAAATCGCCGAGCGACTCAAGTCACTGAAAATGGGGTTGGAGAATCGTCTCGATAATCCGATCGGAAATCTCTCTGGCGGTCAGCGACAAGCCATCACCCTGCTGATGGCAACTTGGCTCAAACCAGACCTTCTGTTGCTCGATGAGCATACGGCAGCATTGGACCCCCGGTCTGCGGATCAGGTCATCCGATTGACTCATGAGATCGTGGAAAGGGATCGCCTCACAACACTCATGGTTACCCATTCGATGCAACAAGCGGTTAGCTTGGGAGACCGAATTTTGATGATGCACAAGGGTGAAATTGTCGCGGATTTGAGTGGAGCTCAAAAAGGTCGATTGCGTCCAGAGGATCTGCTGGGCCGCTTTGACGAGTTGCGCAGACGCGATCAACTAACTCCGGCAGTAGGTGAGATGCTCGAGCGACTCTATGTTTAGTTTTAAAACAAGTGTTTCCCAATTAGTTTCCGACGCATCTTTGCGGGGGGGCATCTCCTGCTACCTATATGTCGGCCCGCTGGGCCTGGAAATCCAAGCAACCATCGAGAGCCGCTGACAAAGCCCAAGCAGATCAGCAAGCTTGAGCACCAATAATTCCTTGATAGGCCGCTGTACGCTTACCGTAAAACGGGCCTCTGAGCCGTTTTACGGTAAGACAGTGAACGTTTGAGCAACGTTCGGTCAACAGTGTCTCCCTGACGAACATTGGTTCGCGAAAAAATGCTTAATTGCTTACGAGCCCCTCTAGAGGTCGATCGTCGTACAAGTGCAGCTCGCAGAAGCGATCAACCGATCGCGACTGTCGCGTATTTCGCACTCGACAAAACCGATCCGCAAACCGCGCTGCTTGACCCAAGCCTTGGCGATCAGTTGCCGACTCTTGACCGGCCGCATGTACTGGATCTGCAAATCCACCGTCGAAAAATCTTGTCCTGCATCGAGTGTCCGGCCAAAAGCGATTCCTGTGGCCGCGTCAGCAAGAGCCGAGAGAATGCCACCATGCACCCTGCCCATCGGATTGTGGAAACGCTCATCGACGTCGAGCTCGACGATGGCTCGGCCTAATTCCTTGTCCTCCTGACTCCCCTGAGCCACCTTGAAGCCTATGAGACGCGAGACGGGTGCGTCAGAAAATCGGTCAAATGCGTCTTGGTTCATCGATCCGTGGTCTTACCTTTCGGGAATCTGTTTTCGCTAAAAGTTTGCACTCCGTGGCCGCTTAACTTTAGCTATACTTACTGATCCTCCAACTCCCTTGCCTCCCTTTCCCTAGCGGAAATCTACCACCAAATCGTGCTAAGACTCTGGCTGCTGACCTTTGGTGCTTATGCTCTGCTGTGCGTCGCGAATCCTGCAGCACTAGCCCAAGGCTCCTCGTTGGACGAATCCGTCGCACTCAAAATCCTTCCCGAAAGCCCAATCGCTACAACCCGATACCCTGCCCAATTGAGCGTGCTTGGGATCCAGTCCGATGGATCAGCAATCGATCTAACGAACGATCCGAAGCTGACTATCGAATTGCAATCCCAAGAAATAGCGAGGATCGAAAATGGCCGGATCTTAGCGATCCAACCGGGCTCGACCTCCATCAGCGCTCGATACCCATTGGCCACAGGTGAGCTTTCGGCACAAGCCTCCTTGGGTGTCGCCATGGATGCTCCTATTGCTTTTGACCGAGAAGTGATTTCGACGCTCACCCGAAGCGGTTGTAATCTGGGGACCTGCCATGGCAATCTACACGGCAAAGGGGGATTTCGATTAAGCCTCCGGGGCGACGACCCTCATTTTGATTACTATCGCTTAGCCATCGAATTTGCTCAGCGTCGGATCGATCTATTTGATCCGGCCAAGAGCCTGCTTTTGCTCAAAGCTACCACAGAGCAATCGCACCAAGGTGGTAAGCGATTTGCAAAAGATAGTTTTGAATACGAAGCGATCAAAAGCTGGATCGAACAAGGCGCTACAGAATCCAATGCATCAGCCCTTGTTTCGATCGAAGTCTTACCCGGTTACCAAAGAATCGCTTCAGGAAACCGATCGGCCAGGGTGATCGTCCAAGCTCGCTATGCGGATGGGTCGATTCGCGATGTGACCCGCTGGTCGAGGCTCGAACCGAGCCTGCCTTCTGGACTGGAGGTTACCCAAGATGGACTAGTTCAAACTCAGCATCCCATGGACGTGTCGATCGGGGCAACCTATCTCAACGGCAGGGCCGCAGCGCGACTTGTATTTCTCGGTCAATCCGATCCGGCGACGGGCGATCCAAACACCCAGGGTTCACAAAGTGCGAATAATAGCCTTGACAGAACCATTGCTCAGCAGTGCGATCAGCTTCGAATCGGGCTTGCTAGCCGAGCCGATGAGGGCACCTTCTTGCGGAGGCTCTTCCTGGTGACCGTCGGACGGCTTCCCTCGCCCGAAGAAACTTTGGAATACCTTCAGGATCCAAGCCCTATGCGCACCGAGCAGCGGATCGATCAGCTTCTTGCCGATCCAGGGTTCGACTACGCTTGGGCGATGCGTTGGAGCGATCTGATCCGCAATGAGGACAAGGTGATGAGTTCGCGCGGTGCTCACCTCTTGCATGAATGGTTGCGTGAGCAGGCCTCTGCCGATCGCCCGATGAATCAATGGATTGCGGAGCTTGTTTCGAGCACCGGCAGCACCTATGAGAACCCGCCTGCTTCTTTTTATCGAACGCATCGTGACCCAGAAGTCGCCGCCGAATCGACCGCTCAGGTATTCCTAGGAGTTCGTATCGGGTGTGCCAAGTGTCACAACCACCCCTTCGATCGTTGGAAGCAAGACGACTACTACGGACTTGCCGCTCACTTTACAACTCTGGATCGCAAGCAGATTGACAACAAGCCCAGCGACGCATTGGATAAGCACGTGATCACCGGTGACGAAATCATTTCGCTCTCAGACACCAAGCCCCAGATCAACCATCCTGGACGCTCGAAGATGGTTGGCCCTTCGGGTTTGCAGTTCGTAGGTACTCAAAGCAGCGATGCGATCACTCCAGAGCAACCTCGCAATGTGTTGCAAGACCTCGCGACATGGCTTACCGAAAACAATCCAAACTTTGATGCAAACCTAGCCAATCGCATTTGGTACCAATACTTTGGTCGTGGGATCGTCGACCCACCGGATGACTTCCGAGAATCCAACCCCCCGAGCAACCCTGAATTGCTCAGGGAGCTTACGGGCGAATTTCGCTCGGAGGGCTATTCGCTCAAAAAGCTATCGAGGAACATCTTGACCAGCGCTGCTTTTGCTCGATCAAGCCAAGGTGACCGAGTCGATGAAAACATCTTGCCAACGGCCCCTTATTTCGCTTCTTATCCGCTCAGACGCTTGGCTGCCGAACCCCTCATGGATGCGATCAGCGAAGTCACCGGGGTTCCAAGTCCGATGAAAACCGGGGACTCCGAAAACACAACGGTCTATAGCGCCATGCGAATGCCTGGGATCCCCAAGAAACCCGGTTTCCTAACCACCTTTGGGAAACCCAATCGGTTGCTCGTGTGCGAATGCGAACGATCGAGTCAAATCTCCTTAGGGCAATCGCTAGCGATGACCAATGGGGTTGAGATCCGTGACAAAATCGCTTCTTCGAGCAACCGACTCAACGGATACCTAGAGCAACTGAGAGCCTATCAAGCTGGGGATAGTTCTGCGATGGCTCCCGAGGGAATGATCGAAGAGCTGTTTTTGCGAGCTTTGTGCCGCAAGCCATCGGAGCGAGAGCTCAAAGCGAGCCTCGATGTACTCGTCGGAGCTCAAGATCCTCGCATCGCACTTGAAGATATCCTTTGGGCGCTGCTCAATAGCAAAGAATTCATGATGCTTCGCTGAGAATTGGCCGATCCAACGACAAAGGGTTCCACTATGGCAAAAGGATGTCTTGAATTCCAACGGTCGCTCTCCCGTCGGCAATGTCTGCTGAGCGCCAGCCAATTTGGTCTCGGTGGATTGCTTGCTGGTTTAACAGGGCCTTCTCGCGTAGCACGAGCATCAGACAGAGTCGTTCCGAAAGCTCGTGCCAAGAGCGTCATCTATCTGCATCAGTATGGGGGGCCGAGTCATATCGACACTTTCGATATGAAGCCCAATGCGCCCGATGGGATCCGGGGGGAGTTCAAGCCGATTTCGTCGGCAGTTGCCGGCTCGCCCGTATGCGAGTATCTGCCCCGATGGGGAGCTCAACTCGATCGCTGGGCGCAAGTCCGAAGTGTCCATCACGATATGAAGAATCACAACCCAGCTTGCTATTACTCTCTGACTGGCAAGCGTCCTGCGACCGATGACATCCGACTTCGCGATACCTTGGAGCTCTATCCTGCATTTGGTTCGAGCGTGGCCCGCTTTTCAGAGCCTGTGCCGGGTGTGCCAACTTTCGTAGCTTATCCACACGTGCTACGAGACGGAGCCATTGCCCCAGGACAGCACGCAAGCTTTTTAGGCAAGCAGTACGACCCTTATTTTTTCCAAGCGGACCCGAATTCGCCTGAGTTCGGTTTGCCGGAATTGCAGCTTCCTGCGAACATCGACCTTGCTCGCCTCGAGCGCAGGCGGGATCTTGTGGAGTTGATCGATCAAGAAAGACGGCTCATTGAGCAATCCACCGACGCGCGGGGATTGGATCAACTCCAGCAACAGGCTTTGAAGATTCTTTCTTCGACGGGATTGCGCGATGCGTTGAATCTTGGGCAAGAATCGTCGGCTCTTCGGGACGCTTATGGGCGCAGCACCTATGGGCAGTCGTGCTTGCTGGCAAGAAGGCTTGTACAAGCAGGAGTGCGATTTGTGACCGTCTATTTTTCGCAGAGTATCGGGGGCAAAGGGAGCGAAGGTTGGGATACCCATCAAGAGAACTTTAAAGACCTTCGCGAAAGGCTTTTGCCGATGACCGATCAGACCGTTCCGACGCTTATCGAGGATCTTCGGACTCATGGTCTTTTGGACGACACCTTGGTGATATGGATGGGCGAATTTGGCCGCAGTCCTCAGGTTGGCGATAGGGACGGCAAGGGGCGAGGACACTGGCCTGACTGTTACACCGTCATGATGGCTGGCGGGGGAGTCCAGGGTGGAGCGATCTATGGTGCTAGTGATGCCAAGGGGGCCTATCCTGCGGCCGATCCAGTCGGGCCGGAAGACATCGCTGCGACTCTTTACTGGGCTTTGGGAATCGACCCGCACGCAGAGGTGATCGATACCCAAGGTCGTCCGCTAGCGATCTCGACAGGGGATCCGATCGAGAAAATTTTCGCTTGATGCTAAGAGCAAGCAACGAGGGCTTTATCGAGAAGCTCGGGGTCGACATCCCACCATTTGGCTAGGGAAATCAGAGCGGGCCGTAAGCGGCAGTCGGCGTAGATCTGGGCAGCTTCGACGTACAGTTGGCCGACTCGATCGGACTGCAGATGCTCAACCAATAGATCGATACCCGCTTGTTCTTTGCGATTTGCCAGGCCGATGGCCGCTTCGGATCGCGTCTGGAAATCGCTGTCGCTTAAGCGTTCCAGCAGTGCATGGCGAATGGCCGGTGAGTCTTCGTCGGTCATTGAAAGAGAGAACGTGGCCCACTCCCGAACCCGTGGCTCTGGATCTTGCATGAGTTTAACGAGTGTTTCAATGGATGTTTGGTAGATTGGAGGGTTTTCGATGCCTCCGATCGGCAACGCCCAAGCGACCCGCCAGCGAATATCCTCCGAGGGATTATTGGCCAGGGAGATTAGCCAAGGTGTGGCATCGGCGATTTCGCGAAAGCTTACGGCGCTGATGAGCGAGGTGATCACTTCCTCGTTTTGCTCAGTTGGGAGCATCGAGCGGATCATCTGGGTCGATTCATCTGGGTAAGCTTTTCCATCAGGCCCTAGTTGAGCCAGAATCGAGACGCCGATGGATCGATGAAACTCGTCTGGATATTTCGCCCAGCAAAGGGCACGATCCAGAACACGTTTGGTGCCTGATTTTCGGAGTGCGAAAATGCTTTCCCAAAGTTCATCGGAATCCATTTGGTGTAGCTGATCGATGGTGTCCCAATGCAGATCTTCGAAAGCAGCATCGGTGATTTGATCCATGGTTGATCCTTGCGGGAAGCGATGTTAGTAAGTCACCGCTTTAGGTTCTTGAGAATCTGATTTTCCAGTTCGCATGCCAGCGCCGAGAGTTCAGCAGGTTCTTTCGTCATGAGTTCTTCGTCGCTTGATTGCTCCATTCCAATAAGCTTTTGAAATGACTTTATCTGGCCCAGAAGCTTTCCCAAATCGACACCCTCTTTACGACCTTCTTGTAGGCCTTCTTTTCGGCCTTCTGAACGGCCCTGTTCTAGTCCCTGTTCCAGTCCCTGTTTGAGGGACGATTTGATCATCCAACGCTGATCCCTGAGTTGTTTTTCGCGAGCATCGTACATGTCTTTGTCCTCGTGGATCCTTGCTATTCGGTCGATCGTTGCGGTCGCTTGGATAAAGGCAGGCTCTGGAAAGAGCCTCTGGAGTGTCTCGGAATCGTATTGGTGGGCATAGAGTAACCAAAAAATCCACCGATCCTGGTCGCTTGCCAAGCATAAGTCGCTCTCGCTGAGATTATACCATCCAAGCTCCAGAGTGTGAATTTCAATGGTGTTTCGTAGCGTTCGGCCCGATTCTAGATCCGTTAAGCGAAACGCATGGTGGACTTTAGACCCGACCGGCCAAATCGTACCTTCGATCAAGCATATCGTGAAAACCGGCTTGAGCCGATCGTATTCGTATCCTGAACGAAGCTGATCCGCGTACAGATCGCAAGCGTAATAGACCAGTCTTTGCATTAAATCGGCGACCACCGAAACCTGCATCTCGATGTTATAGATCCAGCCCCGAGAGTCGGTAGCTCGAATGTCCAGGATCGACAGTTTGTCTTCTATAAATTCCTTGTAATTGTAAGGGTTTTCGATTTGGACATCGGTGATGGGAAAAGGGAGTTCCAGAATCGCATTGATCAAACTCATGAGTGCGAGTTTGTTTTCTGGGGAACCGAACGTCAACAAGAACGCAAAATCATTGGTAGGTCGGATTCCAATTGGCATCATGAGCAACACTCCCTCGCATCAAAAGCCCATCCAGGAACGCTTGTGGTGTGAGGGGTCGATTCTACCGAGATGGTGTATTAAATACCCGATTTTGGTAAAGAAATTTTTAGCTAAACCGCCAAGTATAAAATCAAACGCGATCGGCTGTTTGGCCGTTTCAAGTGAACCTTGTCGTTCTCACAGCGAAAAGCATCTCGTGGGTGTCTTAGTACGACTTGGCGAAAATTGCTTGGGTGTCGGATTGCTTACCGGTCAAGAAGCATTTGCCAGGTCCTTTGGGTGCATCTAGGGGGATGCAGCGGATCGTGACCTTGAGTTCATCCAATAGGGGTTGAACTTCCTGCTCGCTGCTGAACCAGCACTTGGCAAATCCACCACCTTCCGAGCGACCTTGCTGATCGTCGGGTTTGAAGTAATCGCGAAACTCCGCTTCGCTGTGGATTTCAACCGTATTGGCTTGTCGCATCGCCAAGGCTTTGGCAAAGAGATTGTTTTGGATGGTTTGGAGTTGCTCACCGATCGTAGAAACCAGGGTTGCAATCGGCATTCCAAGGCTTTCGCCGGTGTCCCTGCGAGCCACGAAAGCAGCTTGGTTGGCCATGTCTTTCGGACCGACTTCGACGCGCAAAGGAACGCCTCGTTTGACGTGATACCACTTCTTTTCTCCTCCGCGCATATCGCGGCTATCGATCTCGACGCGCAGAGGTTCACCGAAAGCGCTTTGGCCAGCGAGTTGTTTGCGAAGCGAGTCGCAGTAAGCCATGACATCGGCTTTCTGCTGATCGTCGCGGTAGATCGGCATGAGAACGACTTGGGTCGGTGCAAGGCGTGGAGGCAAGACCAGTCCATCGTCATCCGAGTGGGTCATGATTAGGGCTCCGATCAGACGAGTCGAAACTCCCCAAGAGGTAGTCCAAGCGTATTCGATTTGACCGGCTTGGCTTTGGAACTTGATCTCTTGAGCTTTGGAAAAATTCTGTCCTAAAAAGTGCGAGGTGCCTGCTTGAAGGGCCTTGCGATCCTGCATCATTGCTTCGATCGAGAGAGTCGTAACGGCTCCTGGGAATCGTTCGCCTGCGGTCTTCTCGCCACGGATCACGGGCATAGCCATGTGGTTCTCGGCAAAGTCGGTGTAGACATCGAGCATCTTGCGGGTCTCTTCCATCGCTTCTTCTGCGGTGGCATGGACGGTGTGTCCTTCTTGCCAGAGAAACTCGGCCGTTCGGAGGAAGAGTCGGGTACGCATTTCCCATCGAACAACATTGGCCCATTGATTGATGAGAATTGGGAGATCCCGGTAGGACTGCACCCACTTGGCATAGGTCGCACCGATGATCGTCTCGCTGGTGGGACGCACGATGAGAGGTTCTTCGAGTGGACCGGCGGGCCGAAGGCCTCCTTTGCCATCGGGTTCGAGTCTGTGGTGGGTGACCACTGCGCACTCTTTGGCAAAGCCTTCGACATGCTCAGCTTCCTTTTCCAGAAAACTCATCGGGATAAACAGTGGGAAATAGGCGTTTTGGTGACCGGTCTCCTTGAACATCCGATCCAAGCCCTTTTGCATGTTTTCCCAAAGGGAATAGCCCCAAGGCTTGATCACCATGCAGCCTCGAACCGCGCTGGTTTCGGCTAAATCCGCACCCTTAATGACCTGCTGATACCACTCTGGATAGTCTTCGGCACGGGTCGGAGAGATGGCGGTTTTCGAGGAGGACATATTTTTTTGGTTTAAATGAGAAATTTTAATTTGCCAAAATCGAGTCAAAAGTCCGATTTTTGCCTACAATAGGGTCCAAGCGGACAAAAGAAGTTTAGCCCATTGCTTCTTGTTCACCAGACCGCTAAGCCGTCGAAATTTTTTAATTCGTAGGGAACCAGTTGTAACCAAGGGCCGATCTAAACGGCATACCAACTGAGTCCTACGAAACCCCGGTCGTTTTTCTTTACAAACCTCCGTCCCCTTAAAGTCTCCTCTTGAAGGTTCGATCATGAAACGATCCAAATCCTACCGCAAAGTGCTCTCTCGCAGGATGTTTGTAGAGTCTCTCGAAAGCCGCACGGTGATGGCTGGAGATTGCTTCCACAATTTTGTCCTTCCCGAGGATGCAGACGCAAGTGGAAGTGTCACACCGTTGGATGCACTTGTCGTCATCAATCGCATCAATCAATCGTTTGCAGCCAATCCGACCGATCCGAATTCCGCAAATCGATCTGGGATGGTCGATGTCGATGCCGATGCGTCGGTTACACCGTTGGATGCGCTGGTAGTGATCGACCAACTGAACTCTCAGAATTCCTCTGCGGCTTCTGGGCCTCGTGCTAGCCGAGTGACAGTCCAACGCCGCATCGAACGCATCGAACAAGCGATCGCCTCGAACATTCTTCCACCAAGCATGACCCTTGAGGATGCTCAATCGACTCTCGAAACACTTCGCAAGGGTGGACGGCCCGAATTGGGCGATCAAGTCATCAGCGGAGTGCTTCGATGGAAACAAGACGACAGCCCAGCGTCGAGCGATCCTGCAGTACCCGCTCCCGAGACACCTGAGACCATCGAACAAATCGAACTTGAGCGTCTGGAAAGATTCGTTGCGGCTCTGTCCGAACGCTTGAAAGCCTTTGGTGTGTCCTCCGATGTGGTCAGTAAGATATCCAGCGAGATGGTCGAAGCCCATAAGGCTGGCTCCTCTTTGGATATCGCTCAGATCCGCGACCGGTTAGCAGAGTTAGGTGTTAACATCGATGCGATCTTGCCTCAACCTAACCTTCCTCCACGTCCAGAACAGCCAGAGAGACCCGAACGTCCTGAGCGTCCTGAGCGTCCTGAACGTCCAGAACAGCCTGAACGACCGATCATGCCGGCCTTGATGGTCACCGAACCGATCGCCGAATCGATTTTGACAAGGCTCAAGAATGCTGGTGTGACTGCGGAAGTCGTCGAGACCATCAGTCGAGAGATTTGGGATGCCATCCATGCAGGGACACCTTTGGATCTGCAACAAGTCCGAGCAAGGCTTGAGGAACTTGGAGTCGACTGGGACGAGCTTCATGCTCCACCGGTCAACACCCTGCCGGTGGTTCGTCCTCCGATCTTCGGTGGGCTTGATCCGATCCAGCGCGTACTGCCTGTGCTCGGTCGCCTAGGAATCAGCCGCGAAGTGGCCCTGACGATCTACACAGAAGCTCGCCAGGCTGCCGCAATCGGCAAGCCATTGACAATCGATCAGATCGTCGCTCGGCTCAAAGAGCTCGGCGTATCGCTCGATGGAATCAACTTTCCAGCCGTGTAATTGGGAAGCACTACTTTGGTTTGCTCCGACACCCGATGGCTCTCTTGGATGCCATCGGGGGAGGCCAGCTAGACCTGGAATGCTGGGTTTTTCAGGCAAAGTTACATCGGAAACTCTCTTTGCGGTTCCTACCCTAGTGAGCTGATTTCCGTTACGATTCTTGCTTGAAACTGACGCCTGCTTCTATGTCTACCTCCGATCTACTTGAAATGAACACGACGACCGATCCATCTGGCACTCAACTTATCCGCGTTGGACACAGCCCCGATGCCGATGACGCGTTCATGTTCTATGGGCTAGCGAAAGACTGCTTTGATACCAAGCACTATCGCTTCGAACATGAATTGGTCGACATCGAGACGCTCAACCGCAGAGCATTTCAAGGCGAACTAGAACTCACTGCTCTGAGTCTTCATGCCTACGCCTATTTAAATGACCGCTACATGCTCTGCTCCTGTGGAGCGAGCATGGGAGACAACTATGGGCCGATGATCGTCACACGCAGTGCAATGTCGCGTGACGATCTGAGAGGCAAAACGATCGCGGTTCCAGGGACTCTGACGACCGCTTATCTTTCTTGCCGAATGTGGCTCAAGGAGTTTGATCATGTGGTCGTTCCTTTCGACCAGATCCTCGATGTGGTCGAACAAGGAAGTTATCAAGGCAAGAACATCGATGCGGGACTAGTGATCCATGAGGGACAACTGACTTACGAATCCCAACATCTCCATCTTGTTGTTGATTTGGGTAAGTGGTGGATGGAGCAAACAGGATTGCCACTCCCGTTGGGTGCTAACGGCATCCGTAAGGATCTCGGGTCCGAGGTGATCCGAGATGTCAATCGATATCTCTATCTGAGCATCAAACATGGGCTCGAGCATCGCAACAAGGCACTCGACTACGCGTTGGGTTGGGGAAGGGGACTCCAGAGAGACAAGGCCGACACGTTCGTCGGGATGTACGTTAACGATTGGACCCTTGATTTTACCGAGCGTGGTCGCGAGGCAGTGCGTCAGTTGCTCAAACGCGGCTATGAGTCAGGGGTTATAACCAAGCTAGTCATCCCTGAGTTTGTCGACCCTCCGACGATCTAAGTATCCGAAATCTTTTGGGAGTTACCCCAGTTGCTCTGGGTCGAAGACTACGTTCCAATACGGCCAAGGGGCATAGGCGAGTCCCTTTGTAGCGTTATTTTGGACAGTTACTTTGGGTCGACTCATGAAATCTCTCGCACTTGGTATGGTCTTTTTGCTGACAGTCTGCTTTTCATCGGATTCGCAGGCGCAAACGCTCGAATGGAAGCTCGAAAAGGGCCAGTCGCTCGCGATCGAGTCGAGCCATGAATTGGTAACCATCATCAAGTGGCCCGATGGTAGCGCGCAAGAAATGCCAATGAAGCAGCAGATCGATACCGAGTGGAAGATATCGGATTCCGATGAGAAGAGTTTCGCTGTCGAGGCAACGATCAAGCGGGTGCGTACGTCGATGAAATCGCCACTGATTAACGTGGACTACGATTCTGAAAAAAATGAGGAGCCCAAAGATCCCGCTGGTAAACAGATTGCTGCTTCGACCAAACAGACCCTTGGAATACCTGTCGCAATAAAGATTGGTCGACGCGGAAACTTGTTGGAAATGAAACTTCCAGAGACCTTCCAAAAACTTGGTTCGAGCCCTGCAAACCCGCTCCCCTCTGGTTCCTTGGAACCGTTGTTTGCACCTTCTGAGCAATTGCAACTCCCCGAAGGCGAAATGACGCTTGGAAGACAATGGGAGCGATCCATCAACTCGAACGTTGGCGGGCTTCAAACCAAGTCGCAGGTGAAGTATCGGTACGAAGGAACCCTTCAGGAGGGTGGGCGTAAGTTGGCGAAATTCCATACAGACCTAACTACCGAGTTGGTGCAATCCCCTCCAGAGATGGAGATTGCTCTTGAGGATACCGGGAGCGACGGAGAGATTTTCTTCGATGTGGAACTTGGGTGTATTTCGAAGGCGGTGCAAAGGCAGAAATTCAGGGTGAGTATGAATGTCGGAGGGCGAAAGTTATCCCAAGATATCGAGGGCTCAACGACGACCATTTATCGGTTGGCCAATTAAATTTGCGTTCTTCAGCTATTGCTTGGAAGTGGCTTGGTACTACTTTTTCCGCGCAATGGTGTACCAAGCAAAGAGATCTTTTTCCAGATTCATACCGCTATCGATATCCCAACCGAGCAGTCGGCCCAACTGACGAGCCTGGATGTCATCGACAACGTCATACTCTAAGACTTCGAAGCCCGCCTGTGTGAGTTGGTCTTGGGTAAAGGGGCACTCTCCGTCGGCCCAAGGAATGTAGGGTTTGTCCTCGGGAGCTTTGGCTGGACAAAAGTTGTAAATGACAAAAAGGCCGGAGGTTTTTAGAATGCTGGCGATCTGTTGGAGGAACTGCTGATCGTTTACCCCTAGGTCGATTACATGCCGAGGGCTTGCAGGCTCTCGCGCCGGATGAATGTACCCCCGCTTGAGAGTGTTCTTGGAGAGAAACAAATCATAGCCTTGACCAGCGGCTTGAACCAAAGCTTCTTCGGCTGGAAATTTTCCGTTGAGCAGTTGAATTCTTCCTTTGGAGTACGCCCCTGAGCAATCTTTGTACATCTGAGCAATCAGAGGATCGACATCGACTGCGGTGGATTCGATTCCCATTTGAGCTAGCATCCGCAGGTGCCCGATACTCCCGTAGCCGAAATCGAAAACCTTGGCACCGGCTTGGAGAGAAAAGCCATGTTTCTCTGCAAGATCAAGGGCTCGTGAGTAAGTCAGCGGCGTGCCATAACGACCGCTATAAAACAGTGACTCATCGACTAGGATCTCACGTTCCGCTACTTGAATCGTCCTTGGGCGGATCTTCTCCAATTGAGCAACCTCTTCGACCCATCGTTTTGTCCCTTCTCCAGAAACGGAAGGCTTGACCTTTTCAATCTCTAGAGCGAGTTTTTTGATCACCGAGCCAGGTAAGGCGGCTGTCTGGGTTTCTTGGCCTAGAGCTTGGCCAACCAAGGCTTGCGTGCAAGCTAGTAGAAGCCAGAGACTCGTTGCAGCGATCCGTGAGGATTTGATGGTGTTTTTGAATAGCATTTGGAAAGTTCTATAAATTCTTCGAGTGATAGGATTAGTTGCGTTCTAAAGGTACCTCGTGAATGCCTTGGCCTTCTACCCAGCGGTAACGACGATCGGTATCGATTCCTTCGATTTGCTCTTCTTTGCCCGAAGGCCACAGACAGTGGACTTTGGTTACCCTGTTCTTTTTGCCAAGACCGACGTGGATTAGCCGCTGGTTGGAACCAAAGTAACCTTCGCCATCGCACATTGAGGTCACCCAAAACTCATCTTCGGCCTCGATCCTTAGGACTGCACCGATTGCATCTCGCTCGCTGGCCGTTCCGACCAGTTCCCACTGTACAAAGTGATTTTCGCTTGTGGAACGGTTCTCAAGCAATGCGGCAGGACGATCGAGGTGGGTGGCTACCAAATCGGGCTTGCCATCGACGTTGTAGTCGACCATTTGCAGCCCCCGGCCAATCCATTTACCCTCGAAGTACTTGCCTGGATAGGGGGATCGAAGCCATCGGAATTCACCATTCTCATTCCTGAGGATTTGTGTCGGCATTTGGAATGGGATGTTCTCGGTTCTGAGGTCATCGATGTGCCCGTTGACTGCGATGAAATCGAGCCAGCCGTCGTTGTCCAGGTCACAGAATTGGCTTCCGAAGCTCAGTTGATCAAGGGTCCAGGTTCCGAGTTTACTGCGGCGGGTTCCGTCGACAAAAACTCCGGGTAAGGTTTGCAGATACAGCGTGCTAACTTCGTTGTAAAAGTTTGTCACAATGATATCCAGCAATCCATCTCGGTTCTGATCGCCGCAAGAGATCCCCATACAGGCTTGCGCTCGTCCAATGCTGTCGACAGCAACCCCCGCGGTTGCAGCGCATTCGACCAGATTCCATCGACCGATGCTGTCTTGGCTTGCCGACTTAGGTTCGCTGAGCAACAGATTGTTTGGCGAAACATCGTTTGCAAAGAATACATCGTTGCCATGAAGTTGATCAAGATTTGTTACGAGCGTCCCGAGCGTGTAACCTGTCCGTATGGATTCCAAAAGATCCATCGGTGCGACTTGCCAAGTTCCATCGCCACGGCTAAAGAGAATTCGATTCCTGCCCGGAGGAAACATTTTTGGGTTACAAGATATCCTCAAGGAATTTTTTGACTCGCAACGACGAGAGATTGACTCATCACCATAAACATACGAAGCGTGGATCAAGTCTGGGAGCGAGTCTCCGTCTAAGTCGGCTGCATGGATCGAACTGTTCCAAAGCGATTTGGAATCCTCTTGAGGGATTTCGCTGACCTCAAAGGTTCCGTCTCCGTTGTTTCGATAAATCCGAGAAGCACCGAGGTTTGCAACTAGCAGGTCGGGGAAACCATCTTGGTCCAAATCGGATACGCCAATCCCTTGCCCGTAACCGACATCGCCGGCGTGCGCCAACTTGGCGACTTCCTCGAATCGCTTTCCACCGATGGAGCGAAAAAGCGTCTTTGGTAAATACACAGGCGTAGCATCCAGTGGAGAGCCGCCTGCCTCCGAAAAATAAAGATCCGGCCAACCGTCTTTATCGTAGTCCAGAGCGTTTACCCCACCGCCGACCCCCTCGATTGTGTACCAACTGCGATTGGGCTTTGCGCCATTTCCAAAGGCGCTGGTGATCCCCAACTCCTTGGCAACATCTTCCATGGCAATTCCCCCTGGGCTCGTGGAGTCATCTGGATCAGCCTGGCGACTTGCGATTTTCTCGGGTATCGAGTCGGCTGAGAATTCCGAGGGCAAGGGCCACGATTCCCAAGGGATTCCTTCGAGAACCTTTGGCGGTTCGGTAGGACCTTTGCGCAAAGCAAGCTGTTTCTCTTTGAGCGCATCGGTCATGGGTTGATGACCCAATGTTGCCGCGAGGGCTTGCCAGCCGAATGCGGCGACCTGATCACCGAGGTTCTCATAGATCTGAGCGATCTTGTCGAAAAGCTTTGGTTCTCCGTATTCATAGGAGATCTGCTGGGCGTAGTCATTGATGGTCACTAAATCGTTTCCGAATTGTCGCACTTTCTGAGCTTCTTCAATGAGCTTGATTCCGATAAGAGCGTCGGCCAGACCTTGATAGGCCGCCACATGCCGACGATCTATCTGGATAGCTTGAACGAAACACCGCGCAGCCGTTTCAAACCGATCGGTTCTGAGCATAAGTCCGCCGGTTGCGTACCAATATTCAGGATGTTTTTCGGCTCCGGCAGGTCGATTCGCTAGCCAGTTTGGCAGTTCCTTTAGGCGATCGGTTTCCAGAAGGCTCGTTGCTGTCCAAACCCATGGTTCGACCAGATTCGGGTTCTGAGTCGAAATCTGTTTAAGCTCTTCTAGGTGCGAGGCATACCCGTTGCGCATCAATCGCGTGCGAATTTTCGCAAAAGCGACATAAGGGTGGTCAGGGTATGCTTGAGCAAAGGGTTTCCTTACGTTTTCATCGTCGAAGTAATCCCGAGGATCGACCGTCCCGAGCAATTCTGTTCGGGTAAAATCGCCCAAGCGGATGAGTCGTTCGAGGTAGCGGCTAGCCTCGAATCGACGGCCTTGGGCGTTGTATATCTTCGCGAGCAATCGAATCGCAGGGACGGCCGTTGGATATTGCTTGACGAGTTTGAGCAACGCTGTCTCTGCCTCGGGTAATTTGCCCAGAGCCATCGTCCACTCGGCAGCTTGGCCTGCAGCTGGAAGAGCCTCGGGTGCATCGGATGGAATCCTGCGGATGGTTTGAATCGCTCCGGGCAGATCGTCTTTGGCGGCCAAGATCAAGGCGCTTAGGTACAAAAGCTGGGGGTCTTGAGGACGCACCACAGAGAGTTTCTTAACGGCATCCCAGGCTTCTGGGATTTTCTTGTCAGCCAAGAGCTTTGATGCGTTGCTGAGTGACTCCTTGAAATCCTCTTCTTTGGGGGAAGGTGTTGTTGGGGATGGACTCGGCTCGGTCGTAGCGGTTTTTGGTAGCGAAGGTGATTTTGAATCGCAACCTAGGAGCGAAAAACTCAAGGCAATAAGCAACCAACCCAGACGAGCAACGAAAAAAGATTCGGTGCTTACCTGATCGGTGCTTCGGCGAAATTTTGGGGGAGGAGTGGGCATTGGACGAGAGTAAGGAAAACCTTTGCAGGAATTCGAAACAGGGCATTTATCTTCATTCTTTTTATGGGTGTGTGCAAGCACTACGCTGGGAAAAGATTCCCTAAAAGTGGCTTTAATGCTTGAAATACGTCCGATACGCGGTTTTTGAACGGGTTTTGGAAGAGGGGGCGTCTAAGTAATAATACAGGTGCAAGTTTTACCTAACCCTTAGAATAGGGTCGGTTAGACTGGGTTTCACTCCAGAATGGTTTCACTGGGGTGTGTGCCTGCAGTCCCAAGGTTACGGTCTTTGTTTTTGGTGATGGTTTGCCTGGCTTGTGTTTCATGCAGCATTTTGCGGTTCGTTTATCCCTGATTCTTTTTGTGGCACTGGCAATGAGTTGCTCATTGCGATCGGGTGAGCTTTGCGATCAGGATGGTCAGGAGCCCGTTTTGGCGACCAATTCGCCTCCAGTCTCCGCCAATAAGCGGGTTTTGATTCTTTACACCCATCGCCAAATGTCCCCGATCAACACCCAGTGGCATTCGGGGATCATCGAAGCGATTCGGCGAGACTACCACGGCCCGATCGACATCGATGTCGAATACATGGATGTGGTGCTCCAGAGCGACCCGGATTATTTCCAGCAATGGGCTGCGTTGCTTAAGCGAAAGTACGCCAAATACCCACCCGATGTGATCATTCCTGTTTTCTTTCCAGCGGTGACCTTTTTGCTCCCGAACCGAGATGATTTCTTCCCCAATTGTCCGATTGTCTTTTGCGCGATACCTGAGGCTTTTGGAAATTATTTGGCCAAAAGAGAGAATCTGACCGGTGTAGGATTCATTATGGAGTTTGATTCCACAGTTGGTGTTATCCGGAAATTGCTCCCGAAAACATCCAAACTGATGATACTCTCTGGGAGTTCAAAGATGGATCAGTGGTTTAAAAATCTCGCGTGGAAGGGGATGTCAAGTCGCACCTCGGAACTAGAGCTTGTCGATTTGTCGGGACTGAGTCCCGCACAAGCTGCGGAGGAGATTTCCAAGGCTGGATCGGATGCAGCAGCACTCTTGCTCACTTATGAAGTCGACAAACAGAACAATCGATATAACACGACCGAGTACCTACAGGACTTGAGAAAACTATCTGCGATCCCGATTTTTGGATGCTACGATACGTTGCTTGGTCAAGGCATCGTTGGCGGAGCACTTATTTCTCCGGTCGAGCAAGGTCAAATTGCTGGAAGACTTGCGGCTCGAATCCTCAACGGTGAGTCTGCAGATCAAGTCCCTGAGGTGCTCGATCGAACGTACAGCCTTGCTTTTGATGGTGAGGTCTTGGAAACATTTGGGATCCCTGAGTCACGGCTTCCCGAAGGTTCCAAGATCATCAATCGTAAACCGAATATGTGGAGCCAGTACGGGCGTTATATCGCTTCGGGATTAGCGGCGTTGCTCGCACAGTCTGCGATCATCGTCAGCTTGCTGATCAATCGCAAGAAGCGTATCGCTGCCGAGAAAGAGGCTCGGTCATTGGCAGGTCGAATCCTCTCGGCAGGTGAGGACGAGCGTCGGTACTTGGCTAGGGAACTTCATGACGATGTGTCCCAACGCTTAGCCGCAGTCTCCATTGAAACCGGTTCCCTTGAAAATAAATTGTCAAACTCGACAGAGATTAAGGAGTCCCTTGGAAAACTTAAAAAGTCCCTCAAGAGCATCTGTGATGATCTCCATCGCATGAGTCGACATATGCATCCATCGGTTCTCGATGACTTTGGATTGCCCGATGCGCTCAAATCCGAATGCACCGAGCTAAGCCAGCGATGGGGGATCCCGATCGAATGCCATTACACGAAAAGTTTCCCGGAAATCCCAAAGTCAATCGCCTTGTGTCTGTATCGAGTTGCTCAGGAGTCCCTATGGAATGCGGTTCGACACTCGTCGAGTTCGAAGATCACTGTCGAACTGAAATCCGATCCTGAATTCGTCTACTTGGATATCAAAGACGATGGCAAAGGATTTGACCTGAACCTGACCCAGCCTAACCGCGGACTGGGACTTGCAAGCATGACCGAACGCATTCGACTCGTAGATGGAACGATCAAAATTGATACTGCACCCTCGCAAGGTGTGTCCATCGCTGTTGTTGTCCCGATCCCTGAATCAACTGACCCTTTATCCACACCTTGAGTTGCCTTATGAATCGTATCAAAGTATTGATCGCCGATGATCACCGAATCGTTGCCGACGGATTGCGGACCATCCTAGAACCCGAATACGAATTGGTCGGAATTGCCGATAACGGACGATCCTTGGTCGAACAAGCGACCAAGTTGGAACCTGATGTGGTCGTTGCCGATATCTCCATGCCATCGCTCAACGGTCTTGACGCAATGGAATTGCTTCAAAAACAGGACTGCAAAGCCAAATTCATTTTTTTGACGATGCACAAAGATGTGACTTATGCTGCCAAAGCGATCCGTCAAGGTGCCGTTGGTTACGTCCTGAAACATGCAGCAAGCGAAGAACTTCTTCGAGCCATGCAATCGGTCTTGTCTGGCGAAAAATTCATTTCACCGGAAATCGCTGACGGACTACAAAATGCCGACGAGCAACTCAGCGAACTCGAAGAACACAAAATGCTCACCACCCGACAACGCGAAGTCTTGCAACTGTTTGCCGAGGGCAAGTCGGCCAAAGAAGTTGCTGCGACGCTCGGTATCTCGGCAAGAACCGCGGAGAATCATAAAGCCAGAATCATGACCCAACTGAGGCTAGGGAGCACCTCGGAGCTCGTTAAGTATGCGATCAGGCATGGACTCATCGCGAGCCCTTAACGAGCGTTAGTCGGTCTGGTCTGGTATCGTGTCCCGGAACAAATCGTCCCGAGAATGAAGCTGGAAGAATAAAGCCCTCTTTTGCTCGGGGAGCGAGTAGTCAAAACCGAGCTTACGCAGAAATTCATCCGAAGCACTGATGGCCATCACTTCGAGAATCCCTTTTTTACGAGCTCGCTCCACACAGGCCCGAACCAGATCGCTCCCAATCCCGCGTCCGTGATAGCCATCGGCGACAGCCAAGCATTGGATCTCACTGAGTTTACGCGAATAGATTTCGACGGCAGCAAAACCGACAATCTTCGGCTTACCTTCCTCGATCAGCTCGGCCACAAAGCCATTGGCCATGAGCAAGATCAGCTCCGATTCGAGTCTCCGCAACAGCTTGCGCTGCTGAACAAACGGCTCGAGCAAGGCTTGAATTGCATCTAGATCGTCGTAGTGAGCAGAGCGGATCAGATGCTCGGATTTTTTCTGGGTGGAAAGGTCGGACTGATTCATCAGCGATTTGGTTTTGCTAGCATTAGCTAGACCGGAAAGTTGAAACGAGCAAAGACACTGGCCAAAGTATCATCGAGTTTTTGCTAGCAAAACACAAGTCCTTCGGAGAGGATCCGCTAAGCGATACAGTCGGACCTTCGTCTTGCCCTAACTACGCAGTTTCCCGTATATCCTTGGTTTATCGTTTGAATGCAAGTCCGTTTTGGCCGAAAAACCCAAGGAGTTTCGGTTGGCCCGACCATCGAAAACATGACAGAGAATTTCGCCAATACGATCGACGAGACCATGGGACAGCGGATCTTCTTTTCGGTGGGAGAACCTAGCGGCGACCTGCATGCAGCGAGTCTGATTCAGTGCATGCGCAACATCGACCCGACGACTCGAGTGCGCGGATTTGGCGGATCGAAAATGATCCAAGCCGGTTTGGATCTGGATTTCGATCTAACAAGCATGGCCGTTGTCGGTATCTCTGAAGTCATCCCGAAGCTTCGAGAATTCTTTCGCATCGCCGACATCGCCGAAGGTTGTTTTAAGCGAGGGGAAGTCGACGGAGTCGTTTTGGTCGATTTTCCAGGTTTCAATTGGCATATTGCTAAGCGAGCCAAAAAGTATGGCTTACCAGTCTTCTATTACCTACCCCCGCAGTTATGGGCCTGGGGTGGATGGCGAGTCAAAAAAATGAGACGCTATGTCGATCACGTCTTTTGCAACTTGCCTTTCGAGAAGGAGTGGTTTGATGCCCGAGACGTCCATACGACGTATGTAGGTCATCCTTTCTTCGATGCGATTGCAAGTACACCGTTGGACTCGAAGTTCATCACACGCTGGCGGGATTCGGGACGCTTGCAGGTCGCCGTACTACCCGGTTCGCGGGAGCATGAGGTTCATCGCATATGGCCGATGCAACTTCAAATCATTCGACAGCTTGCCCATGAGTTCCCCGAAGTCGAGTTCTTGGCCGCAACCCTAAAAGACTCTCATGCTCTTTGGTGCCAAGGTCAACTCAGTCCCTCCGATCAGCGTCTACCGATCCACATCTTTTCGGGCAAGACTAGCGAGATCTTGGAACTCTGCGATTGCGCGCTGATGAAAAGCGGTTCGGTGTCACTTGAGGTGATGGCTCGAGGAAAACCCGCAGCGGTCATGTACCACGTCAGCAATTTGACCTATGCGATTGGCAAACTGCTCGTCAAATGCCAATACATGT
>Ga0208722_1000019_pt1 | contig 37146 bp, 52 predicted proteins | sample LakMenEpi21Sep11_FD_150722 | JGI IMG/M metagenome (GOLD analysis project Ga0208722, IMG submission 150722) | Freshwater microbial communities from Lake Mendota, WI - 21SEP2011 deep hole epilimnion (SPAdes) | ecosystem: Environmental > Aquatic > Freshwater > Lake > Epilimnion/Euphotic zone ... | reverse complement strand
CATGTCTCTTCACTCTTTATCTAGCGCACCGTTTCGCGGCCGTCTACTGCACCGTTCCGCTCCAGCAGCCCCCGCAGCGTGTCGATGTGGCCGTAGTCCTTGAGATACCATCGCCCCTCGTCGCAAGCCTCGCGGATCGCCTCCCGCTCCGCGTCGGTGAGCCTCGCCCGTACGAGTGCGTCCGCGAGCCGGTCGATCATGCACCGCTCATGCCAGAGGTGGCAGCGGTCGCTGTGCGTGCTGACGCGCGTCGGCTGCTGGTCACGCCACTCGCGGTAATCGGCGAGGATGTCTGCCACGTTGCTCTCCAGAATGGCGATCCCGGCGGGTTCGGCGGGCCGCCTTATCGTTGCGGTGCCTGCCCGCCGAGATCGCTGATCGGTAAGAAACCCTAGGCACTTTTTCTTACGCCCCAATCGTATCGTATAAGACACGTTTTTCGGCGGTTCTTGCATACGGCTGGGGCGTCAGGTTCCGCCTCTAGCGTCACTTGCTGGGCGCTTGCTGTTTCGCCAGTTCTTTGCCAGCCTCAAGGCCAGCAAGGTACGCCGCAGTAAGTGCGTCTCCGTCTTCTTGTCCTTCGGCTAAATACACACCCTCGCAGCGGTCGAACGCTTGGCCAAGAAGGTGCCGCCAAAACTTCAGTTCTTTGCCGCGATGCTTCACAACCAGCGTGATTCTGTCCGTCCGCAGCGGATGCTCCATATGCCGGTTCTGAGCAGCACACAGGGCGTCGTCATCCTCTTTGCTCATGCGGCACCTTCCTTTCGCCCGCCATCGTACCGACCTTGGCAAACGAGTCTACGCCTCTCCCGGCCGCCTCTAGCGTCGTTTGGCTTTCGCAGGCTTGCGCTCCACCAGGGCGAGCAAGTCCCGCAGCCAGTTGGCATCTCGCGTGGTTAGTTCGTAAGCCCCGCCGCCGTCTGCAAACTTGTAGGCTTTCTCGGCGTGCTTATCCACCCGCCTGATGGCGTGCTTCAACGCGCCGGTGAGGTAGTACCGCTCATCCTCGTTCAGCGTGATCTTCATCACTTCGCCTCCGGCGGCTCGTCATTGGGTGTGATTGCCCCGTCTACGCATGGCAGGGCAGTCTGTTCCGGCACTCGTCCAGTTCCGCGACACGTTCCGCAGGTAGCCTCGCCGTGCGTGTTCCACTCCACCGTCCGCACGCCGTCGCCGCCACAGAAATCACATTCACGCCAGTTTGGTTCCATGCCCGCCATCGTACCCCCCTAGCCCAACGAGTCTACGCCTCTTCCGGCCGCCTCTACCGTCTGCTGGCGATCCAGACTACGAGCGCCTGCCCTGCGAGCAGCACCGCCATCATCGCGACGACTGGCCATGTGATTTCGTCCGCGCCGCCCGGCACCCCTACCATGGCTCCGACCCTCCTGCGGGTGCCGATTCCTGCTTGCGGAAGCGGACACTGAGGGCCACGTCATCGGCGATCATCCGCAGCGACTGCCCCTCCCCGCCGTCCTTCTTCTGGTACCTCTCCAGCTCGACGCGGCCGGTCACCATCACGCGATCGCCCTTGTTCAGGCTTTCGCAGACAGCCTCAGCCGCCTCGTCGAAGCACACCACATCCACCCACGTCGTCGTGGGCTCACCGCCCTTGCGCTTGTAGGTCGACGCCACCCCGAAGGTGGTCATCGGCTTGCCGCCAGAGGTGGTCCTGAGCTCGGGTGTTTTGCCCACATTGCCGGTCACTGTGGCAGTGATCATGCGAGTCCTTTCTGCTTGGGAGACAGCCCCGCCCAACCGGCGGGGCATGCGCACCGTTGTACACCCATCGCGCCTGGCGCGCAAGCGGGCCGGGACGCTCAAAATCGGGAAAAAATCCAGGGGGGGTACGTATATATGATCGGATCGCGACTGGGGGGCTCGGGGCCTTTGAACTTGGCGTCGTAAGTCCGCGCTGCCGCAGGACTTGCATCGCCCGCACGGGAACACGAACGGGTAGGGCCTGTCCGAAACTCCAAACAACCGGGTCGACCCCTCCTCATTTCGCCCGCACTGCCCGCCACGAAACCCTTTGTTTTCAGGGGCCGGCGAGCTCTTAGTGTCAGCAGCAACCACAGCAAGTGACTGTGGCCTGACTGGCATGGAGGACTCGCCATGGCCAAGACGCTTCTGGTTGAGTGCTACGAGCCGGACGGTGGATCGTATGCGTTCCGCATGACGGTCGACGACTGGGAGAAGATGATCCCGATGGTTGGGCCGGCGCTGCGCAAGGACGGCGCTCTCGGGCCGTGCTTTTACATCGCCTGGAAGACCATGCGGAGGTGGGACGGCGCTCGGCTTCGCAAGATGCACGAAGCCATTGTCCCGTCTGGGCTGTCCGTGATCTGGAAGTCTACGCGCTCCAAGTGCGGCGGACGGCGCTGGTTCCCTGTGCTTGAGCCGCAGTGAAAGTCCCCTGTTTTCAGGGGCTGGCGAGTTCTTTCTGGAGCCAGGGAGGTCCTGGTTCCTGGTTCGGTGGTTTCTTTCTCTGGGAGGTGTGTCATGGAATGGGTTCTGCAACACGGCGCTGATGCGGCTCAGGGTCTGGTGGTGATCGGCGTTGTGGTCGCTGTCGCCGTCGCCTGGCGGGTGATGAGCAATGCGATCTCGTGGGTCGCAGACGATGCGTCTCAGGCGCTCGGGATGGCGGTTCACGCCCACGCCGAGATCGACGCCCTCAAGACGCGAGTCCGGTCCCTTGAGGACGCCGCTGCCCGCTCCAAGAAGCGGGACGCTGACAAGGCCCAAGTCCGGATCGCGAAGGTCGCTTAGCCCGAAACCGGCTTCGGCCGGTCCTGCCGTATGGCGGCAGCTGATGAGGGCAGTTTCCCTGAGTCGTGGAGGTGAATATGGATCGCTACCTGGTGATCTACGGCCCCGACTATCCCGCAGTGGTGGTCGGTCCGTTTCCTGAGGGCTTCAACGCGCTCAAGGAATTCGAGCTCCCGCCCGGCTACGACACCGCATCCTCCCACGCTACACGCGAAGAGGCGGAGTCGGAGGCGGAGTGGTATTGGGCCAATGCTTAAGCCCGAAACCCGCTTCGGCGGGTCTCACCGTAAGGCGGTGACTGATGAGGGCAGTTTCTCTCGAGGAATGGAGGTGTGCGATGGGTTACTTCGACAAGTTGGCACAGCTGGGGTTTGTGGTGATCTGCCGCCGCAACCCGCTCGGGACCACGACGATGTTCGCGGTCAAGCCTGAGGAGATGCAGGTGGAGATGGCGATCGGCGAGACCTTCGACGACTACCTGTCGGAGTTTCTTCCCGAATGGCGGCTCGTGGACTTCAGGGACGACGACGCTGCTGTTGGAGCCAAGATGCTCTACGAGAAGCTCACCTGCACCGGCAGCTACGCCGACAGGGATGAGCGACTGCTAGAGGCGTTCCCTGACGAGGCGGACAGCGAGCTGCTGATCGGCTTCGAGCACCGCCCGGAGCGGGAGCGGTTCAGCCCGGTCGACGGGCCTGCAGGCTGGGATCGGATCGAGGCCTGACGACGCGGATCCGGTGGCGGGAGGTGACTAACCGCCACTCAATCCGGGCCGTTGCCTGGACGTCAAAAACCCCTTGTTTTCAGGGGTCGGCGAGTTCTTTTTAGAGGGACGGCACTCTGCCGCTCCCCGTTCTTTCCTGTGGGAGGTGTGCGATGAAGGTGCGTGATCTGTTGATTGTCGGGGCGTTTGTTCTGGGCGGCGTGGTCGTTGCCTACTGGGGCGACGCGATCAAGGCGCTGCGAACCTGGCACTACACGGCGCCGCTGTGCGTCCAGGTCGAGGAGGCATGGGCCGATGCGACGGGCGCCAGCAAGGCCAAGCTGGCCAACGAGATCGCCATGCTGGAGGGGCGGCTCGATGCAGCTCGGGACGTGCAGGGTCAGCTGCGGGAAGCGCTGAACCTCAGCATCCAGGAGGTCGGCGAGGCGGACGCCCATGTCGCCAAGCTGGCCGATGCGCTGGCCCACAGCGAGCGGGTGCGGGACACGCAGGAACAGCAGCTCTCCCACCAGGGGCAGCTGCTCGCCAGCCAGGAGTCTGTGATTCGGGAGACGAACCACCGCTACCAGGCGCTGGTCTCTCGGATCCGGGATCTGGGGCGGGACGATGCGCTCGCCGGGCTGGTTCGTGAGTGACGGCTCAAGGTCCAGCGGCAGGAGGTAACTAACTGCCGCTCCCCCTGCGCCGCTGCAGGCCTGCGTAGACCGCAGGTTCTTCTATGAGGAGGTTCGGTGATGGAGAGTCCAGCGCACGTGATTCTAGTGGCGTTCACCGTGAACGCCGATGGCATGGAGCAGGCACAGAGGCAGCTGATGTCGCAGCTACCCAACTGCAAGGACAATCCCGGAGTGGCCGGCATCGACAGCTGGTACATCGCGATGGACGAGCGGCACGATGGCACGACGCCGGCGGATGGGTGGTCCGCCGAGTTCCAGCCGCCGGACTACAGCTCCGCCGCCTACCGGCGCTTCGGGGAAGAGTCGCATCTGCGGAGCAGGGTGTCCGAGCTGGAGGAGCAACTCCTCATGGCCAGGACAGAGGCCAAAGACGTGGGCGAGTTCCGGGAGCGCGAGCAGCATGAGTACAAGCATGTGCTCATCGGCTTTCGGCTGGCCATCCAATCCATGATGTCGGGACTGAAAGGAGGGGACAAGTGAAGCGCGTCGCCCTGCATGCACGAGGGGCGACAGTCGCTTTCCTCACGGATGAGCTGGAGCTGTTCGGCGAGGCGCTGGCCGCGCTCATCGACAGCCAGGATGGCGGCGGTGGATTCACCGACGACCACATGGAAACCCTTGCGGGACTGCACAGCAAGCTGCGGACGGCGCTGCTGCTGGCGACTGCCCGCGAGCGCCTCACGGTGCCCACCCAACAGCACCTGGAAAAGGCTGAGGCTTGGGACCTGGAATGACCCTTGTTTTCAGGGGTCGGCGAGTTCTTTGTGAGGGGCCAGCAGTCGGCCGGGCTGCTGGCTCCTCGTGTTTTTCCACCGGCCATTCGGAGGTGTGCGATGGACGATTGCCAGAATCGAGAGCTGAAGGAGCTTCCCGTCCCCCCGTTCGTGGTCCTGTACCGCAACCAGGATGGCGCGATCGACAAGGTAACCCCTGAGATCGACGCGATGTTTCGTGACATGCAGGCGGCGCACCGCCACCTGAATATGTACCGTCCGCTGGGGGAGCACGAGTTCCTCACGCTCGAGGAGGTCGACACCCTCACCGGGCAGTCGACAGTGCACTCGGCGCTGACTGCCAAGACGATGCGCATGGTGATCACGGATCACGGCCCGCGTGCCATGCCCCGTGAGATGGCGGCGCTGTGGGACCAGGACTGCGACGACCCTGAATGTGGCTGCCACGAGGAGGGCGACGATGAGTAAGCCACTCTTCCGGCTGTACGTGGTGGGCCTGTCCGACGATGTGCAGCAGAGCGGTCGCTTCCGCCGGGCCAATGCCGGCGGTGGCAAGGGGTGCCTGTATGTGGGCAGCACAGCCCACACCGCAGAGCATCGGCTGGCCCAGCACAAGAGCGGCGTCCATGCCAATCGCGGCTGGGTCACCAAGTACGGGACAGGGTTGAGGACGGACCTCATGCCCAGCGTCACGTACCAGACACGGCAGGAGGCAGAGGCAGCTGAGGCTGCGCTGGCTGCTGCCCTCCGGAAGGAGGGGTACGGGGTATGGAGTCGATGAGTCTGATGGGCCTGGCCGCAAGCGCCAACCAGCTGGGGCGCTTGACGGAGCGCATGGGCAGGTTGCTGAGCAACCTGTCTCTGCTGGCCGCGACGGTGTCAGAGTCGGAAGACGCAGTCCGAAAGCTCGGCCCTGCGTCGGAGTGCCTGCGCACTCGCAGGGCGGAGTCGGAGCTCGCTGCCGCGAAGCTAGAGCTTGGAGTCAAGCAGTTCCGTCCCGAGTGGCGTGAGTTTTCGATGTCGATAGAGGAGCTTCTCGCCTCGCTCGAGGCGGCTCCCCTGCTCGAGGTTTGTCCTGACTGAAAGGAGATTCTGTGATTACGCAATCAGATATCGAGAAGTGTGAGGCGCTGGAGCGCAGGGCGTGGGAGCTGCAGTGCAAGGCACAGAGCGCCACCGCCTACCTGAGCAACGTGGTCCACGACACGGCCACCAAGTCCAGCACCTGTCTCCGCAAGGAGCTGCGGATGGCAGCGGAGAAGAAGAATCGCAACCCAGCGCAGGTGGCGTACGTCAGGGCCAGGTCGGCTTCGCTTCGGGCCATCATGAAGCTGCAGCTCGACAAGTCCGTGCGCGAGCTCGAGGCCCTGCGCCTGGCAGTCCAGGCAATGGCGGACGATGTGGATCTGGGGCCGCTGCTCGACAGCTGCCCTGAATAGTCCCTGATTTCAGGGGTTGGCGAGTTCTTTGTAGACGGCCGGTTGCCACGTTGGCGCCGGCCTTTCTTGTTTCCCGGGAGGTGTCCCATGTCGATGAAGAAGAGTGTTCCCACCCGCAGCCACAAGAAGGCTGCCCCCCAGTTCCGGTTCGTGTCTCTCGCTCGGGCGGCCACTGCCCTGTCGCAGGAGCTGCCCCCGCAGCTGGCTGTCACAGTCCCGGAGCTGTCGGAAGCCTTGCGGGAGATGACCCCGCGCGACGGCGGTGACATGGCCGTCGAGATCTTCCGGAGGCTCGACTCATGAAGCACGCCATCGACTTTGAGCGCGCCGTGCAGGCCACTGCCGGCCAGCTCGATTCGCTCGTGTCGTTTGTCAATGCGTACCCGCTGCAGGCCATCGCTTGGTGCGCTGTCCTGATGGCGGTGCGATCCCTGGTGTATAGGAGCAGGTCGTGACCAAGCCACGCAAAGTTCCGACGGTCCACCTCCCGCTCAGGCCCGAGCAGATTCATGTCCTCAAGGGCGTGCTCGGTGACTGGCTGGAGGAGTCAGGCGAGATGGACCTCGTCTCTGGGGGAGTCGTCTCCCAAAGTGAAGTTGATGTGATCAAGGCGCTGCACTCCCAGCTCAAGAAGCTGGAGAGCTCCCTGATCACCCACTGAGCAGGCCGCCCGGCCTGCCTTCTCTTCACCCCTGTTCAGGGAGGTTCCCATGGCACGTGATGTGGTACCGGTGCGCCTCGACCGCCGACCAGTCGGGTCGGTGTTCGGGGCCAATGGCTGTTTCTACTTCCTCCTCGAAGACCCGCGCGACCCCAAGCCGCGCGGCCCCTACCCGAGCGAGGCCGATGCGATCACCGCGTGCGCCAACCAGGCGTACTCGATGACCATCGCGGATCAGTGGGAGCTGATGGTCGACACCTGACGCTCCGAAATGTGTACACTCGTACACCTCCCGCCGCCGGGCTGGCAGCTGCCTGCGGGCTGCTGGCCCGGCGGTTTCTTTTCACCCCAAAGGAGAATGCCATGAGCATTCAAGTGGCGGGCCAGTCCGCCGTCGTGTTCGGTACGAATCGGGCCCACGCCCGGTCGGTCGTGAAGGATGCCTGCGAGAAGCAGGGCTGGAAGAACGTGGTCAACCGACCGCCGAGCCAGTCGACTGCCATTCAGGAGGCGATCAAGGAGGTGGCTCGCATGACCACCGTCGAGCCCGAGCTTCCGCTGCTGATTCGGAATCTCACGGCCGACCTGGCGTTCGAGGCGGTGCGCATCCGCAAGGGTGCGACCCGCAACGATGCGATCCACGTGGTGTCCGCTGCGGTGGACGCAAGCCACAAGGTGCAGCTGCTGGAGCTCAACGGCCAGCTGCCGGCGGGCGTGATCGGCACGCACCTGCAGCAGGCGTACGACCAGCGGCGCGACCTAATGTCGCCCGGCCAGCTGCGCACCGCAGTGGCGGGCGTAGTCCGGCGGCTCAATGGCGTAGCGCTTGGCGGTAGCAATCTCTACTACTTGCCGGCGGACGCAGTGTCTCGGTTCGCGCAGTGGCGGGACGACGCCCAGCTCTGGCGGTACCACATGGTGCCGTTCGAGGTGGCGTCTGATCCCAAGACAGTGGAGCACATCGTCAACCAGCTCCACGAGGAGGTGACCTCTCAGTCGCAGGGCATCCTCGACGAGATCACCACTGGCATCGACGACGAGAAGCGGGTCAAGCTTCTGCGAAAGAAGTGCCAGGCGATTGTGTCCAAGATCCGCAGCTACGAGGAGGCGCTCGGGCAGCAGCTCGACTGGATGCGCGAGCCGCTCGAAGCTGCGGAGAACGGCCTGGCTGTCAGCTCCCTGCTGGAGGTCAGCATCTAGCCCCTGATTTCAGGGGTCGGCGAGTTCTCTTTAGACGGGACCAACGTGGCTCCGTCTGTCTCTTTCCTTGAGGAGGCCTTATGGCTACTCAGCAGACTAAGAACGAAGCGTGTTTCATCGCCCTGCAGGTCGTGCCCACCATCGTGTGGGGCGGCACTGGGGTAGGCAAGACGACGGTGCTCGGGCAGCTGGCCCGCGCACTCGACCGGACCTTTCACTTGCTGATCGGTTCGACCCACCTGCCGGAGGACTTCTCCGGCTACCCCGATGCTGACCGGCAGCTCGGTGTCATCCGGATGCTGCCCACCCAGTGGGTGGACAAGTTCAAGGATGGTGCCGGGTTCCTCCTGTTGGACGAGTTCACGTGCGTGCCTCCGACGACGATGGCTGCGGAGCTGTCGCTCATCACGGAACGACGCGTGGGTGATGTCACTCTCCCGGAGTCGACCATCATCGTGGCGGCGGCCAATCCGCCGGAGCTGGCTCCCGGAGGCAACACGCTCCCGCCCTCGATGCGGTCGCGGTTCTTCCACTGCAAGTGGCAGATCGACCAGGCGGAGCTCTACAAGGGTTACCGCAACGGCCTGAACTGGAGCGCGCCTCCGTTTCCGGTCGTGCCCGAGAGCCACAGGGAGCTGTACCCCAAGTACGGCTCGCTCGTGGAGGCGTTCCTGCGCTCGGCGCCGGACTGCCTGGAGAAGCTGCCGCAGTCGGACGAGACCCTCTCGTTTCCGAACCCGCGCACTTGGTCCTACGTGGTCAAGTGCCTGTCGGCGGCGGAGGCTGTCGGCCACCGGCTCGGCAGCTCGGTGGTCACGGACCTCGTGGTCGGGTGCGTCGGCGACGCAGCCGGCGCTGAGTTCCTGCGGTACATGAGCCAGCTGGATCTGATTGATCCGGCTGCAATCCTGGAAGGGACGGAGGCCTACAAGTACGAGGCCGGCCGCCCCGACCTGCAGATCTGCCTGCTGACTGGGCTGGTCAAGGAGCTGCGCTCCCAGACCAGCGCCGAGCGGTGGGCCAGGGCTGCGAAGGTGTTCGTCGAGATCGGCGAGCACGAGATCGAGACGTTCCTGACCCAGTTCAAGAGCCTTTGGGCGCCCGTCGCGAAGGGCGGCGTGCGTCCCGATGGCTGGACCCCCCCTCAGGCCCTCATGCAGAAGCTGATGAAGCTTGTGCCGAGCGGTCTCAAGGACTGAGGAGAAAGCATGAAGGTCAAAGACCTGGACTTTTACGAGTTCGATCCGGATGAGGACAACGGGCTGGTGCCGGACAGCAAGGAGTCGTGCATGCGGATCATCCGCGCCACCGCTCACGCGATGAGCGAGGGCCAGATCCCTGGCGACTCCGCAATGCGGTTCGGGCTGTTGTTCTCCGTCATTGCCAAGCTCGCCATCGAGTGCGGCAAAGCGGTACGTGCGGCCAAGAAGGAGTCCCCTCTCGAGGCGCACGAGAAGATCGAGGTTCTGGCCAATCACTCGATGGCCATGTTCGTGGCGGCTGCCGTCTCGTGGGCGGAGGCCGTAGATCAGAACGCCAATCAGGTCGCCGCGTTTGGCGACGACTAGAAAGGAGACCATGTTATCCAAAGTCCGTGCCGCACAAGCTCGTGCGGCGTTGGCGGCCGGGCGGGTGCGTACCTTCGGGTACGCACCCTACCTGGCCACCTACATCTACTCACTCAGCGAGCAACCGAGCCCTGGCTCGGGAACCTGCGGCGTGAGCATGGACGGCGTGATCCACTGGGACCCCGAGTTCGTCGAGGCCCTTGACGTGGACACGCTGGCCTACGTGATCCTGCACGAAGCGTTGCACCTGATCCTCAGGCACCACGCCCGTGCGCAGGAAGTTTACGGGGACCACCCCGAGCCCAACCTGCAGCTCGCCATGAACATCGCCGGCGATCTCTGCATCGAGCAGATCCTGGCTTTCATGCGCCCGCTGAGGCCGGCTGGGGCTGTTCATCTTGGTGCCGAGTGTCCGCAGCTCGGCATCAAGCTGGACTTCCCGGAGAACAAGGAGTTGCTGGAGTACTACTCCATGATCCTTGCTGCTGTGCGCAACCGACCCAAGGGCGGTGGCGGCAGCGGCGAAGGACAGCCGGACGGTGAGCCCGAGCAGGCCGGCGAGACTGGCGGTTCGGGCGACAGCCGGGCGGAGGCGTCCAAGCCCCAGCAGAAGTCCGGCAAGCCGGGCTCGCGCGAAGGCAAGAACGGACTGGCCGCTCGGGCGTGCGTGCCGGGCACTGGCGGCTCCGCAGCCGACGGCGTGCGCCGGCAGCACGAAGAGGAGGATGATTCTTGGGGCGCGTACAAGGAGAACCTGTACGCCCACAAGCTGGACAACGCTTGCCGCGAGCACGAGAACAAGATGCCCGGCTCCGTTCCAGGAATCCTCAAGCAGGCGCTGGACATTCAGCTGCGACCGCAGCCGGATCCGTTCCAGCACCTCAAGTCGGTCGTCGCTACCAGCACAGCCAACCCACTGGGCGGGCGGCTGGCGACGTACCGCAGGCTGTCTCGCAAGCAGCCGCAGGATGTGTGTCGCCTGCGTGGTCAGCTGACTACGCAGGCCAGTGCGGTCGTGATCGTGGATACCTCCGGGTCCATGAGCGACCGCGAGACGAAGATCAAGGCGCTCACCGTGATCGCCGACGGTCTTCGGAAGCTGAAGTCGGTGAAGGTTGTCTGCGCGGACACGCACGTGCGTTCCTCCCTGCAGCTCTCCAACATCGACAAGTTCACATGGACGGGCGGGGGCGGCACGGACATGGCCGCAGCCCTGATCCAGGTGGACAAGGAGGACCATCCGGACTCGATCGTGCTCATCACAGATGGGTACACAGGCTGGCCGCAACGCCAGCTGCGAGCCCGGACGGTCGTTGCGTTGACGGATCCAGGCTGGGCCAACCAGGTCCCGTCTTGGTGCAAGACAGTTCCCCTTTATCAGGAGACCGCAGTATGAGAAGGAAGCGTAGCCGGAGCCAGGCCGTCATTACCTGGCGTCAGTTTACCCAGCTCTACATGGAGAGCTGGTCGGCGGGTCACACGACCCGGGAGTTCGCGGATCGGGTGGGCCTGCTCACCAGGCAGGTTCATCAGAAGACCAACTACCTGAAGCGCAAGGGGGTGGCCCTGCCCCCGCTGCGTAACTCGCGCGGCGGCAGCTCCGGCTCGGAGCTGGACATCCAGGACCTCAAGTCCCTGGTCTCCAGCTACCGGCACGACACAGAGACGTACCGCAACGGGCGGGTCGTGACGGTCTGACGATTCCTGGTTTCTCAATCCCTTTGGCCGGCCCGGTGGCGTGCGTTGCGCTGCCGGGCCGGCCTGTTTTCTTGTGAGTCAACAATGTTTCTTGCACAGACACGGAACAAGAACAAGACGGTTCTGGATTGGGCCGAGCTCGAAGCGGCTGTCACGGAGCGGCGTCGCCTCACGCGCACGACGCCCGAGAGCGAGCGGTGCGCGGAGATTGCGACTGCGCGGTTTGGCGACAGGCACTGGGCTCATCTTCACGACCGCCTGGTGGCGCACGGGTCCGGAGAAAGCATCGAGCTGGCCTACCTGTATCACAGTCCCGGCACAACTCTGGCCGACGACAAGCTGGAGCATGGCCTGGCCTTCGTTTATCCGGCGGCTGGGGGTCGCACTCAGTACAAGGTCTGCGAGTCGGCGCGGGGCCACTTCATGAATCGGTGGCTGCCGTTCAACGCTTCAGACCGCACCATCAGGTCCCGCTATAAGAACTGGAAGTGGGCGTGGGGGGCGGGCGGCATGTACCAAGAGGGCGTGGGGCCTGTCCTCCTGGACTGCGGCATCGCTGCCCTGCGGCAGAAGCCTTCGGACATGCTGGCTCGCGTGGCATCTGCCGGCGCGTGGGTGTCCGATGAGTTTCGCGCAGCAGCGACGCGCCTGCTCGAGGCGTTCGACGGCTGGCAGGACACGTTCGCGGACACGCGGTTCAAGTTTGAGGAGCACGGGCTGCGCGCGCGCGAGCGGCACCCGGACACCATCACGCTCCGCCCGAACCGCGAGCACGGAGCAAGCACGTCACTGATCGTGACGCACCAGTTCACGCTCCGGCTGCGTCGGCCCTTCGAGCAGACCGAGCGTGGGTTCATGTCCGTCCCTGACTTCGCCGTCAGCGTGATCCCGCAGCCAGAGGATCTCGGCTTCGGGCCGAAGGTGATGTACTCCCTCTCCCGCATGCACATCGGCAGCAGCGGCGAGTGCATGTGGAACAAGGACGAGCAGCCAGCCAAGCTGCTCACGACCAGTCTGTCCGATGTGCTGCACGTGGCCCGCGAGTTCTCTGCTGCCAGCGTTTTCATTCCCGCATTGTAAGGAGGTGCACCATGAAGGTTAATGTCACGGTCCGGTTTTACATGAAAAACCTGGAGCTGCCGGACACCCTGGATCCGATGCTGCTCAACAAGCGTGGCTGGAGAACCCGCTATGGGTCCTTCTATGCGACAGAGGGCCCGGATGCCAGGCCTAAAGGCCCCTACGATCGCGAGCCCGACTTGTTCGTGCAGGCGGCGCGGGCCGAGCTCGAGGAGTTGCTGGCCAAGCACGGCGCCAGCGCGCTTTGCGGGCACGTCGAGATCGTTCCGGAGGATGCGCGCGAGTGCTAGGATATCTACCATGATTGTCTACGGGTACGGACGGCACTCGACCGACAAGCAGGGCCTGACCGAACAGGCCCAGCGCACGAAGGTCGAGTCCTATATCCAGCTGCATCTGCCCGACGAGCAGTACGGCGGCTGGCTATACGACACCGCCGTCAGCGGCAGCAAGCCCCTGTTCGAGAGACCGAAGGGGCGTGAGTTGTGGGCACTGGTTCAGCCGGGCGACCACATTGTGGTTGCCAAACTGGACCGTGCGTTTCGCCGCACCATCGACGGGCTGCGGTCCCTCGAGATGCTGGAGGCGAAGAGGGTGTTCATTCAGTCTGCCGACCGGCAACTGGACACGAGCACTGCCATCGGACGCGCAGCCGTCACGATCACGCTGGCGTTTGCCCAGCTGGACCGGGACCAGGCGTCCGAGCGGACACGTGATGCGATGGAGGTGAAGCGCAAGGCTGGGCTCCCCACCGACGGCACCGCCCCTATTGGGTGGCGCAAGGTAGGGACCGGCAAGCAGTCGCGGTTCGAGCCCTGCGGGGTCGATCGGGACCAGGCGCTTACGATTGTCGGCCTGCGGGCCGGTGGCTGGTCCTACGAGGATCTCGTGGAGCGGCTCCGGGCGGACAAGGTGCGCAGGCCGAATGGCTATCTGTGGAATCGCAACAGCGCCCGGGCTGCGGTGGCTGCTGCGCATGCTGGGTTCCCAAAAATCCGGCCAGTAACTCGACGGCGCTCTTGAGCCTAGCCCTCACTGCCTTCTGGGCCAGGCCGGTGCTGTCCGAGATTTCCCGGACGCTCATGCGTCCGTAGTATCTGCTGGCAATCAGGGCTCTTTCCTGCGCCGGCAAAGACTCCAGTGCGGCGGGGAGCATCCGTTCCTCGCCGCGCTGGGGCTTTGCGGCACTCTCCGCCAGCTCAAGCGACACCCTCTCGGGGCTGTCGTATCTTTGCCGCTGGGATTTCGCCAGCTCCTTGAGGATCGCGTTCCGGATAGCCGAAGAGAAGTAGGTCGTGACCTTGCTCTTGTCCGGATTGTAGGTCTGTGCCGCCCGGCAGATAGCCACATACGCCACCGAGCTGGCGTCTATTCGGGCGATCCTCTTGCGGATACCAGGGTACGACCTACCCATGGCATTGATCACCACCGGAACGATGGCCATCGCCTCTTCGGCCAGCTGACGCTGGCGCTTGTTCATCTTTCGCATCGTGCGCGCACCCGTGTACGGGAGTTCAGCCTACCAGCAGGCCGTCGTCGAGCGCGACCCGACACTACTCGGGCGTCTGGCCGGATCGCTCTGGCTGCATGGCCCACAGCAGCTTGGTCTGCTCCTGGACGGCAGACGTGATTTCTTTTTGGGTGGTCGTCATGTCGCGCAAGAACTGCTGGTGCGACTCCACCATCGGGATCACGATGTCCACGCGCACAAACCACAGCACGGCGGTTGCCAGCGCCAGCCCGAACCCGTACCGCTCAACCATCTTGAGGGCCGTCTCGTACACATCGACGCTGCTCATCTGCCGCCCCCCTTTAGTGCATGCTGCCATAGAGCCATCTTGGTCCGGCGGTTGCGCTTCTCCAGCCACCACTTGAGGATCACCTGGATCACGGCCGACAGCAGGGCCGGGAGAATGATCGCCAGGAGCACGCTGCCAGACCTCGCCTCGCCGTGCAGGGCGGCATACATCCGACTCACATCCGCCTGCGTGGCATCAAGGATTGCCTGCTTGCGGTCGTCCTTCCAGCTGTCGCCGGACAGCAAGTCGTCGATCGGCCATGCCGCCACAGCCAGCAGGACCATGTCTCTGATCCGCTCCTCGCCAACAAGCCTGGCGCGAAACGGCAGCCGCGACCGGACGTGCTGCACCAGCTCATCCGGGTCTGAAGTTGAGGCAGCAGACATGATCACCACTTCACCTTGTGCGACCAGTACCGGGCCGAGAACTTGTCGGGGTTCGAGTCTTGGGCGTTGTGCCTGGCGTAGTAGCTCTTGCGTCTGGCCTTCTCTTCTGCGGACTGCGGGTTCGCGCCCGCCCCCTCGACGCCCTGCTGCCCGAAGCGGACGACCTTCTCGTCGCCCTCCTTGCAGGCCCGCACGACGTGGGACTTGGTGTCATGGCCGGGAGTTTTCTTGGGCTGGTTGCAGCGCAGCCCCTCAAGCACGCTCATTGGCTAGGTCCGATGGTCTCGGGCGTCATACTCCGCGCGTGGATCCCACACTTCCAACGCCCCATCCTTGTCTGGCCTGAGCTTCTGGCCAGGCGGGGGCCTGCCTATCCCCGTGTTGCGCTCCTTCTTGATAGCCGTGCGGACATTGCCGCCCTTGTTGCCACTCTGCATCATGCCGTCCGTAGCAGGTGCCAGCAGCCGGGAACGGCCTAAGGCGGGCTGTGACCTTTGGCGTGGACCAACCTGCGAGATGCCGATCTCCTCGCCTGCATCCCGCAGATTCCGGATTCGGTCTTCCGTGCGCTCGTCGCTCATCGGCACACCCCGTTCTCGCAGCGCTGCGGCTTGGGCCTCTTGGCAGCGCATGGGCAGGTGGCTGGGCACTCGCACCAGACCCTCGTGATCCCGTCGCCGGTAGGCACCATGCCCGTCCCGCCGCACTTGCCGCAGCACTTGACCGGGACTGGCTTGGGCGGCGGCGCATCAGAGGCCGGCGCGAACGCCAGCCACACTGCCACGAGCGGGACTGAGATCTTCATCCGAGCACCGCCTTTGCTCCCCAGTCCTTAAGCTGCCGCCTGGGGAATCCGCTGACGTTGCTCACGGCCCATGTCCCTCCCTGCGCAATCATCCGCTGGGCCGCAGACTGGCTGACCCAGAACGAACCGCCTGGTTGGCCGTGCGCCAGCGGCCCCTGGATCCAGCTCAGACCCCAGCTGTTCTGGATCAGGAACCGGCAGTCGCCTGGGCGCGTGTCGTCCGCCGCCGTCCAGGCCATCGCGTGATGCCAGGTCCCCTGCGGGCTGCTCATGCCGTCCGCGTTTCGCGAATGGCGAAAGCCCACGTCCGAGCAGCACAGCACGCCATACCCGTTGGCGATGGCGTCGCGCGCCTGATGCCAGTCCTGGATCAGGCTGATGGTCCCCACTCGGTGCTTGGCGGCGGCATCCGTCACTGGAGCCGGGACGCCAGGGATGCCCCACCGAATCCCTATCTGAGCGTTGTACTTGGACAGGTCGAGGTTGAGCTCGGGGTAGTTTCGGCGCAGCATGCAGCCGCCTGTCCGGTGGGCCCAGCGCACCAGCTGTGAGCACACCGCCCCCTGGCCGGCGTGGCCGCGCGCACCATACAGCGGCTCGGTCGCCGTCCGGTCGATCCAGTCCTCAGTCGAGGCCAGGTCAGGGTCGTTGGCACGGGCTACGTCGATGGCGTTTCGCAGGGCATGACTTACGCAATCGCCCGTCGTCTGCGCCTCGTCGTATGGCCTCCGTCCGGTGGCCTGCTCGAACGACACGACCGCCTGAAAGGGCAGGCTCAGCTTGCCGGCTCCCGTCTCAGCCAGCGTGTTGCCGAAGAACGGCATCGGCAGCGAGCGCACCAGAAGCGCCGTATCCTCCGGGTCGCAGTACGACCCGAACAGCCCGTTGTCGTACAGGCGGACGATTTCTTCTGGGGAATACACGTCCGACATCCGGGCACCTACTTCACGGCAAGGAATGCCCGGGCTGCTTTGTCGCGCAGGTCTGGAGTCAGCGGCACGTCGGTGCTGCCGATCGCCTCAAGGAGATAGGCGTCGAGCTTTTCGCCCAGCTGCGGGTACTTCCCCACGATCCCGGTGTGGGCAAACGCCATGCGGAGCGCGTACTCATGGCGCTGGCGCAGCTGGAGGGTGGTCGAAACCAGCGGCTTCGCGCTAGAGCCGTCCCGCGCGACGATGTCGGCGAGCGCCTCGTAGAACGCCCGGATGTTGGCGGCGTCGCCGCGCGAGACGCCAGCAAGAATGCCTTCAGCTTCCGGCGCGACGGGGACTGGCAGCTTGGGCACCCCTACCGCCGACACGGCGCCGGCGATCACGGCCACCGCAAGCAGGACGGCGGACAGAACATGGCGACCCGGCATGGCTACTTCCCTTTCCCGGCCGGCTTCGGTCCTTCCACGAGCGCGTCGATCAGGGCGCGAGCCGCAGATGCGACTGACGCCTGCTCGGCGGCAGTGGCATCCTCAGCCAGCTGCAGCAGGCGGTTCACCCACCCGGCCCGGCTGGCAACGTCCAGGGGCGAGCGCCGGACTGCGACGAACGCAGGCCCCAGCGCAGTCCCCACTGCCGCCAGCAAGCTCAGCACGGCCACCCAGCCCAGAACGCTCACGACTCAACCTCCTGCTGGGCCAGGTTTGTCGCGAGCGCCTGCACGTACTCGAACAGGGCCTGGCCCTCTGGCGTCTTGAGAATGTCCTCGAGCAGATCGACTACGTGGTCGTCGATTTGCGTGTCCGTCTTGTCCGCGACCCAGCGCAACACGGCAAAAATCTTCAACGCTCGATCCAACGGGGTAGACGCTCCGGTAACGGCGGAGACCAGCCCAATCAACGGCGACCACTCCACCAGAACGCGGAGCTTTTCGGCAATGCTGGGCATACTCCACCTCCGCCAAGTACAGGACTTTCGCCACCACTTGGTTTATGTCCCCGTGCGCCCCACTCTCTGCCATGATCCTGGAACGCACTCTGGGGGCGCTTACTCCGAGATGCAGGCAGACCTCCTCCAGGGTCAGCTCGCTCTCGGGCCCCCAAAACACCCACCTCCAGGCGACGGCAGCGTTGTAGAGCTGCCGGCTGGGGCCGTTTTGCCGCATCGCAATCCGGCGGGCCGAGTGCTTTTTACCCAGCCACTTACACAGCGTTACCGTGTGGGCCATGACGCCCACCATGAAGTCCTTCCACGCCTGCTCGGCATCGAAAGAGGGACTCCATTCCCTCGTTTCTGTGGTCACTTAACTGGCGCCTCGCAAAAGCCGGTACGAAGAGTCCCCTCATTGAGCTCCGGCCACACCTCAAGAGAGTGAATTGCGCCCATCAGATTCCAGGCGGCGTGGCCCAGATGGTCCTCGTTCCTGTCCCCTCCCAGAAACAGGTACACATGCCGCAGGGCGTGGTTGATCATGTCGCGAGCCGGCATGCCGCGCTCCCAGTTGTAGTCGCCGTATTTCTCCGCGCCCTCTGCGCAGGCCTGCGCTACGGCAGCCAGGCCAATCGGACTGACCAGGTCGTACCGCGTCGCCTCCGCATCGGAGGACCGCACCGCACCGCTCTGGTACTTCACTCGCTCGCTCTCCATCTGCACAACACTCTTCATTTCACGATCTCCTTGAACCGGGACTCAAACTCTGACTTGGCTTCGTACCAGGGGAGCGGGACGCCGATCCTGGCCGGCATGCACTCACCCAATCCCCAGTCGTGCTGCACCGAAAACAGGGCAGCCTTCTCTGCCGCGAGCGCCGCGCGGTCCGCAAGCTTCACCGGCTCCGGGATCGGCCAGCGCATACCAAAGGCGCGAGCAACGGCCCGCTGCACCCGCTCCTCGATCTCCTGGTAGCACGGCAGTAGGGACTTGAGAGGCGTGGCGACATCGCCCAAGTAGGCTTCGCTGGCGTCATGCAGCAGGCCCCAGAGTGCCAGGTCGTCGGGCAGCAGCCGGCTCACGTGGACGCTGTGCTGGGCCACTGAGTAGGGCGAGGTGCTGTGACCAGTGAACCGGTTGATCATGCTCAGGGCGTGAGAGATGTCAGTCAGCCTGACGTCCAGGTGCGTGAACTTGGCCAGGTCGATGAGCTTGCCAGAGAACGTCTGCATGGTGGTGGTGTTCACAGTCGGCCCTCCAGTTCGTGCATGGGGCGCAGCGCGCTCTTGGGAACAAAGAACGCCGCCCCGTGATTGCCGTGATCAGCCAGGAACTCAGGCCGCTTGGCGTCTTCGCCTCGCATCCACCCGTGCACCACGAAGTCCTTCGGACCCCCAGTGACCAGCACGAATGCGCTCGAATCGCTGTCGTCGCGCCGGACGATCAGGTCGTAGGTGTGCTTGGAGCGGGTGCGCACCTCGATCTCGCGCCCCACATCGGCTGCCGCCTTGAAGGTGTTGACCCCTCCGCTCCAGTAGCGGCCTGTGGCTTTGGCGAACGCGCACTCGCCGCAGGCACCGAGCACGTGAATTGACCACTCGTCGTTGATTGGCATCCGGTTCTGGCAGCCCATGCGCATGGCCTCGACGTTCCGGGAAACGCCCACGAGCGCCGCTCGGCTCAGCTCGTACCACTCCAACGAGACCGTCATCGGTCCTCCTTGAGCCGGTAGCCCAACGCCCACAGGATCCGGGTCAGGTCGTCGCCCTGCTGGGTGACGTGCTCCTCGCTCTGCGTCGGGTTGGCGGCGTGCAGGAACTCGTGGATCTCGGTGTTCAGTCGAGCTCGGCCCTGGAGCCGCGTGTCGACGAGCACCTTTTTCTTGACGTACAGGTTCTTGGGGTCTGGCATGTACGTCCACCCCTGAGCCGCTCCGCGCAGGACCGTGTAGCGCCATAGCCACCTCACTCCGTTGATTGAAAAGTGATGATCGCCTGCCATCACCCAGCCCTCAGGACCTCAGTGGACACCTTCACCAGGTCGCTCAGCCGGCAGGTCACCAGCCAGTCCGTCCCGTTCTTCCTGTGCAGGAGCACGGGGGCCAGCGAGCCGCACTGCTCGAGCGACTTCTCCATCACCGCCTGGATGTTCAGGGACTGAACTCGCTTGACCTCCAGCCACAGGCCAGGCAGGCCAGGAGCAATGAGGTCGGATGCGCTCTCCGTCCCGCTGTGCTGCTGGGACCGCCGGGCGTGGGCTCCCGGAGCAACCCGATTCAGCTCGGCCGCAGCCTCCAGCTCCCCGACCTTCCCTTTCCGACGGCTATTGATGGCCATGTCTAGAAGCTCCACCGGGAAACCGTTGCGACGCCGGAACCGAAGAACGCGCTCGGGGTACGGCTCTGGCCCGTAACCCAAATGTCGTCGCAGTCGGAGGGAAGCCAGGAACTCTGGGTCGTAGTGCTGGTCGTCCACCTCTCGCTTGGCGGTGAGGCACATTCCCTTCGAGAGGTCGTGCTGTCCGCCGCTGTGGAGCCCTTCGTGGCACCACATGCAGAGGCGCAGCAGGTTGCGGCGGTCGTGCTTCCGGCCGGCGCCCCCGACGAGATGGTGAATGTGAAGGCTGGCTCGCGACCAGCAGACAGCGCAAAACTGAAACTCACTGGCGAAGGCTCCAAGAACTGCATTGCTCATTCCTCCTCCCTGGACACATGCTCGCAGGCGGCACGCACCGCCTCATCAAATGCGATTGCCTCGTCGTAGCTGGAGAAGCTGGCCTCCCAGCGATACACCGCACGCTGATCCGACCCGGCCTGAACATCCCGGATCTCCAGGATCACAACCGGCCGACGACGGATCGCCCCGCCGATAGCCTCCACGATCGACCTGCACCCCACGCCGTCCTCGAAGATGGCTTTGAGGGCTTTGCCAATGAACTTGCTCATGGCGTCTCCTTGGTTAGAAGCTGAACCTGCAGCCACACGGCAGCAGCAGATAGCCAGGCCGCGAGGGCGCTGACATCCTTCGGGTTCGTCAACTGAATCACCTCCGTGCAGTCAAGCACAACGCTGGGCACGTCCTCGCAGGTGCCAAGCCAGCCTTCCTCATCGCCGACGCCAAGCACGCCACCAGCGTCGCCTTTCACGCAGGCCGCAACGGCTTGTTCTCCATTGGCCCCAGTAACTCTCAGTAGAGAGACCTGATAGTCAGTGCTCATAAGCCCCTATTACCCAACCCTGTCTGTTGCTTGAAGGCTCGCAATGGGTGGACGGCGACTAATCCCCAGCGTGATGCTGTGGTTAGCCGCCACCCTGTCCGCTGCTCGTTAGGACGCTTTCGGGTGGCCACCCTGCCGCACCGGCGGGTGACATACGACCTGCTTAACGGCCATGAGTGCTGACCGTCGGACTTGGCCCTGTCGCTTGCGGCTGGCCTACTCGCTGTCGTCCAAATCCCTTCTGGTTGCGAGTCATGCGTCTGCGCGCCAGAGGTTCACCCAACCCGCGCAGCCGTTCGTGTTGTCAGTCAGTTCTTGTGTGGCTTGATGCCCCTCAGGATTTGGAAGTCGGCGTACTGGGTGCCGATTGAGAAGTTGATCCAGCTCTTGCCGGATGCCTTCCCGAACGGAACGCAGAGCAGCATCCCGGTCGATATGTTCGCAATGACGAAGGCGTCGACCTGACTCGCGTCGTAGCGCAGTTGCTTGCGCCCCCCGCGAGAGATCCGCACTCGGGTCTTGTTCTTGCCGGCCGTCCTGGCAGTGGCCTTGACTTGGAGCCGCCAGCAACGCCGGCCATCCAACGCCAGGATGTCGTACCCGTCATCGATGATCGGAAGAGCGACTTGATAGCCGGAGCGGAGCAGCCGCTCAACAGCCATCGACATGCCGATCTCGCAAACGTAGCGGCCATCAAGCGCTCCTTCGCTCGCCATTGACTGCGCCCTGCGTGACGGGGCCGCCCGCATCCCTTCGGGCCAGCTCTCGCGAAACGGCGTCCGTGAAAGCGTCCTTCTTTTTAGCGCTCTTCATGACGAAGCGCAAGTAGCCAGAGGGAATATTTTCGATCAGCTCGCCGCGATACTTCCCGTTCCAGAGCATGCGCCAGCCGCGCTTCTTCTTCTGCTCCACCGGCTCGGCGAACAGGTCACGAGAGTCGTGCTCGAAGGTGACCCCGACAAGCAGGCCCCTGCGCTTCTCGCGCAGCGCCTCACGCTCCTGCTCGCGCTCTGCTGACTCCAGCGCGTCCAGCTCCCTGACGGCATCCTCAAAGGCGACGCCCTCGTCGGAAGCGGCCAGGTCCTTGCTGAGCTGCCGCCGACGTTTGCTCTCCAGGATCTTGGCGTCCAGGACATCGAGGGCCGACAGAAGCTGGTGCTTGCGGCTGCTGTCAGTGACGTCCCAGACGTTGAAGTGCGGCTTCTGGCTGGCGGCGATCGCGGCCCGTCGCTCCTCGCGGGTCATGTCCGCCTGGATCACGCCATGCAGGGCCCGTGTCCCGCGCCCCAGCCGCTGCTCGTAGCGGGACAGCGAGCGAGTGGGCGTCGCCATATAGATATTGCGGAGTTCGGGGAAGTCCCAGCCGTACCCCAGAATGCCCACATTGACAATGATCTTGGCCTGCCCGGACAGGAAGGCGGTCATGTTGTCCTTCCGCACCAGCGGATTCTGGCGGGAGTGGACGATGGCAGCCGGCACTCCGTAGCGGCTGAACACCTCAGACAACAGCTCCGCCTGCCGGACGCAGGCCGCATACACGACCGACGGCTGCTGGGCGTGGGTCTGCAGCACGAGGCTGCTGACTTCCTGGACGAAATGCTCGGCCGTCAGCACGGCGGCAAGCTGCTTCTTGTCCCAGTCTCCGGCCACCTCATCGACCGCCGACATATCGAGCGCTGTCGATTGCGAAAGAAAGCACTTGGGCGAGACCAGATAGCCGTCGTCGATGCCCTCTCTCAGCGAGTAGACGACCTGCGGGCGAGGCCACCAGCGCAATGCCTTGCCCTTCCCCTTGTAGGGCGTGGCCGAGAAGCCAACGATCGTGGCGCCCCGATTCTGGAAGTGCTCCAGCATGGCCTCCAGGCGAGGCGTGATCCCGACGTGGCACTCGTCGATGCAGACCAGGCTGACGTCGTCGTAGGCTTTGGCTTTGTATCGGGACCGGGAGAGCAGGCTGTCACGAGAGCCGACGATAACTCGGCGTCGCAGCCCCTCCACCGACTCGGCAACCATCGCCCCCTGCTCGATGTCGCACTTCTCTCCCAGCCGCATCTCCAGCCGGTCGCGGGCCTGACGCATCAGGTCCAACAGCGGGGCCACCACAAGAGGCCTCCGTCCGAGCCGGCACAGCTCGGCAATGATCTCGGTCTTGCCTGAGCCGACCGGCTGGCACACCACGATCCGCCGCTCGCCGCGCTTGGCGGCCTGGCACACAGCAGAGACCGCCGTCCGTTGGTTCTCTCGCAGCTTCATGCCCGGCCCTTCCCCTTCTTGTGCTTCTTCCGCTTCTTGGGAGAGACCTCCGGAGCGGGCTCGGGCTCCCGCTCCGGAGGCACGACTGGCATCCGTTGGGATAGGACGGACTCCAGCACGTTGGCCAGGATGTCGAGCTCGGCGAGCAGCTGCGGCACGATGTGGATCAGCAGCCTCCGGAGCTGGCTGGCGTCAAAGCTGTCGCTTTCCTGGATCGCACCAACGACGGTGCGGCACAGGTCGATGAGTTCCTTGTTGATCACTGGGGCGGCCCTCCTCAGGTTCCGGCGTCAGCGGCGACGGCAGCGGGTCGGCGACGGGCGGACCCCTGTTTCTTGGCCTCGTCGGCGTCGATCTCGACCGCCCGGTCCTTCATGGCCTGCAGCTGAGCCATGTTCATGCGCCCCTCCTGCACGCTCTTGGAGGCACGCGCCAGCACGGAAGCCCGATCGTTCGGGTTTTTGGCTGCTTCCAGTGCGGCCATCGCCAGGGACCCAACGCGGGCCGTGTCAGCCAGGTCAGCGCCGGCAGACGCCTGCTCTGCAGTGGCCCCGTCGTCGTCGTCGTCGGCAGCCAGGCCGAGCATTGCGCAGTACGCCGTGCGGCGGGCGTAGGTAATCGAAGCCGCCATCTGCTGAGGGCTGGTGGCCTGCTTGATCGGGATCAGGCTTTCGATGTACTGGCCGCTGGAGTGCAGGAGCTGGGTGCACAGCACCATCTCGCCCTCGCTGTTGTTCGTCAGCGTTTGGACTACCGCCAGCCCCTGCTCAGCCAGCGACTTGGCCGCCGACTTGTGGCACTGAGCCAGGTCGGCGTAGTCAGGAATGGGCTTTCCGTCCGGCCCCTTCTTGGCAAAGTGGCTGACCCGATTGCGGACCAGCGGCAGAAAGCCAGGCACGGCCTTCGCCAGTGCGGCAGCCAGCTCACCGGTGCCGTCGGGGCAGCGGTTCAGGGCGGTGTAGATCTTCTTGTAGGCAACAGCGGTCTCGCTCATACGGTCCCTCGCATGACATGCGCCGGAACTGGAAGTTCAATGACCTCGCCATGCTGGTCCGGCAACCAGTAGTCGAGGTCCATGCGGACGCGAATGTCCGCCAGAGATCTCAGGAGCCGGCGGCGCCCTTCAGCGACCCACTCCTGAGGCAGCGTGACGACGCGGCAGTCGTGAGACGGCGCCGTCGAGACGACGATGAAAACCAGCGGGCGGGCCTCCATGCCCAGCCCTTCCATGCCCCACTGGTAATGCGCATCCTGCGCGTGATAGCCGTAGTCCTTTACGGACTGCCAGAAGCTCGAGAGGATGTCCTCTTCTCTCGTGGTCTTGAGGTCGACCCACGCTTCTTCCGAGACCAGGTCCGGCCTGCACCGAAGCAGGTCGCCATCCGGGCCTGTCCACCGAACACTGACCTCGTGTGCGACAGCCGCCTCGATCAGGCGCCGGGCGGCCTTGTGGCCCATGACGGCATCCGCCTCATAGCGGAGCTGGGCCATTTCCTTAGAGGAAACGGGCTCGCGGCCGGGAGCATTCTCGGCCACCCACGCCAGGGCCTTCTTGCCGATAAGCCCAGTGTCCGTCAGGACTTCGGCAGGGGGGACGACCAGCTCGTCCCACAGCCTGTCCCCGACTTCCAGCCACCGATGCAGCCGGGTGCCGTGCGAGAGGGCGGAGGATTCTTCCGACTTTATGGACTTTGCGACGTGGCGAAGGTAGAAGTACCTAGAGCCCCGTTTGGCGTGGTCCCAGAGTTGTGACTTCGACCAGCCGGGAGAGGAGTGGTAATCGGAATTACCCTCCCCCTCCCGTGCGGTCGATCCGTACGGCAATGGGCGATGCAGGACTCGAACCTGCGACCCCCAGCTTGTCGAGCTGGGGGCAATTGGGTCCAAAGTGTGGGGCATACTACCTACCAAAGGGGTTTGCCTGTGAGTCCAAAGTGTGTCGCCGCTCGCTACCTGGCCGAGCGTGAGTGCTGCGCCAAATACGCAACGCAGATGACCAACCTTGCCGCGAAAATACCCGCATTTACGGCACAGGCCATCAATTCCTACCTCCGTGCACGCCAAGAATCCTTGTCGCCGTCGAGCGTCGCCAATGACCGAAGGGTCCTGCTCACTCTCTGGCGGTACGCCTGGGAGGAGGGCCTGATTGCCGATGCCCCAAGGGGCGTCATGCGGATCAAGGTCCCTGCCAAGGCTGTACGGGCGTGGACTATGGCAGAGTGCCGGGCGCTGGTCAAGGGGGCGGAGAAATTTTCTCGCAAGCGCCTGCGCAACGGCGCCAATCTCGGCCTGTTCTTGCAGTGCTGGACCATGCTGGCCTACGAAACCGGAGCCCGGTACGGCGACGTTTTCTCCTGGAGGAAGGAGAACTTCCATGGGCTGGCCGTCGGCTGGGTCACGTCGAAAACGAACGTACCCTGCACCAGGGTGATCTCTCAGGCGACTCGGGATCTCGTGGACCGAATGTTTCAGGAAAGCAAGGATGGGACGGTTCTGGGGTGGGTGTGCTGTCGCCGGCAGAGCTTCAAGTTCATGCGGCTGCTGATAGCCAGCTGCGGACTGCCGGCCGGGAGCGGGCGGTGGCTGCGCCGGAGCGCCGCGACGCACGTCGAGATGACCCAGCCCGGCCGGGCGCAGTGGTTCCTGGGGCACAGGACGCCAGGGCTGGCCGCCAGGCACTACCTGGACCAGACCCAGCTCGTCGGGGCAGCCTCTGGGCCGCCGCCGCTCATGTCTCAGTAGCCCTGGAACCGACCCTCGAGTCGCCGGCGGCGGAGCTGCCGTCCCTCCTCCTGGATCTCCCGTGACAGTTCCAGGGCGTCGGAGGCGTTCTGGGGTACCCGCCCCTCCATGCCCTTCGGGATCGTGGGGATGGTAATGTCCCGGGTGTAGGGCGAGGCCAGCTTCTGCAGCCGCCGAATCTGGTCCCGGCGGACGTCTTCGGCAGTGGCATCCCTCAGCCGTCCGGCGCCCAGCTCGTTGAAGGACGTCACGAAGGCGTTCGTGGAGAGCGGCAGCTTGGTGTCGGGGTTGAACAGGGCTGTCGCCGTGCGCAGTGGCCGCGACGCGTAGGGGATCAGGTCGGTGGCCTTGTCTAGGCCGACAGACAAAAGGCCGTACCCGGCATCGTCGTCGCCCGTGACGGCGCGTGTCAGCTTGCTAACTGGCCCATAACCACGCGAGACCTCGTTGATCGGCGCACCGTAGAACGCGTCGACGCCCGTCAGCAGCTCTCCGCCCGTGCGATAGAGAGGATTCAGCATCTGCAACAGATTGCTGGCGGTCTGCTGGCGGGAATCCGGATCGAACATGTTGAGCTGGCTGATGCCAGGCAGATCGCTCAGGCCGGTGTAGTAGGTGGTCGTGGTGCGATCGGGGTCTGTCAGCCACCCCAGCATCGGGTCTTCGGGGTCGATGGCCACGCCGCCCTGCATGCGGATGTTCTCGGGCACGTACTCGTCGCCCGACTCTTGGGCCCGCGCGTACGCACGCAGCCCCTGCCCGTAGCGTCCACCCGGCTGCTCGGCGATCTGGCGGAGAACTTCCTGCGTGACGTTTCGCGCATAGGCATAGAACGGCACGAAGTTGTCTCGGATGTACCGCTCCACCGGCGTGAGGCTGGCGTAGTCCACGTGCGCCCGCTTCATGCGGCGGGCCGCCTCCATCGGGTCGACACCCTGCCGCAGCAGCGACAGGTAGCCAGTGAGTCGATTGATTGCGTCGGAGAGGTTTCCAGCCTTCGTGCCGGCCCGCGAGATCGGGTTCTTGTCGGCGTCGAAGAAGTCCAGGTTCACGAACCCAGTGCGGTAGTTCGTGCTGAACGGATTCCAGTTCCTGCTCGCCAGCTCCCTTACGGCAGAGTTCTGGCCGAACAGGAACGTCTGCGGATCCACGCCGGGAAGAAGGTCGGCGACGTTCCCGCTCGAGACGATGGCCTCACGGTCCATCGCGCGCCCGGCGTCAAGCAAGCCAGACGCAGACAGGTCGGCGTAGAACTCAGCAGCGACCTCGTCTGCCGCCTTCGAGGCGTAGCGCGGCATGGTCTTCAGGTACGCAACAGCCTGAGGATCGAACGCTGAGATGCGGGCGATGTCCTTGCCGGTGACGAACGGCCCTCCTGCAATCGCACCCCACAGCTGCTTTACGACCGGCAGGGCCCGCACGTCGAGGGCGCCCTCCAGCCAGTTGCTGTAGGCGCCGCTGAGCATGTCGCGCACGATCCGGCGCGGCCAGGACAGCAGCCCGCTCTTGAGGGCCCTGAAGTACTGCGACAGGGCGCGGTTAAAGTCGGCCGCCACCTGCGGCTGCTCAAAGCCTTCGCGGGCCCGAGTGAGCTTGTTGACCAGATCCTCCGAAACCGAGAGGTTGGACAGGTCAACCTTGTCCGGGTCGGCGCCGATGCGCTGCGCCAGCCGGCTGCGCATCTGCTCTCGCGCCCCAACCTCGCCGACATCGTCAGCGGTGTTGCGTCCGCCCACCCGCTGCAGGGCTTCGGACATCGAGATGTGCTTCCCGCCATCGGCGAGGTTGGCAGGATCCATGTTGGTGCTTGCGGCCAGCGAGTCATAGATCGCCGTCATCGTCGCCTTCGCGCCCGCACGCCCCTCCATGTAGCGCGCAATGGTCTGCGTGGGGTGCTGGCCGAAGAGCGGCACGTCCTTGATGACGTTGTCCGGCAGGCGGTGCATGATCTGCGCCAGGCCGCGAGCTTGCTTGAGCTGCTCGGTGGCGGGAGCGGCGCCGTATAGCTTGGAGGCGATGTGCTGCGCTGCCTCCTCGTCGTTCTTGGCCAGGCGCTTCCCGCCGGCAATGAACGGATCGCGGCTCAAGTCAAATGAGATGACGTCACGCCCGCCAGGCACCATCATCTCGCCGGTGCGCTGCGCCTGGTCGCTGGTGAGCGTGCTCAGCACGCGACCCAGACTGGGGTCGTTGTAGCCCGCCTGCTGCAGGAGTCCGTCGGCGCGGCGCGGAAGGTAGCCAGAGACGTTGGGATCAGAGAAGCGGGCACCCCGAAGGCCTGCTTCCGTGAACTCGTCGGCCAGCTCGTCGGCGCGCTCCTTCCACCACTGGACGTATTGCCTGGCGGCCGGGTGGTTTGAGGCGAAGACGTCGTCGGCGGACTGGAATGCGTTCTCGGCGGGCTGCTCAATGAGCCGGCCGAGCGCCCGATTCCCTTCTTCAGTGAATGTTTCTGGCGAAGTTTGGTACAGGCGGGCAGCCTGGTACGTCGCTTCGCGGCGGGCTTCGGCTTGGGCCCGCTGGCGTGCCTGGTCGGCGCCTGAGTAGATCGCCTGCGACTGGGCGTCGGTGGCCTGGCCCACCTTGTTGTCGAAGACGGCGCTGACCGCCCGGCCAGCCGGACTCCACCGGATCGTCGACATCAGGGAGTCCATGGCGTCCGTGTAGGCGCCGCCACCAGGCAGGTTGACCGACAACTTGGGGGCACCCAGCGGCAGCCCGATCCCCAGATCGCCGCCCAGTCGGCGTGGCAGCAGGGCATCCAGGCGAGCCTCGTCACCCCTGACAGCGTCCAGGAGGCTCTTGCGCGCCATCTCCGGGTCGTCGGCGTAGTCCAGGAGGTCCTGCAGAGTCCCGTAGCGCTGGGCCGCACGGCGCCCAATAAGGGGCCTACCGGCCACGCTGGTGCGGCTGGGCACCTCGCCGACCAGATTGCCCGCTGACCGGGCGGCCCGCTCCGCCAGCTCGGGCGCCATGCCAGCCCCGCCGGTCGCGATGAACTTGCGCGACAGCAGCTCGGGCGCCCTCTGGAGCAGGCCTGACTTGGCGGCCAGCTTGCCGGCTGGGGACAGGGCCTTGACTGGGCCAGACAGCATGGAGAGGGGGTCGAGGACTACCTCAGTGGCGAGCCCCCCAAAAAAGTTCCCCCAATTGTCCTCGCTCCCGGCCAGGCCAGTCTGGCGCAGCAGCTCCCGTCCGTCAGTGCGCTCTTCGGAGGTCTGGAACGGGGCAGCAAGAACGCCGGTCCCAGACAGCCCGCCGCGCACCATGGCTCCCGGAGTGTCGAGCAGCCAGGCGATGTCCGAGACTAGGCCGCCGCCGCCGGCGTCGACCTGCGCAAGCAGCTGGGCCTTGCGGGCCGGAGACATTGCAGCGTCGGCAATGTCCTGGCCCGTGTAGAAGTTACGCAGGAAGTCTGCCATGGCTGGCCTCGCGCAAGGTCATTGCGCTGCTCCGGCCGCCACTTGGCCTTCCGCTGGCGCCTGCTCCACAGCCGTACCCTTGCGGCGATCAAACATCGCGCCGGCGGTTTTCTCGTCCATGTTGAGCCGCCTGCGAGCCTCGAGGATGAAGAACTCGCGCTTGCCAACGAAGCCCACGTTGTCCGGCTCGTCGCTGCGAGCCCACCCGATGTTTGTGTAGATGTCGTCCAGCACACCCTGAACGATCGGGTGCGCCATTGCCGCAGGTCGACCAGACTGAACAAGCAGCCGACCGACACCGTCACGGGCCTTGTCCGGGCCCATGGGCTTGCCCTCCGGACTGTGCACCCTGTCGTACATATCGATGGCCGTGTCGGCATTCAGAGGCTGCGTGGGGTCTTCGTCGAGCAGACCGCCTACGATCTGGTTGTCAGCCTGGATCATGAGGTCCAGGCCATTGGGCTCGCGCTCAGCATCTGCCTTTGCCCGCTCCGTCAACCCGGCCTGCTCGACGGCAAAGCGCTGATTCTCCATGGCGAGAATGCGCTCGGCTTCGCGCGGCATGCCGAAGTTGCGATAGACGGCAGCCTGCGCCTGAGGGTCGTTGCCCGCCGCCGCGAGCGAATCGCGGAACATGCCCGGTGCGCGAGCGGGGTTGTTGCGGTTCTTCTGGTCCGCCTCTTTGCTGCGGGCGTCGTTGAGTGCCTGGCGGCGTTCCTCCTGGTCCTGCTGTCGCAGGCGCGCCTTGATCTGGCGCCGTTCGGCGGGGGTGACGGCGCCCTTGAGCTCGGCCGCACCGTCTGTGTCGTTGATCGCCGGCCTGGCCGCAAGGAACGAGTTCGTGTCCTTGTCTCGGGCGTTCGCGGCCCGCTGTTCCTGCATGGCCTGGCCGGGCTCGTAGGTGTATCCGCCGGTGATCGACGGCCGGACCACGAAGCCAGCCGCCACCTTCTGCTGGTGTCGGTCGAGCAGCCGCTGCGTGGAGGCGATAAACATATCGTCGCCTTCAGGTCCTTCGGCGAAGTCTTCGCGATCCAGGCCGAAGGCCATCAGGCCAATGCCCATCATCTGTTCGCGCCACTGCGGCGTCATGGCCTCCGGGTTGACGGGGAAGCTGTCGAGGCTCTCAATCCCCAGCCCGCCTTCCGGGAGGCCAACTGGCGACCGCCCCAGCGCCGCCTGGTTCTGCGGTGCCGGCATGCGCGTACCGCCTGGCGTGCCGAGCAGGCCCCCACGCGGAGCGGGGATCGGCTCGACGCGATTCTGATTGAAGGGATCGCGCACAATGATCGGCTGGCCGGTGCGCGGGTCCAGTGCCTGGCGGCCCTCTGGCGCTCGGGGCGCTCGGCCCCTGCCGCTGTCGCCGATGCCGCCCCTGGCGCCCTGCGGCATCACGAAGTTCACGCGCTCGTCGTTGGCGTTGAGCATGGAGCCAGAGCGCTGCATGGCCTTGCGACGATCACCCGGCTCCATCTCGCCAAACTGCGCCGACGCCCACTCCCGGAGCGACTCTTTGTCGGTCCCGACGGCGGCCTGTGCTTGGCGGGCCAGGCGCTCATAAGCCTTCGGGTCGTTTGCCCTCAGCCAGGCAAGAGACTGCTCGGCCGTCTCAGCAATGCGCGGCGTGGCGGGGTCGTTGTCGTGGTCCCAGACCGCCTTGACTTCGTTCTCGTCCAGGCCGCCGGTCACGGACTGCGGCGGGGTCGGAGGCTGCGGCTCGGCGGCGGCGAGTGTTTCGGCGCGGGGAAGGTCGCCTGCCTCGACGGCGTTGTCGTACTCGGTCTGCCAGGCAAGGCGCTCGGCGTCGTACCGATCCATGTCGATGCGGTATTGAGCGAGCTCCTTGCTCTCGCGGGCCCGATCCTTCCGCTCCCGCAGGTCGTCTGGCCCGGAGCGGGCCGGAGCGGGCCTGGCAGTGGCAGTTTGTGCCGCAGCGCGGTCCGCCTCCACCCGCGCCGGAGGCACGTTCAGCCCGCCTGGAGCGCGGGCGCGCGCTTGCAGGCCCTTTTCCTCTGACCTCCGCTGCTGGGCTGCCCGAGCCGCAGTAGCTGCCGGCGCGGCAGAGGCAGCTGCAGCAGCACCGGCTTCGCGCGAGCGGCGGCGATCGTCCGCCATGTCTTGCGCCGGGTTTGGCGCTCGGAACGGCGGTCGTCTGGCACCAACACTAAACGGGTTTGAGGGCTGGGCTGGAGCGGTGGGCGCGGGGGCCGCAGGCACGCCCGGAAGAACAAGCTCGTCGCTCTCCTGCCAGGCGGAGTCCTCGAGTCCAGGAGCCGACAGTGCGTCCGTGCGACGCATCTCTGGCCCGGCATCGGCGACGGCAGCGGCCATCCCCTCGCGCTCGGAGCGGGCCTTGCGAGCCTGACTGTCGGCCTCCTGGCGCTCCGCAGCCTGCTTGGCCTCCCGTGCCTGCAGCTGACTCTTGAACCGATCGACGAACTCCACTTCTGCGACGTCAGGGCCCATGGCGCCAGCGAGCTGGTCAGCCGGAAATCCCGTCAGCCCCTGCATCTCACGCAGCCGCGCCCTGATCTGATCTGCTGGGTCCATGTGAGGCTGCCTAATAGGGGAGCGGGTTCTGGGAAGTCAGGTATCGCAGCCGCTGTCGGGCGCTGCGAACCTGCGAGCCGGCCGGCTCCTCTGAGGTATTTATGTCCCGTTCGGCCACAATGGGGGCTTCTTCGCCGTAAGCGGAGGCTGGGGCAAAGCCCATGCCGACGCCACCACCGGCGCCGCCGAGTAGAGCATTGAGGCCCGTGTTTACGGCCGATCCGCCGCCAATGCCGACGACGCCGGCACCGACTGCGCCCGCTGCCGCCCGGCGAGCCGTGAGGCCAGGCCTGCCCCTGTCCTTTCCGCCCCGCTTGCCCTTGCCAGCCTTGCGGGCCTGCTCGGCCTCGTACTCCTCTTCGGCACGACGGCGGCCCGGACCAGGCACCGGATCTTCAAGGCTGGCCTCGATGTCGTCGCCGATGCGATCCTCGTCGGGGGTAGAGTCCAGCTCGTCAGAATCGTAGGGCTTGGGCTCTTCAAGCTCGCCCTCTGGGTCTCGCGGGCGGGAGAAATCTTCCATGACGTCTTCTTGCGGGCGGGCAGTTGGAGAGGCCGGAGCGGCGCCATCGTCGGCCGCTCGACCGGCCGCCTCAGCCACATCGTCTGCAGATGCAGCCGGCGGGATCAGGGCGAGGATCTGCGCCGTGTTGCCGGACTTGGCAGCCTCGTGGATCTTCTGGCGGCGCACCCACTCGGGGTCCGGGTCGTTCCGCGACAGACGTCGCTGGCGGATCTGCACGCCCCCATCCGGGCTCCATGAGATGATCGCGGAGTTGCGGAACGGCACCGGAGCCGGGCCGTCCGTCTCGGGCTCGTCCTTTGTGCGAAGTCTCCCCTCAAGCACAACAACCTTCTCATTTTCGTCAAGGAACGAAACTCCGGCGCGCCTCTGCTTCAGGTTGACGCTTAGGCTTGGAAGCTGCGTGGCGAACTCCTCAGGCTCCTCGCCGCGCTCTGCAGCGATTTGGCGAGCGGTGGCTCGACGGCGCAGCTCGTAGTCCACTCGTTCAGCCACATGCTCTGGGACCTCGATCTCCAGCCCGTCGGCGGCGGCCTGTTCGGCCGTTACCGGATGCAGGCTGGCGTTTCGGAATGCTTGCTCCTGGAGGCGCTCGACGGCCTCCTGCGCCACGCCGGCAACTGGCTTACGCGGCAGCACGCCCGCAGCAGCAGAAGCTGCCTGCTGGGCAGCCTGGCCGGCCCGGATCGCCTCGCGCATGTCACTGCCCGCCTCGATCGCCTCGCCGTAAGCGGCCGCAAAGGCGCTGTCCTGGCCCTCCTCTGCAGGTTCCACGTCGGCATCGCCGTCGACGCGCGACGCCTCTGCGGCCTGCATGCGCTCCATGCGGCGGCGCCAGGTGGCAGTCAGCGCATTGGCACGCTCCTCGATCTGCTGGCGTGCAGAGCGCTCGACGCCGTCGCCGTCAGCCACAGGCGGGTCGTTGGTGTCGTCCAGCCTGGCGAGTGTCTGTTCGCGGGTGCTGTTGATGCGCGCCAGGATTGCGTTCATTTCCTCCGGAGTGGAGGCGGCGGCAATCTCCTGCTCAGCGGTGTCCAGCCCCTGGCGCGTGACGACCTGCGGGCTCGCGGGGGCCGCGTCAGCCTGGCGTCGCAGGAATGGCAGATAGCCGCGCAGGCGGTCGATGAATGAGGGGCGCACCGCAGGACCTTCGTCCGGCAAGAACGTCGGCTCCAGCCCGGCTTCCTGCAGATCGGCCCGCGTAAGCTGACGGCCCTCCGCCGGGCCGATGTCTTCTGCCAGACGGCGGGACACCTCGCGCAAGGACTCAGGGCCCAGCCCTGCCGCAGGCGGGACGCCGGTGTTAGTGTTGCGACTTCTCACGTCGGCTTCGTCCGCGACGAACGACTGGTCTCGCTGGCGATCCATCAGAGAGGCGCCCGATTCATCGACAACGGGAGCTCGGGACAGCTCGGGGTTGCGGATGGACTGGTCGCGATTCAGGACGTCATACAGCACGTTCTCGACGGAACCGTACGCCGGGTCGTTGGCGAGCATGCGCAGGACCTGCAGGCCGTCCTCGCCGGCTCTCTCGCCGGCTTCGTTGCGTACGCCCGTGACAGAGAACAGCTCGCGCAGTGCTTGCAGGCGCGTTTGCGGATTGTCGGATAGCAGGTTTTGGACCAGGCGGGCCTGGTTCTCGCCGCTGGATCCGGCGTCCTGCACGGTGTCATTGCCGATACGGCGCGCCAGGACTCTCCACTCTTTTGCCAGCTTGGCTACATGAGCGTCCCTGCTCGCGGGCAGGTCGGTGTTGCGGGCCGCGAGCGCCTGGTACTGCTCGTCGGTCATGCTGCCGTATTTCCGAATCAGGGCGTCTGCGCTGTCGAGGCGCTGGATGTCGGTGGCGCTGATCCGGCGGCCGAACCGGGAGTCGTAGTCGCGGAATGCCAGCGGCAGGCGATCGCGGCTCTTGATGCCCAGCACCCGACGAACGACATCTTGAGCCCGCCGCAGCGACAGGGCACGACGACCACCAGCATTGGCGCGCTGCTCGTTGTAGAACTGGGCGTTGGCAGTGGACTCGTCAAGTTCTGCCTGCGCCTCGTCGCGCTGCTGCGGGATGTCGGTGACGTCATCGGGCGTATCGAGCGGATCTGAGCCTACGTTGTCCGTCCCGGCGGCACGATCCGGAGCAGGCCCCAAAGCGCGAAGCTCGTCGCGGACGGCGCGCTTGCTGGCAATCGTGCTGTCCATCAGCGCGGTCGCCTGCGCTGGCGAGGCGACAGCCTCCAGCACGGTGGCCTGATCGGACTTCGGCAGGCGGAAGAAGTCTCCTGAGCCCCGCACGAATGCCACCACCTGCTCGGGCGTGCTGGGCAGTGGCGGGTCCTCGCCGGCCCGGAGCGGCGGCGGGCTGTACATCTTCTCGACCTGATTCAGCAGACGCTCGGTCCGGTCGGCGGCTTCGAGGCGGGCCTGGAGAATGGTGGCGCGCTGCTCAGTGGCGCGCCGATTGCTCGGCGGCCGTCGGCTGGGGTTCATGCCAAAGGCGACGTCGCTGGGGTCGTCGGAGACGGTGGCCTGCGGGGCACTGGGATCTGCTGCCTGGCGCACGCGCTGGGTGCGAGACAGCGTAACGGGCGGCAGGTTCTGGGCCGTAGAGAACTGATTGCCGCTGGTCGGACTGGCGACGCTCTGCGACTGCGTGAACGTGTTCGGGTTGGGGGTTTCGGAGATCTCGAGCGAGATGTCGTCGGCCAGCTCCTGCAGCTGATCACGGCTCATCCGCGCCATCTCAAACTGCTCGGTGACGTCCAGCTCGGCAAACGCCGGCTCGAACGCACGCAGCTCCTCCATGCGCCGCCAGATTTGCACGACGTCATCTGTTGGTTCGTCGGCGAATGTGTTGAGAGCAGCCTTCGTGGCGGCCTCGCGATTGGCCAGCTCGGCGAACTGCTGTTGCGCGGCGTCCGCAGAGTCTGGGTCAGCCGCACGGGCGAAATCCACGCCGCCGACGTCGACAGTGCCGGCGACCGTCGGTCCAGAGCGAGTCGCGCCGGGAGGAGCGGAGCCGCCAAAGTCCAGCTCGGGCTCCGGAATGGCCGTGCCGCTGCCCTCAATCGTGTAGTAGCGCACGCCGCCGAACTCGCCAGCAAAGCCAGTGACCCGAACGGGCTGGTCGTAGTCCTTGTTGCGCCAGGTCGCATTCACCGCCGACCCGCGCCCTGCCGCTCGGGACCAGTCGCCGGAGAAATCAAAGTTCATGACCGGCGTGGCTGGCGTCGCCACGTCGCTGAGGCCCTGCAGCACGTCCAGGCGGTCGGGCATCGACAGGCTGGCGTCCATCGTGACAGGGACGGAGCCAGGCAGAGTGCCCGTGTCCATCACAGTGCCGTCGCCAAAGACCCCGCCCACCGAGACGGACGAGGAGCCCGGACCACTGGCCGGAATGCCGTACTGTTGCAGGCCGCCCAGAATGCCTTGCTGGAACCGACCGGCGGGCGGGAACAGCGGCGGCGCGGCATCCGAGAACAACGAGGTCGGGTCGAAGGTCGCAGTGAGAGGCTGGCCGTCGGGACCCAAAAACGTCGTGGCGTCAGCCGGGCCGGACACCATGTCTACCTGGCCGCCAGTCGGACCGGACACAATGCCTTCCGCTGCCTCCTGGGCGGAGCGCTGATCCGGCGTCAGTAGCTGCTGGTTTTGGGAAAGGTCCCTGGCGCGACGCAAGGGCTCGCTCGTGGCGTCCATGGTGACGGCGCCGCGACTGGGGTCGGATCTGGGCGGCCGCACCTCGACGGTGGAGGTGGTGGTTGCAGGCCCAGCGGCGGCACCAGGCGCGGGTGCTGCGCGCTGAAGCGCCTCCGACGCCGCCATCTCTCGGGCCCGCTCCAGAAGCTGAAGGCCGGTAGAGAGCTCGTTGCCGACGTCCTGAAAGCCAGCCGCCCGCAAGGCCCGCTCGGCCAGAGCGCCATCGAACACCTGGCCGATTTCGGAGATCCGGCGCACGACCTCTGCGGCCTGGCCGGGAGTAGCGGCTCCGGGCTGCAGAGACTCGAACAGCATCTTGCCGAGAGCGTCTGCGTCGCCTTCGGTCGGCGCCTGGACAGAGAATCCCAGCTCGGGGCCAGAGATGCGCTCGTAGCCGGTCTCGACGAGAAGGCGGCCAAGCTGGCCCTCGTCGATGATCTGGTTGTCATATCCGCCAGAGTCGGTGATCCGCGACAGCTGGTAGGTGCCGTCTCCGCGATCCAGGACAAACACAACCTCTTCGGCGGAACGGTTGCCGTCCGAGCCCGACCGTCGCCGGCCGATGGTCGTGAACTCGCCCGACGGCATCACCGCTGACACGCCGTCTACGGTGCGCTGCGGCACCAGGCGCCGTTGTCGCACCGGCTCGAACGTCGGCAGGTTAGTCTCTGGGTCGATGCGCGGCAGCGGATTCCCGTCGCCATCCACCTTCAGCCGGCCAAGCTGGTCGTACTCGAAGCGCGGGATGCGCACCACCTCCTCGACCTCGACGGGGTCGAACTTCTCGTCGGCCGTCGGGAATCCCTCCAGCGAGCTGGGGCGCTCAGGGAACGGGTTGTCGGAGACCCGTTCCAGGCGAGAGTCGATCACGTTCGGCTCGCGCTGATACAGCGACATGCGCTGGCCGGCGAGACCTTCTGAGATTGTGGTAACAGCTTCGTCCAGCGAGGTCCCGGCCGGGACGCCATAGCGTTGCGCCAGGATCTGAACTGCCTGTTGCTCAACCGGCCCGCCGCTGCCGATGACCTTGAGGCGACGCTCCAGGTCCTCGAACACTTGCTCGTTGACGCCCAAAACGCCGTCGGCGTCGGTGGCGATGTCCATCGCCTCGAGCAGCGTTTGCTCCAGGTCGTCTGCCACCTGCACGGCGACAGGCGTACTGCGGGCCTGATTGACGGGGCCGACGCGATTGGGATTGCGGGCTGCTGGATCCCAAGCGGCATCAGCGCTGACGCTGGTCGCTGCGGGCCCCGCGTCCGGCAGCTCCCCGCCAGCGGCCTGGCGCACGGCAGCGTTGACACTCAGGTCGGCCGCAGCCTGCGGGTCATAGCCCTTACGGGCG
>Ga0208722_1000014_pt1 | contig 41911 bp, 43 predicted proteins | sample LakMenEpi21Sep11_FD_150722 | JGI IMG/M metagenome (GOLD analysis project Ga0208722, IMG submission 150722) | Freshwater microbial communities from Lake Mendota, WI - 21SEP2011 deep hole epilimnion (SPAdes) | ecosystem: Environmental > Aquatic > Freshwater > Lake > Epilimnion/Euphotic zone ... | reverse complement strand
GGGCCACAAGTAATGGCGCATTCACTTGCGGAAAAGTCGGATTTTGAACAAATCTTTATCAAAAATGCGACAAGGCCGCAAGTAATGACGCATTTTCGCGCAATCTTTATCAAAAATGCGACAAAGGGCCGCAAGTAATTGCGCATTCACTTGCGGAAAAGTCGCATTTTCGCGCAATCTTTATCAAAAATGCGACAAAGGGCCGCAAGTAATTGCGCATTTTTGCGCAATCTTTATCAAAAATGCGACAAGGCCGCAAGTAATGACGAAATTACTTGCGGAAAAGTCGGATTTTGAACAAATCTTTATCAAAAATGCGACAAGGCCGCAAGTAATGGCGCATTCACTTGCGGAAAAGTCGGATTTTGAACAAATCTTTATCAAAAATGCGACAAGGCCGCAAGTAATGGCGCATTTTCGCGCAATCTTTATCAAAAATGCGACAAAGGGCCGCAAGTAATGGCGCATTTTTGTGCAATCTTTATCAAAAATGCGACAAGGCCGCAAGTAATGGCGCAATTACTTGCGGAAAAGTCGGATTTTGAACAAATCTTTATCAAAAATGCGACAAGGCCGCAAGTAATTGCGTAAAATTGTGACAACAAAGTAAAAAATATATTAAGCAGCAAATTTAAATCTCTTTAATCATATAACCCGTGTTTAATTTATAGCCACATTTATTCTCATAATAATCGCGAACACCAACACCGGCTATAACAGCCATACTTTTACAACCATTTTCCTTTGCTATTGATTCCGCAATATTCATTAATTTTTGCCCATATCCCATATGTTGATATGAAGATAAATTCAAATAATCTTTATTTTGACCCATAATTGCCATTGAATATACGTGTAATTCAATAATTAAACCGGCGTTTTCTAATATATTAAAAATTGGTTTATTATTTGAAGGCAAACGCAAACGACAAAATCCAATAATATATTTATAACTCTTATTACAACCTTGAAAATAAATGACCCTTTTTCTATTAAATATTTTATTACTAATTTTATTTAATAATGATTTTATAAAAAATAATAAATATGCTAAATAAAACCACACATTTTTATTATGATATTGAAATGCTATAAAATATTCTGTTCCATTTGAAGCAGGATATTTATAAACCACAGGAATTATTTCATTACTATTTACTTTGTTATCTTTTATCTCTTTACATCTAATACAATTACATACAACCAATTTGTTTAAATAATTCCTCAAATTAACACAATGATTATACCCTTTTAATATACTTGGGTCAGGAATATCACGCACAACACGCTGAATTCTAACCCAAGGCTGAACACGCGACTTATAATAACATAAAATCTTTATTAATTTATCTAATCCATCTTTATCCTCAGAATATGGCTTCCATATACCTTTTTCATATAAATCCATAATTTTTGATTCCACTCTATATTTAGTTTCATCGTGAGACTTACAAATCGCACAAGGATAAATCTTTATATCATTAAATTGTAAATCAGGATTTCTAATTAATTCTTTAAACATTTCCAAATCTTTTTTAGGAGTTGTGCCATATAAATCAGGCATAATATGAACAACCGTTTTAAAACAATTCACTTTTAATAAACGTATAGCATTAATAGCATCAACTAATTTATGCCCACGGTCATTCATATCTAATACATCATCATATATAGATTGAATACCCAATTGAACACGTGTAATTCCCCACTTATTATATAATTTAATTGAAGTTGTTGTAATATAATCAGGACGTGTTTCAATCGTTAATCCAATAATTTTGTTTTTTGATTCCTTTGTATTAATATGTTGTTCCTCATTTAAACTTAATGGAGCACGTATATTCATACTTGCTACATCAATTTCATATATACCCGCACGCAATTCATTTAATATCTTATATATTAACTCTTTATTATTCTCAGGAAATATATTAGCAGCATAATATACCAATAATATTACCTCATTTCTATACTCTAATGGATAACTTTCCCAAGTTCCACCAGAAACAATTATCTCTAATTTAGTTCCATTACCATCTTTCACATTCCCGTTTATTATATATGTTAAAATTCTATCCCAAATTTGACCAATTATAGCAAAATGATACTCATTTGCTCTCATCATTGCCGGCTCACTTGATAAATATGATTTAGGTTGTGATAATTTACCAGTTTTAGCATCATATTCAGTTGGACAAAATGCACACTTTTCAGGACAAGAGAATTTAGAAGGCTTTAATACAATTGTTGCTATATCAACACCAGATAAACCACGCATTGCTTTTGTAATCAACATATTTTGTATATATTTAACATCGGGCTCTTTATATTTATCTCTATTATTTGTTATTACATTTAATATCTGATTCTTCTTAGGAATAATATTGAATTTCCTACGCAATTTAGTAATAATTAATTCAAAATTTTGTTTTGTTAATTCCTTCTCTTTATTACATTCAATAATTAATTCATCAGTAAATTGTTCTATTAATGTTGAAGTTATTGTATATTTAAATTTATCTTCCATATCAGGGCCCGTTTTATTTAATCTATTTGTTTTTGACTCTTTTTGTTTCCTTTGCTTTGCTCTTTCTTTTGACCTTTTAATATTTAGATAAATTTTTATTTTTAATTTAATATATTTAATCGTTTTATATAAAATTATTGCCGCTAATATTGCTGCTATTGTATTTATCATTCCCAGTATATTTATATATTATATTATTTATAAAATCAATTATGAGGCCATAATTGATTTTATATATATATATTATATAACAAAAATGTTATCAAGAATAAAAGAGTTTTTTAGTAAAATCGGCGACTCATCCAAAGATAAAAAACTTGACCCCAATTATAAATTAAATTATATAAAAAAAAATAAATTAAAAGAATTAACAAGCTTTTATTTTAATAATGATTCTTATTATCTTACTACTTCGGGATTAATTGTTAAAACTAATTTATATGAAAATACTTTTACACAAGATTGCTCAAAACAAGAGATTATTGATATACAAAAATGGAACCCATCTATATTTAAATTCTATTAGATTGGCGCTAATGGCGCCATTTGCGCAAATTCATCAATAGTTTTAAATAAATATGGTAACACATTTTCTCTATCCATAATATAATTATATACATTTTGGTCTCGTTTTAATTTATATTCAATTAAACCATCATAACAATATTTAAAAGCATCATTAATTATTTTGTTATTTTTTCTAATTATAATAGAAGTATCGGGCTGTAAAAAATTAGATTTATAATCTTTAATTTTCTCTAAAAATTGCTTTGCGGGCTCAATATTTTCATATTTCAATCTTATTGTTTCAATTAATTCTTCTTTAATTGTTGTTCTTTCATTGTGTTTTAAATTAAATAAATCATAATTAGGATATAGTTCAACCAATTTTATAATATTTTCATATTTAAATTTATACATATTTATCATTTGTCTATTATCCATCCAAACAATTATATCATAATCTTTTAATTCATTTGGTAATATAAATTTAACATATTTTGAATTTAATCTATTCTTTGGCATAATAGTATTATCATTTATCATATCTATATTACAAATTTTCCATTTATTTAATCTATTATTTTCAATGACTTTATCAGTAAATATAAAATAATCAATATTATCATTAAAAGTAACTTCCGTATATTGTTTAAATTCATTTCTATAATTACCAAAATTACAAGTATATAAAGCTATTTTTTTCATTATATAATATATACTATATAATGCGCAAATATTTTGATTTTTGGGCGCCAATATTAAATATTTTTTTCTAATTAATTAATATATACCAGCACAAATGAACCAAAATGAACTAATCGCAAAGAATAAATTTTATATAATAAAATATATAAAAAAACACAATTTTACTATGATTGATTATCATTATTCAAAAAATATAATTTATTTTAAAACATCATCTAATAAAATTTATGAATTTGATTTATTAACTTGTAATTGTAAATCAATTAATGACCCTTATTTTATTATGAAAATATTAAATCCCACATTTATTAATTCTGCCTAATTTGCTAATGTGCTAATGTGCTAATGTGCTAATATGCTAATGTGCTAATGTGCTAATGTGCTAATATGCGTTTATATATAATGAATTATTCTACTTTTGAACCTTTATATAACAATAATAACTTAGAAGAACAAAGTAGTATTATGAACGAAAAAAACATATTCAAAAATATATAAAACAAAATCAATTAATTAGCTTAAAAAGCCTATTTAAAAACGCCACGTCATATTATTTAACAAAAGATAAACAAATTATTAAAACCAGAACATCATATATGGAATTTAAAAAACCTTCTTATAATGAAATTCAATATATTATTAAATGGAATCCTAAATAATTATTTATGTGTGCGTTTATTTATATATTCCAGAATATATAATGGAATTTGCCCCCTTTGAACCTTTACAAAGCGATATAATTGCTAAAAAACAAAAGCTTGAACAAGAACGTGAAAAAGCCCAAAAAGATATTGTGTTTTTTGTAAAAAAACACAATTTAGTTGAATTAAAATCCGAATATTTGGGTTGTGATTCTTATTATATGGCACCAAATGGAAATATTGTTAAAACAAGTAATTTAAAAATGGATTTTGTTACACCATCATACGACGAAATTTCTAATATTAAAAAATGGAATAATATAAATGATTAATTGCGCCATTCAGTAAATTGAAATTAATTAATTATATATAATATATAATATATAATATATACTATATAATATGTCAAATGATTTTGTTGATATGTATTCTAATTCGTCGGCGACAGAATTAGATAATTTAATAAAAAAAGCAGAATATAATTATATTTATACAAATGAACCATTATTTACAGACGAAGAATATGAAATATTATTAGAATTATATAATTTCAAAACAGGCGAAAATAGAAGAAGTAATGTTGTGAAAAATAAAGAATTATTAACACAATTACCGGTATATATGCCCGCAATTGATAAAATATTACACGGAAATATGACAGGATTAAATTCATTTACTAAAAAACATACTAAATTAAATTATATTATTACATCAAAAATGGACGGGGGCTCAGCATTATTTGATTATAATAATGGAAATATGAAATTATATACACGTGGAACATATGAAGAAGGTCAAGACATATCATTATTATTAAAATATATTACAATGCCAAAATTTGAAGATAAAGATATAATTGAATTTGTAAATTTGGGTTATGTTAGAGGCGAATTAATTATAGCAAAATCAATATTTGAAGCAAAATATTCCAAAATATATAAAACAGCGCGGGCATTAGTTGCCGGAATGTATAAAAAGTTTAATATATCTAATTCAAAATTTTCAGAAGATAATTGGAAATTATCGGATTTAGATATTGAAATTGCCAAAGATATTGAATTTATTGTATATGAATATATTAATAAAAGCGCAGGTTATGAATTACCACCAGAAGAACAATTAATAAATTTAGAATCTTGTGGTTTTAATACAGTAAAATGGAAAAAACATTTAGGAGCTTTAACTTTTGATTTATTATCAGATATATATGATAAATGGATTAAGAAAATGGATTATAATATTGACGGATTAGTTATTTATTATAATGATAAATATATACGTAATACTAATTCAAAACCCGTGCATGCTTATGCCTATAAAAAAGAATTAGATAATTTAATTGGATTTAGCACGGTTGAAAAGGTTGAATGGAATATTAGTAAAAATGGTCTATTAAAACCATTAATATATATTAAACCAATAATTATTAATAATACAGAAATAAGAAAAACAACCGGCATTAATGCCAAATTTATTATTGATAATAAAATTGGCCCAGGAGCAGAAGTTAAAATTATCAGAAGTGGCGACGTAATACCAAATATATTTAATGTATTAAAACCAGCAGAAGAAATCACATTGCCAGATACAAATATATATAATTATAAATGGAATACAAATAAAACGGATTTTATTATTAATGAAGATAATGACGAAATGCAAATGAAAAAAATATTGTTTTTCTTAGAAACATTAAATATTAAAGGTATATCTGTGGCAACAGTTGAAAAATTATATAATAATGGAATCAAAAGTTGTGGGCAATATTTTAATCTTACATTAAATGATTTAAAACCATTAGGAGATATTACAGCCGCCAAATTATTAAAAGAAATTAATAAAAGCATTAAGAAATTAACAGTGCCACAATTAATGACTGCAGTTGGTATATTTCCAACCGGATTAGGCATTAAAAAAATACAAAGTATTTATGAAAATATACCCGATTTATTATCTTCTAATTATATTAACGATTTAAATTTATTAAGTATAAAGATAAATAATATTAAAGGATTTTCAACAATTACAACAGATAAATTCATTTCTAAATATTTAGAATTCATTGATTTTTATAATGAACATAAAAAATTATTCCCTGTTTTGACGCCTCCGCCAATGGCGCCTAATGGCGCTAATAATTTATTTCAAAATAAAAATATTGTAATTACCGGATTTAGAAATAATATAATTGAAGATTTTATTATTAAAAATGGCGGCAAAATTACATCAGGAGTTAATTCAAAAACCCATTTAGTAATAAAAAAAGATAATGATTATCATAATACTAAAATATATACTGCAAGCATATTAAATATTGATACAATATCATTAATTGATTTTAAATTAAAATATAATATATAATATATAATATATATATATATATAATGGAAGAAATAACAATAATTGAACATCTTGAAAATCTTAAATCTAAAAATCAAATGCCAAAAGAAAAGGCCCCCAAAGATAAAGTGCCCAAAGATAAAATTAATTATTTTCAGGCCCCCCAAAATAGTTTGGGGTTGGTATTTAATTTTGTTTATAATAATGATTTAACAACTTATCACATATTTTAACAATAGTTGGCGCGGATATATTACATTGTTTTTCCAATGTATTTTTACATATATTATCAAGGCCATTCATTGTTGCTACATAAAATAAAATACCGGCAATAATTGCCATTGGAGTATTATTATCCAAAATTTTATGTTTTACAACATCACTAATTATAGTATATAATTGATTAATTAAATCCTCATTAAAATCCAATAATTTGCTATATTTATTAATATAATTATGATATTCATCTATTTTAGTATCATAATTAATATTTAAATCAATATCATTAATAACAGTTTTCTTTTTATCAAAAATTATATTAAATCTTTTAATACCATTACTAACATATTTACAATCAATATTAAAAATGTGCGCAATTTCTTTGTGAGTTCTTGGCTCATCACATTGTTTAAAGGCATAATATAATGCCGCCGCTTGTAACCCTTCATTTGAAGCCCCACGAGTTTTAAAATTATCCTCGGTTTCAATCTCTTTGTTAATATCAAAATATATTTTTTTTGCTAATTCAATAACGGTTGAATTAATTGAAAATAATTTACATTTTGAATCAATGTTCTCAAATCTTTTCTTAATTGCCTTTTCTGAATGAGGCTCTGTATTCCATTGCCATTGTCTATATAACATTTTATAGAGTTTATTATTATATTTTGCATCTAAATTAAACCCTACACCATAAGAAGTATAAGGCAACATTGGATTAATAGGAGGCCCACATCTTGTTTTATCTTTGCCACTTTCCATATCATTTGACCATTCTGCGCCATAATCAATCACATCCGTATAAATTATACCACAATCATTACATTGTTCGTGACCTTTTATCTTTATTAAATCATTATTACATTTTACACATTTTTTCCCATCATTTTGCTTTAATTTATCTTCAACCGAAGATAAATTAAATTTATCTATTATTTCATTCACCTTTAAATTACCGTTCATTGATATATTAATATATATATAATATATATATTATATTTAATTTCAATTTTAAACTCATATAATTATATTTGTTTAATTTTTTTATTATTAAATGTTAAACTTATTTTATTATCTGTTGTTTTTAATTTTATTTTAAATGGTTCTGGCTGTGGCTGCGGCTGCGGCTGTGGCGTTGGCTGTGGCGCACTAGGCGCAACTTTCTCGGCAATAGGCGCAACTTTTGCGGCAACCGGCGCAACTTTCTCGGCAATAGGCGCAACTTTCTCGGCAACCGGCGCAACTTTTGCGGCAATAGGCGCAACTTTCTCGGCAACTTTTGCGGCAACTTTCTCGGCAATCGGCGCAACTTTTGCGCCACCAGATTTTGCCATTTTTGGCGAAGGCCCGGATTTTATTACACTATAAAACCCCTTTGTATTATTAATTAATTCTGTTAATTGTCCATTTATTTCTTTTTTCTCTTTACTACTAATTAAATTAATTTTATCATTAATATCGCTTCTATTAACAATCGCCACTAATTTATCAATAATTTTTATATCATATAATTTATATGTATATAAATAATTAATAAAACCAACATAATCTTTATTAATTAATGTATTTAATATTATTTCACTAAGAAATATAATATCATTTAATTTATAAAAATTAAATATATTAATCATTAAATATATATTATATATTTTCTTTATTTTATTTTGTATTAATATATTATTAAATAAAATATCAGTCCATATTATTACAATAGGATTCACAAAATTATATTTATTAAAATTATATAATGGAATATATAATGAAGATAAACCTTGAATATATTGTAAAAACCAATTTTGTGTTACATACATTATTTTTTCCATTTGGTCATAATTAATTATATTTTTTAATATTGTTATACCCAAATCTAATTTCGCCTTGTTATTAATATTAATATTACGAATTAATTTATTATTATTCTCATAAATAATTAATGGTATCTTACTCTTATCTTTATTATATATTTCAAAAATAACATCCATATTTTCCTCTTTGTTGTCAATACAATTTTTCAATTTATCACTAATATATAAATCTATATTTTTTAATAATAATATGCTATTAAATTTCTTAATTTTTTCAATGTCTATTAATTCATTTTTATGAACACTCGCACAAAATTGTAATATATTTATCATTATTCTAAAATCATTCTTACATATATCATTTAAATATATTAAAGCCTCTTTGTTTATATTTATATTCTCTTCCTTAATTATATTATTAATATATCCATATTCCAACTCACATATCTTTGGCTCAATAATATCCACTATCTTACATATTTTATTAAATTTATCTATTACCTTCTTTTTCACATTATTCTTATTACATATACATATTATATCTATGTTCTTTGATTTTAAATTCATCGCCAAATTTATAAAATTAATTATCTCATCTAATAACTTCTTGTCATTACTCACTATACCCTCTATCTCATCTATAATTACAATCTTCTTTAACTTTATATTTGTATTCAAAATACTATTAAATAATAATTTTATATCTCCATTCGTTTTTATACTACTTGAATTAAATTCATAATATTTATCATATATATTTTTTAAATCACTATTTTGGCCTTGTCCAATTATTCGCGCAATTGTTGTTTTACCTCTACCAGATTCACCTGTTAATAATAATGGTAATGATTTAAATCTAGTGTATTCCTTTATTTCATCCTTTGTATTATTATCTATTATCATTTCATCAATACTTGTTGGCCTATATTTATCATACCATATATACATATTATATATTATATATTATATATTATATATTATATATTATATATAGAATTCAATTTATACATTAATAATTTAATGGAACCCGTTCAATATGTTTCACCAAAGAATCTAAATATTAAATTTAATTTAAAAAATCAAACATATATTAAACAAATAAATTTAGAAATCAACGCCGCTGCCGCTCCCGAAATTAGCACAGCCCCCCAAAATAAATTAAAAATAAAAGATATATTAAAAAATACAATTAAAATAAAATAATTATATATTATATATAATGAATACAAATTTACACATTCTAATTAATTTTATATCAATTGTTCTAATTTTAACTCTAATTACATATGTTCTAAAAACCAATAACAATATTAATATTTCATATGAACAAATTTTAGCAGTTGGTTTAACAGCCGGGCTTGTATATCTTATTATTGTTTATTTATCCAAAGAATCATTTATTTCAATGCCTTTAAAATATTATGACGATACTAAATAAATTAACCTTTAAATTAACCAGAGCCAACAGGGCATCCAGCACCAACATAAGGCGCAGGCTCAGCCGCTACGTGAGGCAACTCATCTTCCAGTAGCGCACCAGTATATAAATCCTTTGCCTCAACACGTGAGTAAATTGAAGGTTCAGCATAGCCATCTTCTGCAGGGTCGTGAACATCTTGCGGCATATACAACATAACAGTCTTATGTTTATCATCTAGGTTAAACCTAAATGGGTTACCAGGCACATTACGCGAAATAACAGTGCGAGGCTTAGGAGGCCTATGAACACGAGGCGGCTTCTCAGCATCCTCATCCTCATCCTCATCATACTCAGACTCAGAGCTTGAATCAGTATAATCGGTATCCGTATTATACACAGTCTCATCCTCAGAAGTATCAAAATCCAAATCATCACGCGCACCACCAGCAGCAGCAAGAGAAGTTTCATAAATAGCATCCGAATCAGGATTCATAATGAGCTTGGGCTCATCACAATGCTTATATAGCTCGCAAATTTGATACTCGCGAGACTCACGATAAGCCTTATCACGAGCCTTAATTTGCTCAATCATAAAGTTATAACCAATACGCCGATTGTTGGTCTTGCGATTGTTAATCAAAAACTCACGCACCCTAAATCGTGTTTCCTTGCGACGCAAGAAATCTTGATATAGGTCCTTATCAAATGTTGTCTCATCTTTACCTTCCTCATTATACTCAGTATAAGAACGTGCATCATCATCCTCAACCGTGCCGAAAAACTTATCTTCCACGAAAGGCTTAACAATATCCGTCAAGGCCTTCATCTCATCCGCAGATTCAGGATTAAAATTCAGACGTCCAAGAACAGGGCCATCATAATCAGGCTTCTTAGAAACATAGTTTTGTGTCAGATAATTTAGAGTGTTAAATCCCGGAATATATTCCGTGTTTGGAATATTAAGAAACCGCCGTTCAGCGATTTGCTCAGGCGTCAATGGCACCTTTGGAGGATTCCGTTCAAGATACATCTTCTCATAATCCGGCTCAACTTGCGCAAAACGCACATAAGTCGGATTCTTTGTTAGAGCCTTCTCCTCTTCCAAATTAAATGGAGGAAACTTCTCATCATAAATAAACTCACGCTTACCAACATTATCAATCAAAAACTTGCGAATTGAAGCCTTTTCATCTCGCGACTTCTTAGTAAAATCAGCCAAATCATTCTTACCATAAATCTCACATTCATCAAGAACAATCTTATCATAATCAACATTAGTCAAACAATAAGCAATATAAGCACCAACAAGATTATATAGCATTACAATATGCGCATCAAATACTACCTTATAAAAAGGGATAATATCATCTACTTCAATAGTTGTCATATAATCAACATACATCTTTGGCACACCAGACTCAATTAAACAAGGCCGGCATTCAAGGTCAGGGGTTGTAACCTCCAAACCACGATTAACGCCAAGCTTCTTATTACGCAGAGGTCTGTGAATACCAAACTTATTAGTAGGATTATGATACATATCCAAAAACTCAATAATCTTAACAATATACTTATCCTCAATATCAAACACTTGGATTATATTAGACTCATCCGCAATCTCACTTAGCTCCTTAATACGCTGCCAATAATTAATATACTCACGATTGAATTCGTGCTTAGTTCCGGTAATCGTCTCCAAAATAATAGAAGTCATCTTTTCAGTTGTTGTAATCTTTTAGCTATATAATTTTCTTAATATTTATAAAATAATTCCATAAATATAAAAAAAATCAATTTTCGAAAAATTCCTGACGCGCAAGCCTTAATCAAAAAACCCCAATTCAATCACTTCTTTACAATTTTCATACTTTTCCAATACTGTTTCAGATAAATATTTCTTATCAATAACTACTTCATATACGTGATTATCAAACCAATCATCCATCATATGAATATAACCAGGCTCACTTTGACCGTGTATACCATATATACGCCCCCAAGAATTTTGTATCTTCCATCTATTAGGATATTTATCATTTGGATTCTTATCATAACCAACAACACACATAGCATGAGTTGCCACACCAGCATACATTGTATGTAAATCCTTCTTTGTTAATTTCAATTTCAAATTTAATAATTTATCATAATCAAATAATTTATCAGATAAAAGTGTATAATCATATGAAAAATTTTGCTCAACATCACAAGCAATATAACAAGGCTCATCATTATCTATACTTTTCATTAATGCTTCTTTAATATCTTCAATTGTTGTTGTATAATTAATTACTAACTCACCATTAATCATATTTGAATCATTTAGTTTACTATATTTCTTATATAATTCAATATGTTCACGTCTATCATCAACTAAACTAATTTTAGCATTTATATCATATAAATTACATACATATTTCTCATAAAAATCAATAGGCGTTAAATTCTCTTTACATACATAGTCTCCCATTTCATCGTGTTTTGGCCTACGTGTTCTATATTTCCAATCAAAATTATCCGCTGGCCTTCCAATAAATTGCCTCAATAAATTATATACATCTTGAATATATTTCTCTTTTATTTTTGGAATTTTGTGCCTATCTTTTACGGCTAATTCACGAATCACTTTATTAAAATCCAACATCTTTAACTTAATAAATTTATTCACTTCATCAGTAATATAACTATTATAACATTCATAAAAAGCAGTTAATGGCACAATACCATATTTTTCTATTAAATTCTTAAAATATCCCCAATGACCACCATCATAAATTACATTTGTAACATTCTCTATATACTTTGGCTCATTAAACTCACTATCAATCATATCAATCAATTTCTCCATATTCATACTTGCCTTCTCTAATTTATCATAAAACGCTATATAACCCGCAGATAACTCAAAATCAAAGTCCAACTTATATTCATTAATCATATAATGTCTTAATATATTTAAACAAGCAAATATCCAACATCTACCACTATGACCTTGATTACTTGTATAAGGGGTTGTTGATATCTCATTACTATATTCATATGATACGTTTTTTAATACATCTCTATTATGAGCAATAAATTCAATTGAAGTATTTGAAATATTCTCCAATAAATTTGTTTTCTTAAAATTCTTCTCATATAATTTAATATGACTCATTTCTAACTCTTTTCTATCCGTATATGCCTTATATTCATTCATATTAACATAATTATCCACTAATTTAGTATTAAGTTTTTTACACATACTTAATATATCTTCAGGTATTACCACATTTGATTTCTTTATATATTTAATTTTATTAATTACACGCTTTTGTTTTTTTGGGGCTTTTGTTTGCTTTTGGGAATTTTTTAGTTTTTGGGAATTTGTTTGCTTTTTAACCATTGTTGCGCAATTATATTTATATATATATATTGTTTATAGCTATATATATATATTTATTTATTTATATCTTGTTGGTCCGTCAATCATCATTGATTTCACATTTAAATATTTCTCCATTTTATTTAATATAAAATTATGGTCAACGTGTCTTCCAAAATATATTCCCTTTGGTTGGTCCAATAACCAACATAATCCGCCTAAAACACCACACATTACTTGAATTACTGTTGGCCCATAATATTTATCTTTTAATTTATTAATTGTATATTTTGTTTCTAATACTGAACCACACCACCATTGTAAATTGTTTTTACATTTTATATAAATACCAATGTTATCTGTGCCTTCAATCTTATTATTATATACATTCATTACATTTACTTTGGTTGAATCATATGATTCTTTATGAATTTGTTTTAATCCTCTATTTTGTATATTTTTATCAGCCTCGGTATTAATATCATACACATAATATACAGTTGGCACAAAATCTTTATATTTTAACATAGTTCCAATATCTAAAATCTCACCGTGATGAATTAAATAACCCGTGATTTCCGAAAAATCTTTATTTCCATTTGATAATTTAACAGCTTTTTTGGTCTTCAAAGTATTACTTTTAATATTTGCTGTATAACATATAGATTTTGCTTTATTATTTACCGAATTTGTTTTTGTTAATAAAATATTATTATCGTCAATATATTTTGCCAACACAGATTTAGGCTTTAATCTTTCAATTTGTTTATCCGGAGTATTACCTAAATAAATCTCAGAACCTTCCGATAATTCGTCTAATAGACCAACAGCCGACCAAGTATTATTAAATATATGACGATTAATATTACCACCTAATTGAGTATCTATTTCACTACAATGTATCTCTTGTATTCCTAATGTATAGGCCAATTTAGCATAATTATTTACATTATATATATTCATATATTTCGCCATATCGTCTAATGCTTTATAGCAAAAACTTGTAATTAAACCAGGATTTGTTCCATATTCAATCAAAAAACGCCCCTTTAATCCCGTTTTTAATTTATCAATTTGTTTATGTTGATGCGAAATTGAATTTAAATATGGACCTTTATTGTTTGTCATTACGTCCGATTCAATACTTGTATTAATATAAAATATTTCGCATTTTGTTAAAAATTTTAACCATTTAATACAAGGCGACCGTGCTGTGCAGTCAATTACAATATCGTCTTTGCTTAATAAATCACCAAAGAATTTCTTATAATCTTTACCTATTTCTTTATGAATAAAATTAACACCCTTTGATATTAATTCCTTTATTGTTACAAATTCAGCTTGTTTATCGTCTTTATCAACAATAAAAAAATCCTTGTTATCAAATTCAAAAAATGTTTGTAAATAGTATGCTATACATTTACCTACACCACCAATTCCCAATAATAAAATGCGTCTTCCTGTAATATCCCTTTTTGGCATTATATATATATAATAATTAAATATTTTTATTATTTGTTATTTCTTATTTCTTATTTCTTATTTCTTATTTCTTATTTCTTATTTAAATTGAAATTATATATATATATATTATATGTGCCATATATGATTAATAAATATGATAAATTAGCAGCATATTGCCAACAAATTATCAAAGATAAAAATATTGAGGAAAAATATTATCCGGAATTTGGGCAAATACCTGATAAATATATTAATTATGAATTTATTAATAAATATGGATTATTATTTATTATTATTGCTTATGATGATTATGAATTAATTAAAATGTTAATATATAATAAAAATATTGATTTAAATGTTTTACTATATAGACCAAGTTTCTGTATTTATACTTATAATGTATTAGATTCTTTATTACAATCCAATCTTATAAATATTAAATTAATTAAATATATATATAAAAGAACTAATATAATTAGCAGAAAATCATTATCTTATTATATTGATTATCATTTAGAAAAAAGTGATATTAAAATAATTAAATATCTAATTAAAAAAGGCGCTGATATTCATTCTAGAAATTGTTTAAGAGAAATTAAAGATTGGAATTGGCATTGGAATTGGAATTGGCATTGGCATATATCAAATTTTAATTATAATCTAAAACATATGTTAAACATATTTTTAAATAATGGTTTTAATTTATATAGAATATATTTTGGCGAAACTAATATTAGCGATTTAAAAATATACAAAAAAATTAATAATGAATCATTATTTAAAAAATTATATTATGTAAGTAAGAGCCATTATAAAAATCTAATTAAATACTATTTTATTATTAATTCAAATAAATATAAAATTGGTTTTATCTTTGTCCCCAAATTATTTTGGGGACCCCAAAATTGATTTTATTATATTAGAATATTAATAGAATATGGAACAATTTTATTATGAAGGGCTTACTAAATATGATAGATTAGCCAATTATTGTAACAACTTTATAAAAGAAAATAATATTCAAGATAAATATTATTTAGAAGATAAGCAAATACCTGATAAATATATTAATTTTGATTTTATTAATAAATATGGAATATTATTATATGTTCTTTCAAACGAACATTATGAATTCGCCAAAATGCTTATATTTTCTAATAAGATTAATTTCTTTATTGAAACAAAATGTGTTGATGGAATAATAAATAATATTATGGTTTATAATTTATTATTAGATTCAAATCCATTATATAGTAATTACAAATTTATTAAACATATTTATAAAAAAACCAATTTTATGCCAAGTTTTTCATTATTTTGTTATCTACAACATTGTTGGGAACAAGAATATTATGAAATAAATATTTGCGCATATTTGATTAAAATAGGCGCAAATATTCACTATACAAATTCATTAAATGAAAATTGTTTTGATTTAATCTTTTCACTTAAAGGCATATACGATTATAAAACAATAAATGAAACAATTAAACTATTTTATAAAAATGGATTTAATATAAACAGATTAATAACCCCATTATTAGATGATTTTAAAGATGATTGTTATATGTATATAGTTATAATATATATATTAAAACATTATTATATAAAACTTGGGCCAATTGCGCAACCGGCGCCACAAATAGTGCCAAAGAGATTAAAACAAATACTAAAATTTTTACCATTTAATATTATTAATTCAAATAAATATAAAGTTGGTTTTATCTTTGGGTTGCGCAATGTTGCGCCATAATTATATAATAATTATATTTTAACTTATATATAACTTTTTAATAATATATATATAATGTCAACCGAAAGCATTATTTCAACACAAGATTCTATGATGGAAAAATTATTAGAATTTTATAATGATAAAAAAAACATTGATATATTGGTTAAATTTATTGATGGCAAAAATGGCACAACAGATGATGAATCTTCTAAAAAATCAAGTAAAATACCAAAAAAAGAACCTAAATTATCTTTGCGCCTATTAAATTGGTTCTGCACAAATTATGCTAAACAATATAATGTAGCATATTTTATTAAAAAAAGAAATAAACAATATTTGTTTAATGTTTATACAGAATATAAAATAAGAGCAGGTAGTGAATCAAAAAAATATTTTGACCCTTTTAGAAGAGGCGGCTCCAATAATAATAAAATTATTATTGAATATAATGAAAATGGCGAAACTAAAACATTAAAAACAACCACAGCACAATTAAACTTCTTTGAATGGATTATTTCAAATAATGTATTAAATTATATTGAAAAACATTTAAAAGAAATTTATGATGATCAAATCCTCAGATTTAATAAAAATAAAGGCACCGGGCCAAAGAAAAAACAAATATCAGATAATATTAATAAAAAATTAATTATTATTGAAAAATAAACGCCTTAGTGGGCACCAAGGCCTCCTCAAGGCACAAGGCCTCCTCAAGGCCCCAAGCCTCCTCAAGGCACAAGGCCTCCTCAAAGCCCAAGGCCTCCTCAAAGCCCCAAGGCCTCCTCAAGGCACAAGGCCTCCTCAAGGCCCCAAGCCGCCATTGAATGCGATTTTATTTAATATTATTTCCAAATATTTTTCTTTTTTATTATCCTTCAAATATTGTAATAATTCAAATATTATTTTCTTATGTTGATATTTTATTGCGTATTCAATAGCAGTCATATTATTTTTATCAACATTATAAAAAGTATATTCAATCATTTTATTTTTTAATAATAATTTTAATATATTCAACGCACCATTTGAACAAATACACATTAATGGCGTAAAATTATCACAATTTCCAATTGTTATATCAATATTATCATAATTTAATAACTTCTTTACAAAATTATAATTAGATACATTACACGCATAATATAATAATGTTCGCCCATATAAATCCGGTCTATTAATATTGTTTTTTATATCTTTGAATAATAACTCCTCTAAATTTAATAAAGAATAATCATAAAAATCACTAATATTTACCTTTTCTTTTATTATTTTTAATGATTTAATATTCTCTCTATCAAATGGGCATTTCTTTATATTATTTAATTTAATACAATTAATATGAAAATAATGCCCTCTATTTTTAGAATGTTTATATTTCTCGTCACTATGATGCCTTATTAAACAATAATTTATATCCATTTTTTCATAACATATCATACATATTTCTTTTTCTTTTTCATTTTCATTCATTAATTAAAATTGAATTTATATATTTATATATAATATATATATAATATATTATATATTATGAGTAAAAACAAAAAGAAGTTATTAGATGATATTGAAGATATTGATGAAATAGAAGAAGATAATGAAACTTTTGATATTGATGATGATGATGACAAAGAAGAAGATTTTGATTTAGATGAAGATTTAGAAGAAGGCGATGAAGAAGCCGGCGATTTAGATGAAGAAGGCGCGGATTTAGATGATTTATCCGACCACGATATTGATGATATACAACAAATTATTAATAATTCACTAAATCCACAAATTAATGAAATTAATAATACTGACCATTATATATATGATAATATTAATAAACCACACGAAACAACCAAATATTTATCTAAATATGAAAAAACACGCGCTATTGGCGAACGCGCAAATATGTTATCATTAGGCAGTCTTACCACATTAGATTATGTTAAATTAGAATTAGATATTGATACATTGACACCCATTGAAATAGCATTATTAGAACTTAAACACAAAGTATTACCTTTTATTATTAAAAGGGTTCTACCTAATAAAAAAGAACCCGTTTATGTTTCCATTAATGATTTAATTGATACAAATATTGACGTTAATGAATAGGGGGGGGTTTTTGGGGTTTTTGGGGTTTTTGGGGTTTTCTATATTTTATTTCACTTTGTTTATGTTTGTTGTTTATATACAAAGAATCCTATTTAGGTAATACAATAGTATATCATTGTGTATTCGGGGCATTCTTCAATTGAAATGATTACTACATTAAGGCACCCCGTGGCTTGCTGAATGAATGCCAACAGTTCTGGAGCCTGCTCTCCACGAAGAGAAGATTGGTTTGAAAATCCAACTCGCTGCATTTCTCTTTATTTTTATTATATAATATTTATATTTATAATAAGGACAAAAAAAATCAATTTTCATTATATATACATAAATCATTACCAAGTATAAGAACAAACCGCACAAGTCATATTCATAATACGATTAATATTAGATTTATTTGTTAATAATACTTCTGGCAAATTATCTTCATTTAATTCTTCTTTGATTGTTGGACATTCGGGATTTTGACATTGAATATGTGTTGTTTTTAATAATGTTTTATCAAATTTTGTATATTCAGTTGGCAATGCGTATTTAAATGTATTTTTCTTTTCATTATTTGTTTTTTCAAATCTCAATACAATATCTGATTCGTCTGTATAACCACATCTATTACATATTAAACATAATTTTGATAATTCTGTTTTTTTATATGATAAAATTGTATTACAATCAGGACAAAATTTTGTAATATTCTTAATTGAAGTATCCGTCATAATATAGGTATATATAATATATATATATTATTTTCAATTTATATATAAATATATACAAAGTAAATAGTGGCTTCTAATTAACTGGCAAAAAAATAAATTTCTTATCATCCGGCAACATAGTATTAACCTTTGGAATAATATATTGGTTCAAAATTGGCCGAATAAGTTCATCTAAAATAAGCCACTTTAATTCACTTATAATTGTTGCTTCACTATAAGCATATTCTTCTTCATTATTATCAATATCACTATCACACTTAATACACCGTTTAGAATACCGAAAAATATGTGGTTTAATATATTCACAATCACAAATATATTCCTCTGTATTCTCAATCATAAAAACCGACATCAAAATATATTTTAAAATAATATTATTAATAAAACTACTTGCTATTTCATATTCAACATCATCGGGGTCATCTTCAATTATCCCATCAGCATTAATCTTCTTTCCAAAATACTGAATTGATTGAATAATATATTTCATATTATCCGACTTATACAAATGACCCATTGTAATACAAATAATCTTTTTGATAATATCATCCTTAAAATATTTCTCATCCGGCAAAAGGTAGCCCTTTTCCTTTAAGTTCTTAATCGCCTTATTTTCATCCTTTGCTTCATAATCTTGAACAGCCTTGGTAAAAGATTGGAAAAATGGAAGCAAATTACAGTTCAAAAAATCTCCAAAAAATGGCAACATAGTTACTAATTTGAGCATATTTTCCGGTTTCCATCCATCATGACGGCGACGTGCGGCTTCCATAGCCGCGGCTCCCATAGGCGCGGCTTCCATAGGCGCGGCTTCCATAGGCGGGGCTTCCTCGCTCATAATTTGTTCTTGTGGGGGAGGCAAGGGAGTTGTTATTATTAAGTATATTAAATTAATATTAATATAAGAATTTAAAAAATCAATTTCCGTATAAAATATACAAAGTATGAAAATATATTACAATTAACATACAAAGACCGATTATTCATCGGTATTTATTTTGCCAAAAGCCCATTGATAATTTGTTCAATAATCAAACTCATCCTTATTCAGAAATCATTGTAAGATTTTTGGTTGGTAAATTATCAAACACCAATCCAAATCCCTAAATAATAAAAGACAACAGATAATAAGGAAAATAAAAATCAATTTTAAAATAAAGCATATAATTGTGAATATAATTATGAGTAATGTATAATACAAAGTATGAAAATAATTGTGCACCCCATAATTAATCTTCCATTACCGAATAGGGCACAATTGCCTTCTCATTAAGCTTTGGAATAATAAAACCATTAATAATAGGCTTATACACATAATCACAAATAATAAAATATAAATTTGTAAAAATATAATATTCACTAAATTGTTCTTCTTCTTCCGACATTGAACAACCTAAACATAGCCCTGATTTCTTAAAAATAATGCTACATTCGCAATCACAAGTTAGGCATCGTCCAGGGACTTCTTGCGAATAATACTTCTTAATAATTTCTTCAATTAGATTTGCTCGCAACAATTCACAAATATCATCATCTTGACCATCCTTTGTTTTAATAATATTAATAATTTCCTTCATATTCGCTTCATTAAATAGAAAACGGATTGAATCGTTAAAAATGTTCAAAATTTGGTCATCTTCAAAATAAATTTCACCCGCTGCCAAAAAATCTAATTCATAAGAATGCGTGTGGTTATAAATAAATCGGAGCAAAAAGGCCTTGAAATTCGGAAACAAAATGAGCGAATATATTTCAAAAACCTCAGCAAGTTGCTTAATAATTATCTTGACTAAGAGGTCTTTAAGGGGCACACCAAGTGTTTCGTCACTCATCCTTTGCTCGCCCTTTGGTTATTAAAATTATAATAAAGTATTCACAATAAAAATAAAAAAAATCAATTTCTGGGGGCATATACAAAGTCGGGGCATATACAAAGTAAGCAACTGAAATAAGTTACTTACATTTGTTTGTGGGAGGAGAGGGAAGGGGATTCAGCAGCATATATTACGCTACGCTACCATATGGGGACAACTTGCAAATGTAACCAAGTGTTTACTCAATGTCTTAATCAATGTTGAATCAAAACAAACCCCGAATTCCTAAATAATAAAAGAGTAATGATAATAAGGAAAAATAAAATCATTTTTTAAATATGGTATATAAATACGAGTATAATTATGATTAAGTTAATTTTACATATAATTGATTTTTATTAATTAATATATTATATTATTAAAATGGCATTTGATTATTTAAAGGGCGCAATTGCTGGAACATTTGGCGTTTTTATTTCGCACCCTTTTGATACAATTAAGTCAAATATACAAAATAATCAAATTGTTAAATATGGTTTAAAAAACTTATACAAAGGATTAATTCCTCCTTTAATTGGAACAAGTGTTGAAAAAAGTATTGTATTTGGAACATATAATAATCTAAAAAATAAATATGAATTACCCATTTATATATGTGGGGGCATTTCTGGCTTTATTGCCTGTTTTATTATCACACCCTATGAACGAATTAAAATTCTTCAACAGAATTCTATTAATTTAACAAAACAAATAACAATTAAATCATTATATTCCGGGTTTTCAATGTGCGTTTTACGAGATAGTCTCGGATTTGCTATATATTTTTCTAATTATGAATATTTAAAACAAAAATTATATACTAATAATAATCAACCAATTACCAAATTAGGCGCATTTTTATTAGGGGGCTCTTCCGGTTTAATTTCTTGGATATTCATTTATCCCCAAGATAAAATCAAAACTATTATACAAAGTCAAACTATTGATTCAAAAATTAATATTAAAGAAATTATTACCAATATTAATAAACAAGGGTTAAAATCATTTTATAATGGTTTCCATTTCGCATTATTTAGGGCTATACCTTTACACGCTGGCACATTTATGATGTATGAAATACTTAGTTAAGGGGGCCCTAAACTATTTTAGGCCCGCGCATTATTTTAGGCCCAGGCCCAGAAATAAAATAAAATAAGTCAATATTATGACAATTAAATTTATTAATATCATATTTTCCATTTTTTATAAAATATGCCCACGATAATTTATATTTTAATGCTTTCTTACAATAATCTCTATTCATATGGTCAAAACACTTTGGGGTATTCTCAGCATATGTATATATTATATTTTTATCACAATTTCCATTTGATTTATATGGTATTTCGTGTAAGCAAGGCAATATTCTTATCATTGTATTACTATGAATATTCATATTTTCCATAATATATGCCATTGTTGTGTAAGCCCTATTCATATAAGAACCATAAAATTTAAATTTTGTAGGCGCACCAGCAAAGTAACTTTTCAAAAATTTGCCACAATTTTGCGCTTGTTGGATTCCTTGTAATGTTAATTTTGGGTCATTTGAAAATAATTTAATAGTCATTTTTTTTAATAATGAATAAGTATTATGATAACCCTCTCCGTGCCTTATTAAATATATCTCACAATTCATTAGCCCCGATACTTGAATATTTGATTTAATTTTCCCAAATGTTTCCTTTGTATGATGTTTTTTCTTATTAATTGAAGTTGAACTATTTTCACCCTCATATATTAATTTCGCATATAAATAATTGTCATTTGCAGAAATCTTTATTACTGCGCAATTATTAAATCCCATTTTATTATTTATCTTGTCTTTAAAATATTTTTGTATTAAACAACGTATACGCCCTCCGTGTGTTGCTATAATATTTTTCATTTTTTATATATAATTAATTAATATTCTTTTTAATTTTCGCACATTGGCGCAAGAATTGATTTTTTATTTCCTTATTATCTTTCTCTTATTATAATTAGTATATTAGGGTATAATGCCCCAAAGTTAAAATAATATAATTAAAATAGTTAATATTGCCTCATTAGTGAGGGCCCGCCTCCTTATTAATTAAATTAATCTTGTTGTTTTGACTTTGTATATGCCACTCAAAGAAAAATTGATTTTCTTTTTCCTTAATATTAAATCTCCTTATATTAAAGAAATTGGCCTTGCTTAATTAAGCGCAAAATAATATTAATAATATGTTTCTTTTTTTTCCCATATTATTTATATTATTTTGTGGGCCGCTTTGTGTGGACCTTGTCAGGGCTTTGTATGGGCTTTGTGTGTTTAAGAACTAAATCCCATTTTTCTTTGATATTCTTTCCAATAAACCTCGTGGAAAAAAGGGTCAGGATGTATCAATTTTTGTGTTTTACATAAGGTGCGTGTTTCTTGTAATTTATTATCTAAATACATTAATTTTGCGCCATTTGATTGTAAAAATAGCCTTTGTTTATTTGAACTATGTAATTTATTCTTTTCTGCCATTTCATAATTAGCGCGATTCTTACTCCGGTAATCTGTAAATAATCTTCCGTCCGACATTAAAGGAACACATAATGAATTTAAAATATTAGACATTATATATTATATATAATATAAATATATTATTATATTTATATATAATATATATTATGCCTAATTTAAATTTAAATAATTTAAATCTTAATTATATGATTGATTATGAAACTCATAAAGTTCATATTAAGGGCAATGCGCAAACCGATTTTTATTACATTGCCCCAAAAGGTATTGATAGACGTCTCGCATATTCCGGTTCTGGATTACCTTATCCTAATGAAGAAATCGCCTTTGAAAATACACCAACAAAGGGATTAATTAAACGCGGCAATTTTAGTATAACTTTTGATTACCCCGGCGGTCATTATGAATTTTGTAGTGCCAAATTACTCAAACCTTATATCAAATTTTATAATAATGTTTATACTCACCATATTGTATTAGGTTCACCTTTAATATTTAATAGGTCTTTAATGGATTTACCCAATAGCCCTTGGCATACAAGAACCACTTATGGAGGTTATGGAAGTGGGGGCTTAAATTAGGCCCGGGGGCCCGGGGGTTCTTGACTTGGGGCTGCTCTTAATTTATCTAAATATTCGCACATTTCTGGTATTTGTTCAATTGATTCAAAATATAATTTATAAGATATACTTGAAAACTCTTCAATATTATTAATAAATGAGTCAACACTATTCATATTATTTAATATATTATTTGGATTACTTAATATAAAAATAAAATGTAAATTATTAAATATTAATAAATAATATGATTCAACATAATTTAAATCACTTATTATAAAATCCCCCTGTTCCAAATATTTATACGTTTTATTAAAATACATATATTTATCATTTAATATTTTATAGTCTAAAACTTTTTCCTTAATTATATTATCTTCTTTCTGATTTAATTGTGGATTAAATATATATTCTTTGATTATATTATTTACATAATATCTCTTTATAAATAATATTTTTACTTCAATATTTTCTATATTTTTATATATTATATTAAATTCCTCTAATGATATCTGATGATTATAAATATCTTCCGATAATTCAATAACCGGTTGAATATACATATATGTTACTTAATATATTAATATCAATTATTTCAATTTATATATAAGATATATAATTAATGTATAAATTGAAATAATTTCCATTTAATGGAAATTAATGAAGTCGCCAATGAAGCCGCCAATGAAGTCGCCAATGAAGTCGCCAATGAAGTCGCCAATGAAGTCGCCAATGAAGCCCAAGAAGATGCCGCCTTTGATGTTAAGAATTGGATATATTATGTTGAATCAAAACAAAATTTATATATTAATATATCAGATATTAAAACAATTAAACAAAGTATAAATAATCCTAATTTATATTATTTTACATTATATGAATACAATATTGAAAAAGCATTTATAATTAATATTACTAATTTTGATTATTGGATATATATTCGTAATATTAATAATATTAATATTGATGAAATTTTTCACAATTATGAAGAACAATTATCTATACCAATGTCAATGCCTATGTTAGTCCCAAAATTCATAAGTTGCGCAAGCTCTGTATAATTCCACCTAATAAACTTATTAATAATAATATTGGTATTATATTTCTATTTATATCTTTATAATATAAACACATAATACATAATATTAATAAACATATTGATATAAATAATTGCCATTTCTTTGACCACCATTGATTACCATTTAAGTTTCCCGTCAAATTCCAAATTGCTATTATTGAAAATAACAATAGTAAATAAATAGATATATCATATTTAACTAAATAAAATAATGATACATATAATATAAGTCTTACCCATATACAAATAGCATAAAATACAAATTTTCTATTTTCTGGGCTATCACCATTTTCACCAAATATTTTTACCAATATTTTATTAAAATCATTATCACCATTTGGCCACATATATATATAATATAAATTGATTTTTTTTATTAAATATATTATATGTTGCCAGAATGTCAACGGCATTTAGTGATTTAGGACCAATTAATCATATATGTTCATTAATTGATGATACACTTAATATTAATTTAAGCCCCGAATTAATAGACAAAATATTAAAACAAACAGAAATAAAACATATAGAAAGTAAATCAATGGTTATATTTTTTAATTTATATTTTTTTAATACAGATAAAGATTATGTTTATAGTATTGATGATATTGAATTAATTACATATAATATGGTTCATTATTGTAGATATAATTATTTACATATTTTAAACACTTTTATATTTTCTAAGAATATAATTGAAAATTATTCAGGGGCTACGGATAATGATGATGTTAAATATCTCATTAATATTATTAAAACAAGAATTATTGAAATCCATTCAAGAAAAAAAAATAAATATGAACAATTTTATTATTTAATGATACTTATGAATTTATCGGTTGTATTATATAATATTAATAATGAAATACCAGATGATTTATATTATATATATAAAGAAATACAAACATTATCTGTATATATATATAGAAATAAGATAATTACTGATAAAATTTGGCAAATATGGCGTTTTGGTAGCAAAAGTGTTATGAGTGAATTAAAATCATTGATGATTAGTGGTTTTGTAAGGCAAAGCTTGCTTGTTGCTTAATATATAATATATAATATTATATATATTTATATATTATATAGATATATATAATATGTCAAAACAACAACAACAAATAAAACCAAATAATTTACCACCTAAAAAAACATATTATAATATTGACGATGCTTTGCGTGATAGTGCGCAACCACGTGCGAATGAATATGATTCAATTAATTCATTAGCACGCTACATACCTGATAATTTAGTTGAAGCATTTAAAAAACCAATAGGTTTATATGACCCTTTTGGAGAAAATGTTAATCCTTTTACAGGTTTGCCATATAAAAACCTTTATTCAGATAAACCCAATTTAAAAAAAATATCATATGATAATATTGTTGATATTAGCACAAATGTGCCAATTGTATATCCCAATGTTTATAAATCATATGCTTATGGTTGGGCAAAGTTAAAAATGTATGCTAATTTAACTAATCTTATTAAATTAATTGATAGGAATCAAGTTATATTATTAATTGCCGGCACAGGCACAGGCAAAACCGTTATAACACCAAGAGCAGCATTACAGTATTTTAATTTCCAAAAGAAAATATGTGTATCAGTTCCTAAAATCAAATTAACCGTTGAACACGCCGAATATACCTCAATATGTTTTGATACAGTTGTTGGTAATGAAATTGGCTATCAATCAAGTAAAGCTAATAAAACAAATAAAAATACTAAATTAACATTTATTACAGCTGGGAGTCTTAAATCTATTATTGTTAATAAAGACCCTTTGCTTAGTGAATATTCTTGTGTTATTATTGATGAAGCCCACGAAAGGTCGGTTGATATTGACCAATTATTTCTTTTAATGAAACCAATATTATTAAAAAGGCCAGAAATGAAATTAATTATTATGAGTGCCACAGTGGACCCAAATCTATTTAGAAATGAATTTCAAAATAAAGCAGGTTTAAAATATGGGCAATTAATTGTTGAAGGAGACCTAACTTATCCAATTACATTAACTTATGAAGATAAAATATTAAAAGGCCCAGGAGATGTTTTAACAGCCGGAATTAATAAAATATATGAAATATTAACAACTAAACCACGTGATAGTGGAGATATTTTATATTTTGTTAAAAGTATTGGAGGCGCTCAACAAATTATTGATGGAGTTATGAATAAATTAAAAGATAAATTAGATACAATATTTCCATATTTTGCTACATTAGATAGTAAAACTAAACAAAATTTGTCGGATTATGCTTTGGGGAAAGTTGATTACAAAAACGCTCCCAAAGATGAAAGATATGCTAAATATGCTTTTACTCATAAAGTTGTAATTGCCACAGAAGTTGCCGAATCCTCTTTAACTATTAATAATTTAAGTTATGTTATTGATACTTGTGAAGCAAATATATCGGGATTTTTACCATTAGAAAACGCAGAAGGCTTAATTGCCGGACGCATTTCAAAAGCAAATGCTGACCAAAGGAAAGGACGTGTTGGTCGTGTTGGCCCCGGGTTATGTCATAGATTAATTACTGAAAATGAATTTGCTAATATGGTTGATTTTCCAACACCCGAAATTAAAAGAAAAGATATTACAATGGATATTTTAGATTTATTTTCATTATCAAGTATTAAAACCGTCGCCGATTTACGTGTATTTTTAAACCAATTTATTGACCCACCTGCGCCGGCTTTTATCGCAAATTCTATTAATAAATTATTCGCTTGTGGCGCCCTTAAAATTGATAAATCAGATGCCGCTTATTTACAAAAAGGCGGCCAGAATGGCGGCACCTGCCAGAATGGCGGCGCGGTTATTGATTTATATACTTTAATAAAAAATTTAGAATCAAAAAAACAATTGAGGAAACCAGTTGCGCCTGTTAAAGAATTATCAAATAAAAAATTATTAAAGGAATCAAAACCGGAAGAATTACAATTAAGTTTAATAAACAAATTAGATGAAAGAAAAGATGGCAAATTAACAGATTTAGGAAAAGTATTGAAAAAATTTAGAGAAATATCATTATGTTCCGCATTATCAATTATTGTTGGATATTATCTAAATTGCGCAAATGAAATATGTAATATAATTGCTATTGGCAAATTAACTCAATTTAGAATGGATTCTTTGTTTGAAAGATATAAACCAAAAAATAAAAATGTTGATTTAGATACTCAAAAACGTGAGCGAAATATTTTATTAAATAAACAAAAGAGATTTTATCATAAATTTGGCGACCATATGACTATGTTAAATGTATATAATGAATTAAAAGCATATATGGAAGACTCTAATAATATAACAATTGGGGGGCAAAGCAAAGATATGGCGCCTGAGGCGCCATTGGCGCCATTGGCGCCAAAAACAACAAAAAATCCAAGAGAGTGGTGCAGATTAAATGGTATTGTTCCTAATGCTTTAATTTCAAAAGATTTTAAATCCACTAAACAATGGGATGGCGTTAAAGAAGAAGCACGTAAATTAAAAGATACTGTGCGACGTGCTATACAACCAGCAGAATTAAAATTAAAATATTATGACGAATATGTCGCCAATGAACGCAACAGAGGTAATAATATGATTATATCAAGAGAAAAATTATTAGAAGAATATGAGAAAGAAATTATGGTTGATTCGGCCGGGGCTGATGAGGATGTTATTACAGATGCCATTGAAGCCGTTCATAGTATTGATAAACAAATCGGAGGGCGCCAAAAATGTAAATGCCCGGAAGATGATTCTTGTAATAAATGCTCATATATTAAAGGATGTCCAATGAAAGGCGGCTGTCGCACTTGTAAAAAATCATTGGCGAGTATTATGGCAAAACAACAAAAAGAAAATATGAGAATGGATGCCGAATGGGAAGCATTTAATAATTTTACAGAAAAGGCAGGGAATCAAAAGGCAGGAAATCAAAAGGGAGGCGCCAGACGCCCTAATTATGAATATAATTTATTTCCTACATTATACACAAAAGGCAAGAAAGAACACGATATATTATATAGTTTATTTTATGGTCATAAAATTAATTTGGCAAAATATAATAAAGAAAGTAATAGTTATATATCTTTGTTCCCAATTAAAAAATCTAAAACAATTATATCAGAATATTCAGTATTAAAGGGGCAACAAGCAGAATATATTATTTATGATTCATTACAATATAAAAATCAAGGGGCAAAGGTATTTACAATGAATGCTTGTTCAATTGTTGATTTATTTGAAAAATCATTTCACGTTTTATAAATTAGGCCCAAAATAGTTTGAGGCCCCCAAAATAGTTTGGGCCCCCAATAATTGATTTTCCATTTATATATATAATATATTATAATGGCAAATATCCCATTATATATTATAATGGAATATATTAATTTATTAAATCGTTTATCACTAGATATTTATAAATCGCAAAAATTATCAAAAGAAGATATATGTTTGGAACAAATTTCAGATTTTGAAAAATTATTTTTATTTGGATTTTATGAATATTATGATGAATTAGATAAATTTGATATAAATTCACTAAATTTTTATGGTCTATATAAATTTGACAAAAATTTACTAATGATTGCCGCATATTATAATAAAATTAGATTAATTAAATATTTATTAGCTCGCGGGGTTGATATTAATATTTTTAATGAGTCTGGACAGAATGCTTATTTAATTGCTTTAAATAATACCAATATTAAAATAAAAACATTAAAATTATTAGAAGATAATGGTATCAATATTTATAAAATTGATCAGTATAAAGATAATGCTTTTATGACAGCAATAATATACAATATAAGACCAAAGATAAAAATTTTAGAATATTTAAAATCAAGAAGTATTAATATTCATATACTTAATATGTGGAAAGAAAATGCTTATTTTTATACGGGAAATATTAAGACAATAAAATTTTTAGAAATTAATGACTTAAATATTCATTATAAGCATAACACATATTGCGATAATATTTATTTACATTTTTTTAGATATTATAATAAAAAAATTGAACACAACAAAAAAAGATTATTAAAATATTTAAAATCAAGAGGCGTTCGCGATTATTATTCTGAAAATTATATTTTGTGTAAAAGAACTAATAATGATAAAAGATTTAAATATTTAATAATATCTAATTGTAATAATAGATTTAAAAATATTACTTGTTATATTTGAGGTGCAATTTAACTTTGGGGTCCACAAAATTGTTTGGGGTCCACAAAATTGATTTTTCATTTAATATAATATATACTATATTATATGACTGCTGAATATATTGAATCATTAAATATTTTATCACAAGAAATTTATAAATTGCCAAAATTATCAATAGAAGATATATGTTTAGAACAAATTCCAGATTCAAACAAAAAATATTTATACGGATTTTATGAATATTATGATGAATTAGATAAATTTAATATAAAAGAACTTAATCATTTTAATAATTATGGGTTTTATAATAAAAATATACTAATGATTGCTTCATATTATAATAAAATTAGATTAATTAAATATTTATTAGCTCGCGGTATTGATATTAATATTTCTAATAAATCAGGTTATAATTCTTATTTATATAATTGTTTAAATAATAATGTTAAAATAAAAACATTAAAATTATTAGAAGATAATGGTATCAATATTCATAAAATAAGTGATTTTAAATATAATGCTTTTTTATTTGCTATATATTCCAATAAAAGAAAAATAATTAAAGTTTTAGAACATTTAAAATCAAAATTTATTGATATTTATAAAATTAATTATCGGGGATGTAATGCTTGTTTTTATGCGCATAATGTAAAAATATTTAAATACTTAGAATCAAATGGCTTTAATATTCATATTAAAGATACTGATAATTTAAATGTTTATTCATACATTATTAATTTTAGAACTACACAAGATAAACACAAATTTAGATTATTAAAATATTTAAAACAAAGAGGCGTTCACACTTATTATTCTAAAAATTATAATTATTGTAAAAGAAATAATTATTATAAACCATTAAAATATTTATTAATATCTAATTGTAATAATAGATTTAAAAATATTACTTGTTATATATAGAGGGGGCATTTTACTTTGGGGGCCCCAAACTATTTTGGGGGACGCGCAAAAATTGAATATTATATATTATATATTATATCAAAAATGACAACAGAATATATTATATCATTAAGCAAATTATCAGAATATATCTATAAATTGCCAAAATTATCAAAAAAAGATATATGTTTAAATCAGCATTCAGATTATGAAAAAATAATTTTATTCGGATTTTATGAATATTATGATGAATTAGACAAATTTGATATAAATCAACTTATTATTGGTGATAAGAATAAGTGGGGAACAAATATACTATTTATTGCAGCATATTATAATAAAATTAGATTAATTAAATATTTATTAGCTCGTGGGATTAATATTAATATTTCAAATAATGAGGGTTTTAATGCTTATATATCTATTTTTTTTAATGAAAATGTTAAAATCAAAACTTTAAAATTATTAGAAGATAATGGTACCAATATTCATATAATTACTAAAGCTCTTAATAATGCTTTTACCACATTTATAATCAATAATAAAAGGCCGCAAATTAAAGTTTTAGAACATTTAAAATCAATAGGTATTGATATTCATAAAGTTAATATGTGGAGAAATAATGTTTGTTTTTATGCGGAAAAAATAAAAACAATAAAATATTTTGAAGCAAATGGTATCAATATTCATTTAAAAAATATTTACAATATTAATATTTATTCAAAAATTATTAAATATAGTTATCAAATAGATAAAAACATATTAAAATATTTAAAATCAAGAGGTGTTCGCAATTATTATTCTGAAAATTATAATTATTGTAAAAGAGAAAATAATTCTGAAGCATTAAAATATTTAATAAAATCTAATTGTAATAATAGGTTTAAAAATATTACTTGTTATATATAGGGGGAGGTAAAAATTACTTTGAGGGGCCCAAACTATTTTGTGGGCCCTAAACTATTTTGTGGGCTCCACAAAATTGAATATAATATAATATATTATATAGAATATATGACACATATTTATTCATTAAAATATTTAACATTAAAAATATATGAGTTGCCTAAATTATCAAGAGAGGCAATTAAAAAAAAACATATTTCAACAAGATTATTTTTATTTGGATTTTATGAATATTATGATGAATTAGATAATTATACTGTTAATCAATTAAATAAAATAAAGATAAATATATATGGTAGAAATATATTAATAATGGCCGCTTATTATAATAAAATTAGATTAATTAAATATTTATTAGGCCGTGGGGTTGATATTAATATTTCTACTAATTATGACTGGAATGCTTATATGTATGCTTGTTCAAATAATAATATTAAAATCAAAGTATTAAAATTATTAGAAAACAATGGGGCAAATATTCAAAAAATAGAGGTTAATGGTTATAATATTTTTTTATTAGTTTTATGCGCTGTAAAACAACAAATTAAAGTTTTAGAACATTTAAAATCAAAAGGTATTGATATTCATAGAGTTAATCAATTTAATAAAAATGCCTGTTTTTATGCGGATAGTTTAAAACTAATAAAATATTTAGAGTCAATTGGTATTAATATTCATTATAAATATAAAGATTATAAAGTTTATACAGAAAATCTTTATTCAAATATTATTAAATATAGTGACCAAAGAGATAAAAACACATTTAGATTATTAAAATATTTAAAATCAAGAGGCGTTCGCAATTATTATTCTAATAATTATAAATATTGTGATTATTGTGGTTATAATAAAATATTAAAACATTTATTAATATCTAATAGCAATAATAGATATAAAACAATTGTTTTTTATATTTGAGGCCCAAAAATAGTTTTGGGATTCTAATAATTGATTTTATATAATAGAATAATATATATTAAAATGGAATATATTGATTCATTACATTATTTATCACAAGATATTTATAAATTGCCCAAATTATCAAAAGAAGATATATATTTAAAAACAATTTCAAATATTGAGAAATTATTTTTATTCGCATTTTATGAACATTATGATGTATTAGATAAATTTGATATAAAAGAACTTAATTATTCAGGTATATATAATTATTATAAAAATATACTAATGATTGCCGCATATTATAATAAAATTAGATTAATTAAATATTTATTAGCTCGTGGTATTGATATTAATAATGAGTCTGGACAGAATGCTTATTTATTTGCTTGTATTAATATAAATGTAAAAATCAAAGTATTAAAATTATTAGAAACTACAAATTATTATACAAGGAATCCATTTATAATATATATGTATAATTGCCAATCTTATCCAAAAATTAGAATTTTAGAATATTTTAAATCAATTGGTATTAATATTTATAAAGTTAATACGGATTGGAAGAATTCTTATTTTTATGCTGATAGTTTAAAACTAATTAAATATTTAGAAACAAATGGAATTAATATTCATTTTAATAATAATATGAATATTTATTCCTATATTATTAGAAATAATGACCCATATTTGCCAATGACATTAAGAATATTAAAATATTATATATATAGAGGTGTTCATAATTATTATTCAGATAATTATAGTTTTTGTAAAAAACTTCAATATTATAACATTATAAAACATTTATTAATATCTAATAGCAATAATAGATATAAAACAATTGTTTGTTATATTTGAGGCCCAAAATAGTTCGGGGCAATTTACTTTGTGGAGTGCCAATAATTGATTTATATAATAGAATAATATATGAAAAATACAAAATATGAAATATATTAATTCAATAATAAAATTAAATAGGAAAATATATGAATTACCAAGATTATCAAAAGAAGATATAAATAATTTAAAATTACCACATTATGAAAAACTATTTTTATTTGGATTTTATGAACATTATAATGAATTAAATAATTATGATATAAAAGAACTTGATAATATTATCCCAGGTTATTTAAACAAAAATTTATTAATGTGTGCCGCTTTTTATAATAAAATTAAACTAATTAAATATTTAATAGCTCGTGGTATTAATATTAATGATAATGTTTATTTTTATGTTTTAAAAAATCCCAATGTAAAATTAAAAACACTAAAACTATTAGAAGATAATGGCATTAATATTCATAATATTGATAATTATGGCAATAATTGTTGTTTAATTTATATTAGATATTTTCCCAAAATTAGGGTTTTAGAACATTTGAAATTACATAATATTAATATGTATAAATTTAATAATAGTGGTTTGAATCTTTATTTATATGCGATAATATATAGTAATTTTAAAATAATTAAATATTTAGAAGTCAATGGATTTAATATTCATATTAAAAATAAATATAATTATAATGCTTATAATTATAATATTGATTATAAAATGAATAATTATATTAGAGTTCTAAAATATATAAATTCACGTAATATTAAAATGTATTCTAAACAAACTATATTTAAACCCCAATTTAATAAATATATACCGCGATTTAATTCTACCAAAGTATATAAATATTATATAATATATATATAAATGCACTCTTTGGCCAAAAATAGTTTTGGGTTGGCCCAAAATTGATTCTTAATAATAATTCTATATAAATAAGTAATGGATATTAATACATATGTTGATTATATTTATTCTCACAATTTAAATATATTTAAATTATCCAAATTGACATATAATGAAATACATAATAGCAAAATTAATAATGAAATGAAAATATTTCTATATGGTTTTTATAATCATATTGAATTCAAAGATTGTAATCTTAATATTATATTTATATTTAACTTATTTTATTTATATATTCTATTTGGAAAATTTAATGCTATTAAAATTATATTATTATATAATAAATTAACATTTGATATTGATTTCAAATATTCTATACAAATTGCAGCGCACTATGGTCATTTCAATTTAATAAAACTTTTTGAAAAACAGCTTTATTATATTTCATTAAATAATATATATATAGATTGTTCCAAAACAAATATTTATTTATATTCTATATCACGATATAATAAACATATTATAAAAATATTAGATTATTTTGAATCCAAAGGAGTTAATATTCATAAAAGAAATATATTTAGAGACAACGCCTATTCACGTATTTTAGATTGTAATTTCAAATATAAATATCTTAAAAAAATATTAATATATTTAGAATCAAAAGATATTATTCACGAAAATGCTTATATTATTCTTGCTAATATATCTGGTAAGACTTCTATCCCAAGGCAAATCAAATCATATATTAAAATATTTGATTTTTTAGAATCCCGTGGCATTAATATTTATAAAAAAGATAGCTATGGAAATAATGCCTCTAATATATATTTAGGACCCTTATTTAAATCATTAAAATTATTACGTTATTTTATATCAAAGGGAATTAATATATATAAACAAAAAAACTATATTAAACAAACCCGTATGCTTGAACCAATTAAGACCAGATTATTAAATTATTATTTAAATTTAGAATGCTCTTCTATATTTAAACATAAATATATATTTATATAGAGGGCGTGGAGGGGCGTGCATGAATGCGACAAGTTAAGAAATATATTTTCCAGTTGTATCATACATTGAACTACTATTTTGACTATAATAATAATTATTATTCCAATTAATAACAGACGATTTTCTACTTTGTTCCTCTTCATACGTTTCTCTTTTTTTTGAAGGTTCTTTTTTTAATTCTAATAAAGCCGCTTTTGGTATTTCTTGTTTTGAATTTTTCCAGGATTTTGAATCTTCTTTTGAATCACTCATTAATTTAAATAGCATTTTTTGTTTTATTTTGCTCTATTTATGTATATAATATATATAATTAAAAAAATCAATTTTCCGCAATTTCCGAAATTTTCCGAAAATTTTCCGCACATTAGCAAAATTGAATATATTAAATATATAATATATATAACGCATATAATGAATGATTTTGATTTCAATGATTTACCCGATGATTTTGATTTTGATAAATTAGATGTTAAATTGCCGGAGAATTTGCCAAAATTAGTGCCAGTTGCGCCAATTAAATCATTAGTTACAATAAAACCAGACATAATTGAACATAAAATAGGAACCTCTACTTATTTAAATGGTTTTAATATATGTGGTATATTTAAAAAAGATAAATTTAATATATCAAAAATGAAAATTAATTTTACACAAGATAATAAATTATATAGAATATATAATGAAAAACAAATATTAAAAAATGAAAAACGTGGTCAAGAGATTCCAAAATATAGCAATTATTTATTTACTTCTTGGCAAAATGATTTAATTGATTATATTCATAATAAATCAAATGTTATATTAAAAATTGCCACTTCTTGTGGTAAAACTTGGGCAACTAATTCAATTATTAGTTATTATACATTAGCAAGTAGTGGGACTTCTTTATTTATTGTTCCTAATTCCGAAATATTAAGAGAAAATACAACAGAAATATTAACAAAGAATAAAAAAACATATTTATCAGGTGCTTCAAATATAATTGATACTCAAACAAAAACATTTTCAAGTTACGATGAAAGAACTAAACCCCCTTCGCAAATATTATGTATTACAAGTGATAATTTTATTAATTTTATAACAAATGATATCAATATTCATTTTATTAAAAAATTAAAATATATTGTATTTGATGAAGTTCATTTGCCAGAGATTTCTAATACTTATTTGTGGGCTAATTTAATACCTCATACAGCTCAATATATATTATTATCAGCAACAATTAATAATGTTGAAGAATTAAGTGATTCAATTGCTAAATTATCCGACAATCCAATAAATATTATTAATTTTGATATTAGACCAATACCTTTACAAAGGATACTTATTAATAAAGATACAATGACGCCAACATTTCAAGTTAATTTGGAAGACCCAACGCCACGAGATTTAAATCATATAACAAAAATGGACCCGGGCCATTTAGAAGAATTAGAAAAAATGCCACGTAATGATTTTTATTATTATGCGCAAGATATTATTAAATCTATGGCGCCAGATGTATCAGAAGAAATAGAAAGAGATATAATGAATGCGGTATTAGAACCAACGCCGATTAATTTATATAAAATTATTACTTATTTATTAAATAATAATTATGGACCAATATTAGTTTTTGGCACACATTCCTCAGATATTCAATTATTAGTTACAAAATTAGTTAATTATATTAAATATTTAGAAGATAATGATGAGGAATATTGTAATGCTGAAAAATATTATAAAACATTAGAAAAGAAACAAAAATCCGAAGAACAGATTGACCCATATTCAAAAAAAGCGGCAAAAACATTAGATGATGAAGATTATGTTGATTATAAAATGTTGAAAAAATTATATAAATGGAAATTCCCATTATTTGATGATATTAATAAACAAATTAAAAATAGTAATTCTTGGTTTAATACAGCATTAGAATATGGTATTGGTGTTTATACCTCAAATATTAAATATTCAACACGACATTTAATATATACAGGATTCAAAGAAAATAAAATTAAAATTATGTTTGCTGATAGTTCATTAGCGGTTGGTATTAATTTACCAATTAGAACTTGTATATTAACAGGGGAAATAAATCCAATTTTATATAAACAAATGGGTGGTCGTGCAGGGCGACGTGGATTAGATACAAAGGGATATATTTTACCTATGTTTAATAAAGAATTAGTAAAAAAATGTATATTATATAAAGATGATAAAGAAGATAAAATTAATCTCAAATTAATGTTATCTTATTTAGATATAACAAAATTACTAATTCCAAATGTATTAGCAACATATTATTTTACAGCCAAGAAAAATAAAGAAAGGAAAATTAAAAAATATGAAAATGAAATAAAGAAATTACAATCAATGATTAAATTTGATGAAAAACAAAAACATAATATATTAAAACAAATTACACAATTAGAAGGTAAAATATTAAAATGTAAAGAATTAGAAGATATTGGTAAAATTCAATCACACGATGAAGAAAATATTTTATGTAATATTAAAAAAGATGATTTACAAATATCAGAATTAAGAAAAGGTATATTAAATAAATATATTGATTTGAAATTAGATGACCGTATTAATACAAAGATAGATTATATTAAATCAGCGGGATTAAATTATCATATATTATCTAATATAATACAAATGGCAGATAATATTGAAACGGTTATATTTATTATGGCCTTAATAAATGGCGATTTAGAATATATTAACAATGAAAATGAAATGATTGATTTTCTTAGCACTTTAATTTATAGAAATAAAGGCGATAAATTATTGTTAAATGAAGATATTTTGGATAAAATTGAAACTTATAAAAATCAAATTAAAATAGCTGAATCCAAAGATAAAATTATGGATACAAATTATAAAGAACCAATTAATGATTACTTATATAAATTCTTTACTTATCAAACATTTGATTATGAATATTTAAATAATATTATTGGATTTGGTCAATGGTTTTATTTAATTCTTAAATATATTAAACGCATTGCGCCTAATTCTTATAAATTAAGAGATATTATTATTAATACTGATAAGAAATATATTTATTCAACAACTAAATGCGGAATTAGTCCAATTAAGAAATAAGCTTATTTAAGCCATAATTATCTTTGTATTATTATAATTTATTAATATATCATTTTCTTCCTTTGTAATATTACAAATAATATCTAATTCTTTAATTTTATTTAACAATAAATAATACATTTTCTCACTATTATTAAATTGATAATTATTAATAATAATTGAATCGTCACAAATAAATATTAGATTTTTATAATTAGAATATTGAATAATATTTGTAAATAAATCATTATTCTGAGCTGCAATATCTAAAAACTTAATCATATTAATTTTATGTGTGTGTTTAATATATGTTGAAAATAAATATTCACTTGTTTTCATTTTATATTTTGGTATTTGAATAAACATATTTAATTTATTCCATTTTAATTTCGGGGGCGCCAAGGGCACAATGGGCGCCAAGGGCACAATGGGCGCCAAGGGCGCCAATAGATTACTAACTTGATTAACATTTTTCATAAGAGCGCGCATATTCTATATTCTATATTCTATATTCTATATATCTTAATTTAAATAAAATCAATTTAAATAAATATTTTTATAATATATATATATATAAAGAATGGCAAGTTCTGATTTTGTAATAAATTCTGATTACACAACAGATTTATATAATAAATTTTATTCTAATAAAAATGCTTTGATAGCAAGTGATGACGATTCTTTAATAATTACAGCAAGAAAAACATTTAGAAAAAGAGATACTCCCGGCATTATATCAAATACAAATTTTACAATTAGTAGGCTATACATTTATAAATTAACAATAAATGCGCAAAAAATTACCCCAACCGCACAACCATTTTTATATTTAGGTGATGGTAATTTATATGAAATTACTGACCGTTTATATATAACAAGCACAGATTCGGATGATTATAGTATTACTTTTGATAGCACTATAAATACAACAATTAGAGCAGGTGTATTATTAGGAGCAGCAGCAATTGGAGATAGTGTTAAAATAAATAGTTTTAAAATGGAAATTACAAATGGGGAATTTAATAGCAGTGATTTAAATAATATATTCGTTTCATTACATAATAGTGATACAACCACGGCCCTTAAAACATTAAAACAAAATATTAATTTTGATTTTGATTCTGATAATGAAAATATAAAAATAGGAAAAGATGCTTTAAAAAACATTGTTGGAACTAATAATAATATTGCTATTGGGAATAAAGCTTTATTAAATAATACAACCGGTTCAAGCAATGTAGCAATTGGCAATGATGCTTTACGTGCTAATTTAGCTGGCGATAATGTTGCGGTTGGTTATCAAGCATTACAAGCAAATACATTAGGATTACAGAATACAGCTTTGGGAACACAATCATTAAATAAAAATATATTAGCAAGTGATAATGTTGCTGTTGGGTATCGGGCTTTATATAATAATGTTTCAGGTAGCGCAAATACAGCTGTTGGAGCAAACGCATTATTAGAAAATACAACAGGAGATAATAATATAGCATTTGGTAAAGACTCATTAAAATCAAATAAAACAGGCACACAAAATATTGGTATTGGTATAAATACATTAAAAAATAATTTAGAAGGATTTAGTAATATAGCTATTGGAATAAATAGTTTAACAAATAATACAACAAATGATAATATTGCTATTGGTAATAATTCAATGGCAACAAATACAACAGGAGAATTTAATACAGCTGTTGGAGTAAATGTATTATATTCAAATCAAATAGGTGATGCTAATTCTGCATTTGGTGATAATTCATTAAATAAAAATACAACAGGATATCAGAATTGTGCTTTTGGTTATAGAACATTATACACAAATATCAATGGTAATTTTAATAATGCTTTTGGTAATAGTGTATTATATTTTAATATTGATGGTTCAGAAAATATTGGTATTGGGACAGAGGCATTATATTTAAATCAAAGTGGTTCTCAAAATGTTGCGATTGGAAGAGATGCTTTACGAGCTAATTCTGTAAGTGATAATGTTGCTATTGGAAATAATGCATTGAAAGCAAATACAACCGGAGAATATAATACAGCTCTTGGAACACGAACATTATTTTCAAATGAAACAGAACCTGGTAATACAGCGGTTGGTTATGAAGCTTTATATTCAAATAGAGCAATAAATAATACAGCAGTTGGTCAAAATTCTTTAAGAAATAATTCAGATGGTGAATCTAATTCCTTTATTGGGGCATTATCAGGTAATAATAATATATCTGGTAATTATAATGTTGGCCTTGGAAGTAGCACTTTATTACAAAATACGGATGGAAGTAATAATGTTGCTATTGGAACAGAGGCATTGAAAGATAATTTAATTAGTGACAATGTTGCCATTGGTTATCGTGCTTTAAATGATAATACATTTGGCCAACATAATACAGCTTTGGGAACACAAGCATTATATAATAATTTATTGGCAAGTGATAATGTTGCAGTTGGTTATTGGGCTTTACATAATAATGAATCAGGTAATGCTAATACAGCAGTTGGAGCAAACGCATTATTAGGAAATACAACAGGAGATTTTAATGTTGCTTTTGGCAAAGAGGCATTAAAATCAAATACAATTGGAACAAATAATGTTGCCTTAGGTAAAGAAGCATTATACTCAAACACAGGAAGCAGTAATGTTGCTGTTGGAAGTCAGGCTGCTTTTTATAATACAAGTGGAACAAATAATGTTGCTATTGGCACTCAAGCATTAATATCAAATCAAACAGG
>Ga0208722_1000003_pt1 | contig 82102 bp, 83 predicted proteins | sample LakMenEpi21Sep11_FD_150722 | JGI IMG/M metagenome (GOLD analysis project Ga0208722, IMG submission 150722) | Freshwater microbial communities from Lake Mendota, WI - 21SEP2011 deep hole epilimnion (SPAdes) | ecosystem: Environmental > Aquatic > Freshwater > Lake > Epilimnion/Euphotic zone ... | reverse complement strand
GAGTGGTTTTCAGATTCTGAGAAAGTGGCATCGAAATTCATTCCCGCGACTACATGCCAATTAGTTGGTCAAGATGGAAATTCCTCGCTGAATGTGGGTTTCCCAAAAAGAGCTAACCGCCTAAAAAGCAACGGCGTTATAAATGCAATTGTGGTTCCAGTTGATTTCAGTGATGTTCCTGGAACCGGTGCGCCAAGCACTGAGTACAGTCAGATGACTCAAGGAATGGATGATTTCTATAAAGCTATTTCAGGGGGAAGAGTTTCATTCAAATTCACGATACTTGATAAATACATCAGAATGCAATCAAAGTCTGATCGATATTCACTGGGCAAATGGTCCGGTGGTGATCCAGATGGTTATATGAAGGAACTTATTAGCCAGTCAGATTCGGCAGTGGATTTTAGTAAATATGATGTTGCATATTTTTTATCACCTAAAACAATTCCTGCTAGTTCAATAGCTTATGGACCAGCAGTTGTCACTGAGTTAAAAACTGAAGATGGAATTTTAAGGAACGCTAGTTTTTCAGGCGCAGATGCCTATCAAAATTTTCCAGGTGCGGGATGGAAATGGATCTCTCATGAAACTGGCCACCTGTTTGGGTTGCATGATTTGTATACAGTTGATCCCCAACCACCCACATATGGTTCATGGGACTTGATGTCTTTAAATTGGTCTACAGCTGCAATTGAAATAAACGCATGGAATAGGTACATCCAAGGGTGGCTTGATGACAATCAAATTCATTGCTTGGACAAGAGTAAGACTGCTAGCGAGGTGATCACCGTTGATCCAATTGCTCGGATCAACAAATCAACTAAAGCTATTGTTGTAAAGCTTAGTGATTCCAAAATTGTGGTTATTGAATCTCGAAGAAGTGAAGGCTTCGATGTTTTGAGCCAATCACAGGCTGGAACTTTGGTTTATACCGTAGATATGAAGATTAGTTCTATTAAAGGTGGTTGGGAAACGCAACGCCGCCCAGGTTCAACTGCAAAGGATTTTACCGATGCAGCACTCAAGGCTGGTGACAAGATTGTTGTTGAGGGAGTCACAATCGAGGTGATATCACAAACAGCAGAGGGCGATAAGATAAAAGTTTCTTTTTAGTGAGGTGATATCAGTGGACGATACTGGGATCGAACCAGTGACCCCTTCCATGTCAAGGAAGTACGCTACCGCTGCGCTAATCGTCCGTTTAGTTAAAGTCTACTAGCGACCGAAATCATCCTCAATTCGTTCAATGTCATCTTCACCAAAGTAGGTTCCGGTTTGAACCTCAATAAAAATCAATTCAACTTGGCCGGTGTTACTTATTCTATGGAGAGATCCTTGTGGAATTTCGATTACAGAGCCGCGGGTGACATGGTGAATCTTTCCATCCAGTGTTACCTCACCGCTTCCATCGGTGATATACCAATGCTCACTTCTTTTACTATGCCTTTGGTAGGACAGACGCTTGCCAGCTAAGACATGAATTGATTTCACTTTATATGTGGCACCTTCTTGTAGTACCTCATAACGTCCCCATGGGCGCTCGGATTTTTCTAGCATGAAAGTACTTTAACCCTTAAACTACATAGGTGAGTAATTTTTCTGCCAAACCCACCAAATTGCCTTCAAACCAATTTGATCATTTTTATAAGGGTGGGTATCGGATTGGCAAGCTACGCAACGGACCGGGTGGCCCAATGCGACCTGAGGAGTGGATAGGTTCAACCACCACCCGCTTTGGTGAAACCGAAAATGGGCTTTCAAAATTACCTTCGGGCAAACTTCTTAAAGATGAGATTAATTCAGACCCCACCTCATGGCTTGGGCAAAAGCATCTGGAAAAGTTTGGCACATCAACTGAAGTGTTAGTTAAGTTATTAGATCCAGATCAAAGATTGCCAGTCCATTACCATCCAGATCAAAAGTTTGCGAAAGAAAAACTACAACTCAATCATGGTAAGACTGAAGCGTGGATTGTGTTAGATGCTCCTGCGGGGGCTCGCGTTGGCGTTGGTTTCAAAGAATCTATGAAGAAAAATCAAGTTGCCCAGTTAGTAAAAGATCATGACTCAACTGGCTTACTTAACTCATTAGAGTTTAAAAATGTTAGGGCAGGGGATGCAGTTTTTGTGCCAGCAGGGGTGCCACATGCAATTGAGGCTGGAATCTTTGTGCTGGAGCTACAGGAGCCAACTGATCTTTCAATCTTATTAGAATGGGATGGCTTTGCAGTTGATGGCGACAAAGATGGACATTTAAATCTTGGCTTTGATACCGCATTAGATGCACTCCTACTAGATCCCTTGTCGCAAGAGCAGCAATTACAGATAGTGAGCAGGTTTGAACAAAACGAAGCAGCCTCACACCAAATATTTAAATCAGTAGCAGATAATTTTTTTAGGGCAGATTATTTGACTGGAGATAGTAAAAAGATCGAGCCTGGATTTGGATTATTTCTCGTTTTAACAGGGGATGGGGTAATGAATTTTGGAAATGGCGAAAAGCTTGGTGTAAGTACTGGAGATGCCGTAGTGATTCCATATGCAGCCGGAGATTTTTCAATTGAAAACTGCGCTGGAATTCTTTCTCGTCCACCTAAAGCTTAAAAAATCTTTGGAGGTCGGAACGGGATTTGAACCCGTGTAGCGGGATTTGCAGTCCCGAGCCTCGCCTCTCGGCCATCCGACCTAGCTTTATATGAATAAACTTTTTCTAAATACTTCTTCTTATGGAGCGGACGACCGGGTTCGAACCGGCGACCTGAACCTTGGCAAGGTTCCGCGCTACCAACTGCGCTACGTCCGCATGTTGCGAGGGTGAAATCTATCGCATTATGCCATTGTGCGCACAATCTAATTGATTTAACCTGCAAAAAGAGCGGTTGGCGGTAGCGTTCAAACATGGAAATCTCAGAATCAATCTTTTGGATGGGCAACAGATTGGCAACAAATTGCGTCGAGATTTCTAAAGATCCAGCAGATTTAAGTAAGCCTGGTTTTTGGGTAGTAGTTAATACCTTCGAGGGTGATTGGTTTTGCGCCAGGTTTACAGATGTTCAAGATGCACCATTGCCAATTTCACCGTGGGCAGGCATCGATGGCAAGTGGCATAGTTCTCAATCTCAAACTAGCTATGAAGCAAATGTTCACCAGATAAAAGAATTGATTGCCAAAGGAGAGATTTATCAAGTAAATCTCTGTCGAGTTCTAAGTAATGATTGCGATCAATCACTTCTTGGCTTGGCAAATTTGTTACAAAAATCAAATCCCGCACCTTACGCCAGTTACCTATCTTTGCCGGGATTGGAGATCGCATCTGCCTCACCAGAATTGTTCCTACAACGCAGTGGTGATCAGATTAAATCCACTCCGATAAAGGGGACCGCTTTGGAAGATAATTTTGGTGAAAAAGATAAAGCTGAAAATGTGATGATTGTTGATTTAATGCGTAATGATTTTGGAGCAATTTGCCAACCTGGATCTATCGATGTGCCGAGATTGTTGGCCAGTGAATCTCACCCAGGATTATTTCACTTAGTTTCAGATATCACTGGAGTTCTAAAATCAAACCAAAGCTGGCAAGAGATTTTGACCTCATTACTTCCAGCTGGATCAATTAGTGGCGCTCCTAAGTCATCGGCGATAAAGGTGATTAGCCAGATTGAAAAAAGTGAGCGAGGTCCATACTGCGGCGTAATTGGGTGGATCGAAAATAACCAAGCTCTTCTTTCGGTAGGGATAAGAATTTTTTGGTCTAAGCAGGATGGTCAAATAAATTTTGGTACTGGTGCAGGAATTACCTGGCAAAGTGATCCTAATAGTGAGTGGGAAGAGACTGAGTTGAAAGCAAAACGATTAATCTCAATTGCTGATGGGGTTAAAGTATGAAGTTAGTTGTTAACGGGCAGATCCAAAGTGATTTAACAAAATTGCCCTATTCAGATGCACTAATTCGAGGTGATGGTCTATTTGAAACGATGTTGGCTATCGATGATAAACCTGTTGCCCTAGATCGCCATTTAGCCAGAATTGAAAAGTCGGCAGCTATCTCTTTGCTTACCCTTCCGGCATTAATCGATATTCAGCTCGCAATTACCGCTGTCTTAGAAAATCAGATTGGGAAATCAAAACTTCGATTAGTGGTGTTAAGTGATGGTAATTGGTTTATCTCCTGCCAGCCTCTATCGGAAGAGAGTGCTAGCACCTCACTTACTAGGTTTGATACTCCAGTTTTTTCCAAGGATTACTTAAATACTGTTAAGTCCACCTCTTATGCTCGTTCACTTTTGGCAGTTAGATATGCTAAATCTCTGGGCTTTGATGATTGTCTATTTATAAACGAAGCAGGATTTGTTGTAGAAACTGGTTTTTCTAACCTATTGGTACTAAATAACTCAAAATGGGTTACTCCGGCTTTAACTACGGGTTGCTTACCTGGTATCACCAGAGAGTTATTGATCAAATGGTTTGATGTAAGTGAGATTGAGATCTCTTTTGATGAATTGCTTACTTCGCAAGCGGTGTATGTAACCTCATCTCTTAGATTGATTCAACGAGTCAATAGAATTGAAAGTAGATCATTTAGCGAGAATTCACTTGGAAAAGAGTTAATTAGCCAATTTAATCAAAGGTTGTTTAGTAACATTAACCCATGAGTCCAATTGTAAAACGAGTCTTAGTTGGTTTTGTTGGTGGCTTGATTACTTTAATTGGCGTAGTTGCACTGGTAGCGCCAGGACCTGGCTGGTTGATTATCTTCACTGGACTTGGAATTTTGGCATCAGAGTTTGCTTGGGCCGCTCGAGTCCTAACCTCAGCAAAGGGTGTGGCATCAAGAGCTGCTGATGCTGCAAAAATACAAAAAAAGCACCAACTCCTTATTTTTGCAGGTCTATCTTTAGCCTCCCTATTATTCTTAGTTATTTGGTACGAATACCTACGTTAATCGCCCGGCTTTTACCGCCACTTTGCTAACCTAGCGTTATGTCTGTCCAAATCAAGATTACTCTCGATGGTAAAGCTGTAGCTATTGATGCTGATAAACGACCGACCCATCTATTTGAGGAGCAAAGCAATGTTGTGGTTTGTCGAATTAATGGCGAACTAAAAGATTTATGGAGTGAATTAAAAGAGGCAGATATAGTCGAGTCGGTGAGCATTGACTCACCCGATGGTTTAAATGTATTGCGTCATTCAACTGCTCATGTTTTGGCTCAAGCAGTGCAGGAAGTTTTCCCAGAGACTAAGTTAGGTATTGGTCCGCCAATCAGAGATGGTTTTTACTACGACTTTGACCCCAAAAATCCTTTTACCCCTGCAGATCTAGAAAAACTAGAGAGTGCAATGCGTAAAATCATTAAAGCAGGTCAGCGCTTTAAGCGTCGAGTAATAAGTGAGAAAGATGCTTTAGCAGAGTTAAAGAGTGAGCCATATAAGTGCGAATTAATTGGTTTGAAATCTGGCTCAATTGAGGGTGATTCATCGGTTGAGGTAGGTGGAGCTGAATTAACTATTTACGACAATTTAGGTAGAGATGGCAAAGCTGTTTGGAGTGATCTTTGCCGTGGTCCTCACCTACCATCCACTAAACAAATACCAGCTTTCAAACTAATGCGGGCAGCAGGTGCTTATTGGCGAGGTTCAGAAAAAAATCCAATGTTACAAAGAATTTATGGCACAGCCTGGCAAAACCAAGAGGCACAAGATGCATATCTGTATTTGTTAGAAGAAGCAGAAAAGCGCGATCATCGAAAATTAGGAGCAGAGTTAGATTTATTCTCATTTCCAGAAGAGATTGGATCAGGACTTGCAGTTTTTCATCCCAAGGGTGGAATTATTCGAAGAGCGATGGAGGATTATTCTCGAAAACGCCACGAAGAAGAGGATTACCAATTTGTTTACTCACCACACTTAACCAAGGCGGCCTTGTTTGAAACAAGTGGTCACTTGCAATGGTATGCCGATGGTATGTATCCGCCGATGGAAATGGATGAAGAGTTTCATGCAGATGGAACCTTAAAAAAGGCTGGTCAAAAGTATTACATGAAGCCAATGAACTGCCCATTTCACAACTTAATTTACAAATCCTCGCCAAAATCTTATCGCGATCTACCGCTGAGATTGTTTGAGTTCGGAACTGTTTATCGATATGAAAAGTCTGGAGTTGTGCATGGTATAACTCGGGCACGTGGATTTACTCAAGATGATGCCCATATCTATTGCACAAAAGAGCAAATGGCTGGGGAGCTAGATTCATTACTTACATTTGTGTTAAATCTATTGCGCGATTACGGCCTCTCAGATTTTTACCTGGAGCTATCTACTCGCAACCCTGAAAAATCGGTTGGCGATGATCAGGATTGGCAGAGTGCAACTGATGCGCTAAGACTGGCAGCAGATAAACAGGGATTAGAGTTAGTTCTAGATCCTGGCGGTGCAGCATTTTATGGGCCGAAGATTTCAGTTCAAGCTCGAGATGCAATTGGTCGCACCTGGCAGATGTCCACCATTCAAGTAGATTTCCAATTACCACAGAGGTTTAACTTAGGTTATGCAGCATCTGATGGCACAATCAAACAACCGGTAATGATTCATCGAGCACTATTTGGATCAATCGAGAGATTTTTTGGTGTGTTAACTGAACATTACGCTGGAGCTTTCCCACCATGGCTGGCACCAGTACAAGTTAGAGCGATTCCAGTAGCTGATTCTTTTGCGCCTTATTTGTCTGATGTAGTTAAGAAGTTTAAAGCATCTGGAATTAGAGCAGATATTGATACCTCAGATGATCGCATGCAAAAAAAGGTACGAAATGCCCAAATGGAGAAAGTGCCCTTTATGATGATCGCAGGTGAGGAAGATCAGAATGTAAATGCTGTTTCATTTAGATATCGAAATGGTGAGCAGAAAAATCAGATTCCAATAGATCAAGCAATAGCTGAAGTTTTAGCTGCTGTTAAAGAGCGCAAACAAATTTAAATGACAGATCAATCAATTTCAGGCGGTGCTGGTATGCCAGATAGCTGGCAAAGACTGTGGGCTCCGCATCGCATGTCATATCTTGAGGGTGAAAATAGACCCTTACCTGGCAATGAAATCGAATGCCCATTTTGTCGAATTCCAAATTTACCTGATGAGGAAGCATTGATTGTTGCCAGAGGCGATCAAGCTTATGTAGTAATGAATCTCTATCCTTACAACGCAGGTCATTTATTAATTTGTACCAACCGACATGTGGCTGAGTTGCCTGAGTTAACAGAAAGTGAGCGCAATGAGATTTCAGATCTCACCGTACATGCAATGAAAGTGCTACGAAAAGCTAGTAAGGCTGTTGGTTTTAATATTGGTATTAATCAGGGCAGTGTTTCTGGAGCAGGAATTGCAGGTCACTTTCATCAACATATCGTTCCAAGATGGGCAGGGGATGCCAACTTCATGCCAATCATTGGAAAAACTAAAGTTTTACCCCAGTTACTTCAGGAAAGTAGATCCTTACTGGCTGCTGGCTGGGATCATATTTAAAAATCTTTTGACTTCATCCACTCCTAAATTATTTTTTAACATCAACGGAATGGCGGGAATTACCAGGCCATGAACAAATTGTTCCCAGCCACCTTCAAGTAATGCAGATGACAATTCTTCTTTAAACTCTGATATCAATTCCCGATGTTCAGTCTCGCTAGCAAGTTGAACCACTTTTTCCGATGAATAATCAGTGATCATTTGATCCTCTAAATTTATCAATGCACTTGGTTCACCATTGTCTGAATGCAAAACTAAATAGGGAGTTAGTACCGGCTCTAACATTTTTCCAATGATTGCACTCATATCTTCAAAGTCGACATCGCCAGTTTCAAAATCAATTACCACGACAATCGTTGGAATATAGAGTTCCCTGAATGTGCTCCAATTTGCGACCACTTTTGGATCAATTCCAGTTTTCGCACTAGCAACTATTACAACTACATCAGCGGTAATAAGTTGCGGATTATCGATCTCGGCCACTGGTAAGCCAAGTGCTACAGAAATTTGGTGATTCTCAGGAGATATTCCGAGAATAAACCGTGCGTTAATTAGGCTACTCATCATTGGTAAGCCTACGATGGGAATTATGTTACAGCGCTCATTACGGGATCCTGTCGCCAGAATAATTCAACCATTTGTTAGATTTCTAGTGAAGATAGGCATAACAGCAAACATAATCTCTACTTTAGGTGGCTTAGGTTCTACGATCGCTGCCCTTTACTTTTTTTCTAAAGGTGAGTTTTTTATTGGGGTACTCGTAGTTGCATTTTTTGTTTTGTTTGATTTATTTGATGGTGCTGTGGCGCGAGCTTCTCAAAGTGGGGAGAGCAAATGGGGAGCACTTTTAGATTCAACACTTGATCGAATCAGCGATGCTGCAATATTTATTGGTGGACTACTTTTCTTTCTTAAAACCTCAGATAGCCTAACTATTATTTTTTTGATCGCCGCTACTGCATCTTTTCTAGTCTCATATGTAAAGGCACGAGCAGAATCTTTAAGCATTAAATGTGACGGTGGCATAGCTGAAAGAAGTGAGCGATTAATTATTGTGTTAGTGGCTTATGGTTTACATGGACTAGGCCTGAACTATGCCATGGCAATTGGCATGTGGCTGGTAGCTATACTTTCAATTGTCACAGTAATACAAAGGATGATGATTGTATATAAAGCGGTGAAGTGATGTATTTGTTTTATCTTTTAGCCTGGAAAATTATCGGACTATTGCCTGAAAAATTGGCTTACAAATTAGCGAATAGAATTGCTGATTTTGCTTACCGGAAAGATGGTAAGGGTGTCCGTCGATTGAGAAGTAATTATCGGCGAGTGATGCCAAGTATTTCTGAGTCTGAGCTTTCAAATTTAACTAAATTAGGTATGAGGTCATATTTAAGATATTGGTTTGATACATTTCGATTGAATAAATGGAGCAAAAATCGAATTATTGACACAACTACTGTTATTCGCGAGGAACTTCTGAGAGAAAGTATTGAATCAAAGCGCGGCTGCATCGTGGCATTGCCACACGCAGGTAATTGGGATCATGCAGCTGCATATTTTTGCTCTACAGGAATTACCCTAACTGCCGTTGTGGAGAAACTTAAGCCAGAAGCAATATTTAAAAGATTTTTGGATTATCGGCAAAGCATTGGTATTGAGCCGATTAGTCACGAAGAAAAAACTATTCCAATCTTGTTGGAGCGGTTAAAGAGTGGAAAATTAGTAGCTCTAGTGGCAGATAGAGATATGTCGCGCAGTGGAATTGAAGTTCAATTTCTAGGTGGTACGGCGAAAATGCCGGCTGGCCCGGCAATATTGGCTTTACAATCAGGCTCACCATTAATAACAGCCTATATTCGATATTTAGAGAAAGGTATCGAAATTACATTTGATGAAACGATAAAATTGCCCTCTACCGGTGATGAAAGTGAAAATATAAGATTAGTAACCCAATCTATGGCAGATAATTTTGCGAAGAGAATTAAAGATTCACCGGTTGATTGGCATATGTTGCAACGGATTTGGATAGATGAGAAAAATTAGAATCGGAATGGTCTGTCCGTACGGTTGGGATACACCAGGTGGGGTTCAGACCCATATGAAAGATTTAGCTGAATATTTAATAGGTGAAGGTCACTATGTTTCAGTACTAGCACCAATTAGTGATGAAAGCGCTGTGCATGAAAATTATGTTGTTAATGCTGGAAAACCTATTTCTATCCCTATGAATGGATCTGTAGCAAGAGTTCTTTTTGGGCCTATAGCAAGTTCAAGAGCTAAGCAATGGATTGCTTCTGGTGATTTTGATTTACTTCATCTACATGAACCAGCAATTCCATCCCTGTCACTATTGGCTTGTTCTGCCGCTGAAGGTCCGCTAGTTGGCACGTTTCATGTTTCAACCTCAAAAAAGAAAGCTATATATGCCATTGGTCCAATTCTTGAACCTATCGTTGAAAAATTAACAGCACGTATTGCCGTTAGTGAATTGGCTAGATCTACCCTTAAAGACCACTTTGACACAGATGCAGTAGTAATTCCCAACGGAATTGATGGACAAAAGTATGCAAACGCTCAAATAATTGATGAGTATCACAGCAAAAACACTATTGGGTTCATGGGTAGATTTGAAGAACCACGAAAAGGTTTACAAATTTTGCTTGATTCATTGGCAATAGTTTCTAGATTTATACCAGATGCTAAAGTTTTAATTGCAGGTCCTGGAGATAGTCAGGCGATACTAAAGGAAATTAATCCTCAGTTAAGAGGGCGAATTAAATTTATAGGTCGACTCAGTGATGATCAAAAGGCTAGTTTCCTAAAATCTGTTCCGATTTATGTTGCTCCAAATACAGGGGGAGAATCATTTGGAATTATTTTAACCGAGGCTTTATCGGCTGGAACCGCGGTGATTGCTAGTGATATTCCAGCTTTTAAATCTACCCTTGAGAATGGAGAGATTGGAGCTTTATTCAAAAATGAGGATTCAGCTGATCTTGCAAGAGTGATCGTTAGTTTGCTGCGAGATGAGGAACGCCGTAAAGAACTAGCAACTAAAGGAAGATTGAGCGCTCAAAAATATGATTGGCAAGTAGTTGCCGAGCAAATTGAAAGTGTTTATGAGATGGCAATTGCCGGAGGGCAAAGAGTTACTCTTTCTTCTGAGAATAAGTTTTGGAGTCGAAGATGAATCTAGAAACGCTACTAACTCTCCTTGCCATTGTAATTATTGGTTGGTACCTATCCTTTTTAGCTTCAAGATTAGACCGATTACATCATCGGGTTGAAACTTCTTGGGCGACATTGGATTCACTTTTGCAACAACGAGCTGCCCTTGCTCAGCAAATTGTGGCCGAGTCCAATCTTGATCCAGCAACAGCTTACTTAATTTCTACCTCAGCAATCTCAGCTCGTAAAGCAAATATAATTGAAAGGTCTGCAGCTGAGAGCGTTCTTTCAGAGTCATTAAAACTTGTGCAAAATTCAGCTCAGGATAATTCACTCGAGCTTCCTTCTGAGCTTTTGGTTGAGCTTTCAGATATTACAAACAAGGTAAAAATGGCTATCAATATTCACTTAGAAGCAGTAAATGCAACTAGAAATGTACGCTCGAAGATATTTATTAGATTATTTAGGTTAGCTGGTAAAGCACCGTTACCTGTCCGATACGAATTTGAAGATGACTCATTATGAGACTAGTCCGAAAGTTTTTTCTTATTACTTCACTCGTAGTAGTGCTGGCATCAATTGCTGGATTAACTGATCTGACTGAAATCACCAACAAGCCAGAGATCGAACGCAATGTATTTAATGGCTTACCAGGAGAGAATAATCAAATTCTAGTTGTCAAAATTGATGATACTAAGATTGCACACCCTCAAATTGGTATTGCAGATGCAGATATTGTTTATGTTGAACAAGTCGAGTCTGGTTTAACTCGGCTTGCTGCTATCTTCTCATCAGAGCTACCACCACTTATTGGGCCGGTAAGAAGTGCACGAATCTCTGATATTGAATTGTTGGCACAATTTGGCAGAGTTGGATTTGCATACAGTGGGGCACAGTCAAAATTACGACCTGTACTTGCAGAGGCAAATTTAGAAAATCTTTCGGCTGAACGAAATCCACCTAGTATTTATGGCAAGGATCCAAATCGACCTGGTCCTGTGAATATGATTTTAAAACCAGATTTGCTTTTAGAGCGAGCCAACGCAAGAGAGGCAACCGTCATTGATAGTCCGGTAACTGCTCCTTGGGTATTTGGTGATCAACAGGAAAGTTTAGTTCAGGCAAGTCAGGTTGAAATAAAATGGCCAAATGCAACTTATAGACTCAAATGGAGTGTAGAGCAAGAGAAGTATTTAATTTATTTTGGTGATTCGCCAAATTTGGATGCATCAGGCGAGCATCTTTTTGCTGACACTGCAGTTATTCAGTTGGTTTCAATTACACCTTCGATTTATGGCGATAAATTTGGCGGCGTCACACCGTTTAGCAAGACAACGGGTATTGGTAAAGCAATTTTGTTGCGAGATGGTTTCAGTCATGAAATATCTTGGGAACGCGAGAGTGAAGAAGATGTAACAACCTGGCGCAGATCAGATGGTGAAGTCGCTAATTTCAAGCCAGGTCGAATATGGGTATTTCTTACAGATCAAATGCCAAAAATTACCCCTTAGTTACGCTTATGGTGTGAGCGGGGCTTCATATTTAATGTCTTTATGGCTTGAGAATAATTAGTACAATTAGAGGCTAGGCACAAACAAGGAGTTGGAATGTCCAAGGAAACAGGCACAGCACGAGTAAAGCGCGGCATGGCAGAAATGCTTAAAGGCGGCGTAATTATGGATGTTGTAAATGTTGAGCAGGCGAAGATTGCAGAAGACGCTGGTGCAGTAGCAGTAATGGCACTAGAGCGCGTTCCTGCTGATATTCGTGCCCAAGGTGGAGTTGCTCGCATGTCAGATCCTGACATGATCGCTGCTATTCAAGAGGCGGTATCAATTCCAGTTATGGCTAAAGCTCGAATTGGTCATTTTGTTGAAGCGCAAGTTTTGCAATCACTCGGTGTTGACTACATTGATGAATCAGAGGTTTTAACTCCAGCAGATTATGCAAACCATATTGATAAGTGGAATTTCACAATTCCTTTCGTCTGTGGTGCAACCAATCTAGGTGAGGCATTAAGAAGAATTAATGAAGGTGCAGCAATGATTAGATCAAAGGGCGAGGCTGGTACCGGAGATGTCTCTAATGCCACGACCCATATGCGCTCAATCTCTTCTGAAATTCGAAGACTAACTTCTATGAGAGAAGATGAATTATTTGTGGCTGCGAAAGATATGCAAGCGCCTTATGAATTAGTGAAAGAAGTTGCTAGTACCGGAAAATTGCCAGTCGTACTTTTTACAGCAGGTGGAATTGCTACACCAGCTGATGCTGCAATGATGATGCAATTAGGTGCCGACGGAGTATTTGTAGGTTCTGGAATATTTAAATCAGGCGATCCTGCAAAACGAGCTGCAGCATGTGTTAAAGCAGTAACTTACTTCACTGATCCAAAGGTAATCGCAGATGTATCAAGAGGGCTAGGAGATGCAATGGTTGGAATTAATGTTGCAGATATCCCAGTTCCTCACCGGCTTGCGGAGCGGGGCTGGTAATTGTGAAAATTGGAGTTCTCGCACTCCAAGGTGATGTTCGTGAGCATATTCAGTCACTAAGTGACTGTGGTGTCGATGCCCTTGCAGTAAAAACTAAGCAGGAGATCGAGAGTATTTCTGCATTAGTAATTCCTGGTGGAGAGTCGACAACTATTTCAAAGTTAGCCAGATCTTTTGATCTATTTGATGTCATTAAAGACAGAATACGAAATGGCATGCCCACTTACGGATCCTGTGCGGGAATGATTTTATTAGCCAACAAGGTTGAAGATGCAATAGATGGTCAAGAAAGTTTTGGTGGTATCAACATGGTCGTGCGTCGAAATGCTTTTGGTAGGCAGGTTGACTCTTTTGAGACAGATCTTAAATTTAAAGGAATTACAGAGCCAAAGGTGCGTGCTGTTTTTATAAGGGCACCATGGGTGGAGTCAGTCGGTAGTGAGGTTGAAGTTCTAGCAGAGATTACTGATAGTTTTGGCGTTAACCACCCGGTTGCAGTGCGGCAAGCAAATTTGTTAGCGACATCTTTTCATCCAGAACTTACTGGCGATAATCGTGTTCATAGATTTTTTGTAGAAAATATCTGTAGACAGTTAGCAACTTTTTAAAGGAAACTATCATGAGTGGTCATTCCAAGTGGGCAACAACTAAACACAAGAAAGCAATAATTGATTCTAGGCGGTCCAAAAATTTTGCCAAGTTAATCAAGTCAATTGAGGTTTCCGCGCGTACGGGCGGTGCTGACATTTCGGGAAACCCAACTTTGTTTGATGCGATTGCTAAAGCGAAAAAGAACTCAGTGCCTGCAGATAATATTGATCGTGCGGTAAAACGCGGCGCTGGTCTTGAGACTGGTGGCAAAGAGTGGGAAACAATTATGTATGAAGGTTATGCAGCAGGTGGGGTTGCGTTACTTATTGAGTGCTTATCAGATAATAGAAATCGGGCTGCATCAGAGGTCAGGGTTGCTGTAACACGCAATGGTGGCAATATGGCTGACCCAGGATCGGTTTCATATTTGTTTAATCGAAAAGGTGTTGTATTAGTTTCAAAAGATAAGGGCAAAATAACTGAAGATTCTTTGCTTGAGGTGGTATTAGATGTAGGCGCTGAAGAGGTGAATGACTTAGGGGAGTCATTTGAAATAGTTTCTTCACCCTCTGATTTAGTAGCGGTTCGAACTTCCCTACAGAGTGCTGGAATTGACTATGACTCTGCCGAATCCTCATTCTTGCCAACTATGTCAATCCCAATTGATGGCGATACTGCCAAAAAAGTTTTTGAATTAATTGAGGCAATTGAAGAGCTAGATGATGTACAGAATGTGTATGGCAACTTCGATGTTTCAGATGAAGTGATGGCGAGCCTGAATTAATAAGTAATTCCGGCTGATTAGGATTTCTCCTATGCGCGTTTTAGGGATTGATCCAGGCTTAACTAGATGTGGGATAGGTGTGGTTGACTCTACTGCGCCACAAAAATTACAGATGGTAGGCGTTGGTGTTATTAAAACTGACCCCGAGGCGCCATTGGAATATAGATTGCTAGAACTTGAGAAAGAGTTAATTATTTGGATTAAAGAATATAAGCCAGATGTAATTGCGATTGAAAGAGTTTTTTCACAGCTGAATGTAAGGACTGCAATGGCTACTGGCCAGGCAGCAGGTGTAGCACTTTTGCTTGCTGCTAAAAATTCTATTCCGGTGGGAATTCACACACCCAGTGAGGTCAAGGCTGCTGTTACTGGATCTGGCCGAGCCGACAAGAAACAAGTGGCTCAAATGGTAAAAAGGTTGTTAAAACTAAAAGAGATGCCAAAACCAGTTGATAGTACTGATGCTTTAGCCCTTGCAATCTGCCATCATTGGCGAGGTGTTGGTAATGCTCGATTAGCTGCTGCAAAGAAAAAGGCGACAAAAAAACGATGATTAGTTCGATTTCTGGGATAGTTAAATCTATCTCACTTAACTCTGTAGTTGTAGAGGTAGGTGGAGTTGGTATTTTAATTCAGGTTCCAAACCGGGTAGCAATTTCATTGAGTGCTGGAGCTACAGCTAGTTTCCATACATATCTTGTTGTTCGTGAAGATGCATTAATTTTATTTGGCTTTACTGATCTAATTGACAGAGATTTTTTTGAGTTACTCCTTTCAGTAACTGGTATTGGACCAAAGGTTGCACAAGCAATTTTGTCAGGCTCTGACTCAGCAACAATTGCTACGGCAATTTCATCTAGTAATTTAAAAACCCTTGAATCTTTCCCTGGATTAGGAAAAAAGGGGGCCCAGCGATTAGTTCTTGAACTTAAGGATAAAGTGGCTGGCTTTGCTTCTAAGAATGCTAATAAGAGCTTGTCAGTTGGTAATCAAGTTGAAAATGCATTACAAGGTTTAGGGTATTCAGCTAAGGATGCCGCGAACATGGTTTCGCAGGTGTTGAGTGGTGATGGAAAAGAGAACTTAAGTTCATCAGAAATCCTTAAGTTAGCGTTAAAGAATAGCGGTAAAGAGTGATGTCTGATCGAGTTACTAATGAAGGTGCAGACGATTCAGAGAGAATTGCTGAATTAGTTCTTCGTCCTAAATCACTAAATGAGTTTGTTGGTCAGTCCAGAGTGCGTGATCAACTAGATTTGTTGCTTTCAGCTGCTAGACAGCGCAGTGCAGTTTCAGACCACATTCTTTTTTCCGGTCCACCAGGATTAGGGAAAACAACTCTTGCCATGATCGTTGCCACGGAAATGAATACGCCAATCCGAATTACCTCAGGGCCAGCAATACAGCATGCTGGAGACTTGGCTTCAATTCTTTCCTCGTTAGTTGAAGGTGAAGTCTTATTTCTCGATGAAATTCATAGAATGTCTAGGCCTGCAGAAGAAATGCTTTACATGGCTATGGAGGATTTTAGAGTTGACGTAATTGTAGGCAAAGGTGCTGGTGCAACATCTATTCCTTTGGAATTGCCCCATTTCACTTTAGTGGGAGCAACAACTAGAGCAGGTTTGTTGCCAAGCCCATTGCGTGATCGATTTGGATTTACCGCACAACTAGATTTTTACGAAACTGAAGAGTTGTCTCAAATTATTCGAAGAAGTGCAGAACTACTTGAGATCAAGATTGATGCAGATTCGGTTGCTGAAATTGCATCAAGATCTAGGGGAACACCGCGTGTTGCAAACCGATTACTAAGACGAGTTCGCGACTATGCACAAGTAAATGCAGAAAAAATTATAAAGCTTGATCATGCTCAGACAGCCTTAAAAATATATGAAGTAGATGAAGTTGGTTTGGATAGATTAGACAAATCAGTTTTATCTGCGCTGATAAAAAATTTTAATGGTGGGCCGGTTGGTGTTTCTACACTAGCGATGGCAGTAGGTGAGGAGATAGAAACTATTGAATCACTAGCTGAACCATTTTTAGTTCGTATGGGTTTTATTGCGCGCACTCCAAGAGGCAGAGTAGCCACTGCTGCTGGTTGGTCTCACTTGGGAATCAAGCCACCGCTTTCTGCGCACATCGGAACTGATGCAACGCTTTTTGATCAAGATCCAGATATTGCTCAGTAAAGAGATTTTGATCAGAAATAAAGCCATATTTGCCCAAAAGTTGGCAGGATTTCTCAATAAAGTAGCCTCAGCATAGAATTGCCCACTATGTCCGCCAATAAGGTTGCCGCTACACAAGCACGAGCTTTAAGAACTATCTCCACACTTCTTTTAGTAATTGTTGCTTTTTCTGGAATTGCTGTTGTAGTTGGAGCCACCTCATTTAAATTAGGTTTAGACCTACAAGGTGGAACTAGCGTTACTTTGCAGCCGAGAATTCAAGATGGTGTGAGTGGAAATGTAACCTCTGAATCTATAGACCAAGCCGTTGCGATTATTCGCCAGCGAGTTAACTCCCTTGGTGTTGCAGAATCTGAAGTTGCCTCACAAGGCACTGGTGTTAACCGACAAATTGTTATCAGTGTGCCAGGTGAGACTGGAAGAAGAATTGTTGATCTAGTTGGACAGACCGCAGAATTAAGATTTAGACCTGTACTGGTTGAAGCAGCTGCAAATGCAACAACAGTAGGTAGTGATCCAATTGCTTTACCGGCTGGTGTAACCCCTGAGTTAAGTGCACAGTTTGCTGCCCTGGATTGTTCTTTGCCAGAAAATAGACAAGGCGGCGTTAGTGGTAATGAAACTCAAGCAGTTGTCAGTTGCGATCGTGCTGGAGGAGCAAAATACATACTTGCTCCAGCTGAAGTTTTAGGAAAGCAAGTTACTCAAGCAACTTCCTTGATTGACCCACAAGGAGCATCTGGCTGGTATGTAACTTTGGAGTTTGATGGTGAGGGCACAAGCAAGTTTGGTGCAATGACTTCTCGCTTAACAGGATTACCAGCACCACAAAATCAAGCAGCCATTGTTTTGGATGGCTTGGTTTATTCAGCACCTAGAATCAATGAGGCTATTAATACTGGAACAGCTCAAATTACTGGAAACTTTACGCAATTAGATGCACAAGATTTAGCAAATGTACTCAAATATGGTGCACTTCCACTTGCTTTTGATCGAGGAGAGGTTCAACAAGTTTCACCAACATTAGGCGCCGAACAATTACGTGGTGGCTTGATTGCAGGAATTCTTGGACTCTTGTTAGTTTTTATTTATTCAATTTTGTACTATCGAGGACTCGGAATAGTCTCGGTTGGATCATTGCTTATTGCAACGATTATGACTCTTCTTTCATTCTTGTTACTAGGTGAATGGATTGGATTTACATTAACTCTTGCAGGTATTGCAGGCGCTATCGTGGCTATTGGTATTACAGCAGATTCATTCATCGTTTATTTTGAGCGTATCAGAGATGAAGTTCGTGAAGGAAAATCTCTACGTTCTGCAGTTGAGACTGGTTGGGCTAGAGCTAGACGAACTGTAATTGTGGCCGACGTTGTTTCGATGATTGCTGCCATAATGCTTTATACATTTGCTGTGGGTGGAGTTCGAGGTTTTGCTTTCACATTAGGTCTAACAACGATCATAGATTTAATAGTTGTTTTCTTCTTTACAAAACCGTTAGTTACATACTTGTCTAAGTTTAATTTCTTTAACCAGGGACATCCGCTTTCAGGTTTTTCTCCAAAGTCCATTGGCTTGGTACAAACCAATTCATCTGAAAAAGCGGAGGTTAAGTAATGGCTAAATTTTCTGGCTTAGGTGGACGCTTATACCGCGGCGAAACTTCAGTAGATTTTATTGGTAAGCGCAAAATCTGGTACTCATTCAGCCTTTTGTTAATCATTATCTCTGGCGTAACTATTTTTACTCAAGGCCTGCACTTAGGTATTGAATTTAAGGGCGGTTCATCTTTTACTGTGAATAGCTCTAATGCGTCAATTGTTAAAGCAGAAGAAGCGTTGTCTACTGCTGGAATTGATTCTCAGACAATCATTCAAATGATTGGCAATGATAAAGTAAGAATTCAAACAGATGCACTAACTGGAGCTGAACAAGGTTCAGTTGAGAGTGCATTATCTTCTAAATTTAATGTAACAATTGATTCTATAGATTCGCAGATTATTGGACCTTCTTGGGGAGAAGAGATAACGCGCAAAGCAATTTATGGCCTTCTTGGATTCTTGTTTGTTGTAATGATCTACCTAGCGATGGCACTAGAAGGAAAAATGGCCGTTGCCGCCATCATTGCTGTAGTACATGATGTGTTCATTACTGTTGGTATTTATGCAGTCGTTGGTTTTGAAGTTACACCTGCAACTGTTATTGGGTTCTTAACCATCCTGGGATACTCTTTATATGACACGGTAGTTGTATTTGATAAGGTAAGAGAAAATACCAAGGGAATTGCTGCAAGCGGGCGAAGCACTTACTCACATGCAGCTAACCTGGCTGTTAATCAGACGATTGTTAGATCTTTTAATACCTCTTTGGTGGCACTACTACCTGTTGGATCAATTCTATTTGTTGGTGCTGGCTTATTAGGTGCAGGAACTCTTAAGGATCTTTCTTTAGCTTTGTTTATAGGCTTAGCAACTGGAACATACTCTTCATTGTGTATTGCTACTCCTATCTTGGCGGCACTTCGTGAACGGGAGCCTGCAATGCAAGCTTTGCGAAAGCGAGTAGGAAATAGATCAGATAAACCAAACACAGCAAGTACAGTTCAGGAAAAAGTAGATCGTGGACCAAGGAATCAACCTAAGCGCGATCGTCGTAGATAATTAATTGAAGTAAGTCAGGGGTCAGCGCGCTATGACAACAACAAGTTTGTTAAAGCCGCTTGTCGATGGACTTTCTCAGTCTCATCCAGGGTTCGCACTTTCTGAGCTAGAAAAAGCTTTTACTGCTGCTGAAAAAGCACATTCTGGTCAGTTAAGAAAATCTGGTGAGGACTACATCACCCACCCAGTTGCTGTTGCGCAAATCCTTATTGATCTAGGAATGGATCTAGCAACGGTTATCGCAGCCCTATTGCATGACACGGTAGAGGACACTTCGTTCTCGATAGAACAAATCAAAAATCAATTCGGCGATGAGGTTTCATCTCTTGTTGATGGTGTTACAAAATTAGACAAGCTAACTTATGGCCCAACAGCGGAGGCTGAAACTCTGCGAAAAATGGTAATCGCAATGTCGAGAGATATCAGAGTTTTAGTTATCAAATTGGCAGATCGCCTTCACAACGCACGAACTTGGCAATTTATAGAAGGTGATAAAGCAAAGAAAAAGGCTAGAGAGACAATTGATATTTATGCTCCATTAGCTCACCGATTAGGAATGAATGCCATCAAATGGGAACTAGAAGATTTGTCATTTAAGGTTCTGGAACCGAAGAAATTTGATGAAATTGAACGGCTAGTGGGTGAAAGGTCGCCAGCTAGAGAGCAATTCACCAATGAGGTTGTCGATGCAATCACAAGTGACTTAAAGATTGAAGGTGTAACTGCGCAAGTCAAAGGTAGGCAAAAACATTTCTATAGCGTGTATCAAAAGATGGTTGTTCGAGGGCGCGAATTTAATGAGATCTATGATTTGGTTGGAATTCGAATACTTGTTGAATCAGTTCGAGATTGTTATGGAGTCCTTGGATCAATCCATGCCCGCTGGAGTCCAGTACCTGGAAGATTTAAGGATTACATTGCTATGCCTAAGTTCAACTTATACCAGTCTCTACACACCACAGTTATTGGTCCGAACGGAAAAGCAGTAGAGATTCAAATTAGAACATTTGATATGCACGCTAGGGCTGAGTTTGGTATTGCTGCTCACTGGAAGTACAAACAGAAAACAAGCGATGGTGGTAAATCACCGGACGTGTTATGGCTACGTCAGCTTCATGAATGGCAGCAGGAGAGCGAAGATGTTACAGATTTTCTCGAGACTTTACGATATGACCTTCGTACACCAGAAGTTTTTGTATTTACGCCTAAAGGAAGTGTGATTGCCCTTCCGTCTGGCTCAACGCCAGTTGATTTTGCATATGCCGTACACACAGAAGTTGGAAATAAGTGTGTTGGCGCAAAAGTAAATGGAAAACTAGTTCCACTCGAATCTCATTTAATAAATGGAGATGTTGTCGAGGTGGTTATAAACAAAGGTTTAAATGCTGCACCAAGTCACGATTGGTTAAATTTCGTAACCTCATCTCGTGCCAGATCTAAAATCAAGGCCTGGTTTTCTAAAGAGAGAAAAGAAGAAGCAATTGAAGCTGGTCAAGAATCTATTGCACGCCAGATGAGAAAAGCAGGCTTGCCCATACAAAAAATATTAGGTGGGCATGCACTTTTAGAGTTAGCTCATGAACTTAGATATGAGGATATTGAAAGTTTGTATGAATCTGTCGGTAATGGGCATGTCTCTGCGCATTCAGTAATAGAGAAATTAATGCTGCAAATAGGCGCAGTAGATAGTCATCCCGAAAACGAACCAACTCCACTTCAAACTCGAATAAAGCGAGAGCGGAAAAGCATCACCGGAATTGATGTAGAAGGGGCCGATGATGTACTGGTAAAGCTTGCTAGATGCTGTGCACCAGTTCCTGGAGATGAAATTACTGGATTTATAACTCGAGGCAGTGGAGTCTCAGTGCACCGAAGCGATTGTATAAATATGGGCGATTTGAAAGTTCATCAGTTCGATCGCATAGTTGGTGTAAAGTGGAATAATTCTGCAAAAAGTACTTTCCTGGTAAATATTCAAGTTGAAGCATTGGATAGAGCAAGGCTACTTTCAGATGTTACTAAGGCACTATCAGATCAGCATGTAAATATATTAAGTGCTTCTGTTGTTACCAATAAAGACCAAACCGCAATAAGTAAATTTCTTTTTGAAATGGCAGATGCTTCACATCTTGATACAGTACTAGCGGCTGTAAGATCAGTAGAAGGTGTTTACGACGTTAATCGGGTATTTAACAACTAGCCAGTAAATTCAGTTAAACCTTTTTGAGCTTGCTCTAACCAAACTCGGCGAGCAGCAGCAGCCTCTCGAGCCACCATAGCTTTAGCTGTTTGACCAGCAGCCTCAGCCTTTGCTGCTTGTTTTTCATAATTTTCAATAGCTTCAGCTAAGCCTTGAACAACCTTATTAGCTTGAGCCTTTGCAGTAGGGTCACTCTTTCGCTGGAAGTTTCTTTCCAGCTCATTAATTTCATCTTCAACTTTCTTTATTTTACTGTCTAATGCAGATTTCTTTTTGCGATCTGTCATACCTATTCTTTGGTACTTATCCATCAAATCATTGAATTTTTTCTTTGCTGGTTTAAAATCAGTGATTGGAAGTAAGGCTTCAAATTCAGCTACCAGTGCTTCTCGCTTACTCAGATTCTCAACCATAGAGCCTTTACGCTTTTCCATATCAGAGTTTTTAGCTGTAAAGAAAGAATCCTGAGCAATCTTAAATCTGTTCCAAAGCGCGGTATCCGAAGATTTCTTACCTCTACCTGAAGCTTTCCACTGATCCATTAGCGATTTAAAGCGCTTGGCGGTGTTTAACCAATCTTTAGAGTTAGCAAGACTTTCTGCCTCTTTAACGATCAATTCCTTTGCGACTGCAACTGATTTATGTTCTCCATCTAAGTTTGCAAAGTGCACCCTGCGTCTTTTATCAAACTTATTTCTAGATGATGAAAACCTCTTCCAAAGCGCAGTATCGACTTTTTTATCCAGGCGAGGTGCTTTTTTCCAATCCTCTAGTAACTCTTTTAAACGTGCCGTAGTTACTTTCCATGCTACTGAATCGACTAGAGATTCTGCCTCTGCAACAATCTTTTCCTTAATAGCAGCAGCTTCAACTTTGCGTGCCTCTCGCTCAGCAGCTTGAGCTGCTTTCTTTGCAATGTAAGCACCCTCATGTTCACTTATTAATGCTGGGATTTTTTCGAGAGAACTAGCTAGATTTTCTAGATCGCCAACGCCATTTAGGTCTTTGATTTGGTTTCTAAGTTTATTAACTGCCTCATGAGCATCGCTTGGCACCATTGCACCTGAACGAATTCTCGCCGCAAGTAATGCAACCTCTGAAGCCACCATTTCAAACTTTTTTACAAAATAAGCCAATGCTTCTTCTGGGCTCTTGCCTGGATAAGAACCGACCACTCGGTCTCCAGTAGGGGTGATTACATAAACAGTGCCATCTTCGGCTACTCGACCAAACTTTGCAGGATCTCCTATTAGTGCCGCTGCTGCCCCAGTATTCGAAAGGTTTAAAGACTCTTGACTATTCATAATGCTTACCTTTCGTTGCACGATCGCTCTAAAGCTTTCGTTATGGGGTGGCGTAGTAATTATTATGCAAAATTGCATTTTAATTACAGGTTTAGTGCTGGCTAAAAGATAGCCTAGATAGGTATTTTTTGGGAAATCCGCCGGTAGCTAGAGATGAGCAGAGGGGTGAACGTGCTTATTGAACGGGTAGTTGCCCCCTATTTTGAAACAAACTGTTGGATTTTAGCTCCTGAATCTGGTCAGGAGTGCGTCATCGTGGACCCCGGTATCGGTAAACCGGATTTAGTTAAGAACGTGAAAGATAAATTGGAGTCACACAAACTTAAGCCAATTGCAGTATTAATAACTCATGGCCATTTAGATCATTTTTTTTCGGTATTTCCGCTAACGAAAGAAATTCCAATGCAGACATACATTACAAAAACTGATCGATTTTTACTTGAGAATCCCATGGGTGCACTCGATAAAGGAGGAGTAAGTGAACAAATTCTTGAAGCTTTCGGTGCCAAAAATTTTAAAGAACCAGCTGATGTGGTCGAACTTGAAGATTTTTCAAAATTAGTTTTGGCTGATCTAAATATGGAAGTTGTCTTTGCTCCAGGGCATACCAAGGGCTCCGTTATGTTTACTGTCGATAATGCACATCTTATTTCTGGGGACGTGCTATTTGCTGGCAGCATAGGACGGACTGATTTACCTACCGGATCGGCACAAGATATGAAGAAAACCTTGCGTGAGCGAATTTTAACGCTACCAGATCATCTAAATGTCCTGCCTGGGCACGGTGGGCAAACTACAATCGGAACTGAGCGCGTAAGAAATCCTTACCTGCAAAATGATTTTCTCAATCAGAGTGGGTGGTGAACATGAGTAAGTTTCAGGCACCCAAGGGTGTGAGCGAGTATTTTCCTCCCAACTCTTTGCAATTTGAATATGTAAGAGATCAATTAATCAATAATGCAAAAGTGGCTGGCTACTCATTGATCGAATTGCCAGTGTTTGAAGATACTGAAGTTTTCACTAGGGGTGTTGGTGAATCAACCGATGTGGTCAGCAAAGAGATGTATACCTTTGAAGATCGAGGTGGAAGATCAATCACGCTAAGGCCAGAGGGTACGGCTGGGGTAATGAGATCAGTGATCGAACATAATTTGGACCGCGGCCAACTACCCGTCAAACTTTTTTACTCGGGGGCATTTTTTAGAGCAGAGCGACCACAAGCCGGACGTTACCGACAATTTTATCAAGTAGGAATTGAAGCAATTGGCTACAACGATCCAGAGATTGATGCCGAAGTTATCTCAGTTGCTGATTCTGCTTTTAAAACTTTGGGACTAAAGAATTACAAACTCAATATAACCTCATTGGGAGATGCTAAGACTCGTGATTTACATCGAAAAGATTTAGTTAAATTTATTGCTGGATTAGACTTAGATGAAAGCACCTCCGAAAGGGCTAAATTAAATCCATTAAGACTCTTTGATGACAAGCGCGAAGAGATTAGATCCAAAATGCAAGGTGCACCACTTATCTTGGATTATCTAAGTGTTGAAAGTGCAGAACATTTCAGTAAAGTAAAACAATTACTTGAGAGTTTAAAAATAGATTACTTTGTAAATCCAAGAATGGTCAGAGGGCTGGATTATTACACGGGAACAACATTTGAATTTGAGCATGAATTGCTCGGAGCACAGTCTGGCATTGGTGGCGGTGGGAGATATGACGGCTTAATGGGGTTACTCGGTGGATCAGATCTGAGTGGCATAGGTTTTGGTATAGGAGTTGATCGAGTATTAATGGCGTGCCAGGCCGAAGGTTGCCTGCCAGAGTCGATTAACCCGTTACAACTTTTCATTGTCGCAATATCACAAGAGGCAAAATCAGTTGCTTTTAAGTTAGTAAGTGAACTTAGAACTTTGGGTATGACATGCGATATGGCATATGGGGATAGAGGATTAAAAGGTGGCATGAAGGCTGCAGATAAAAGCGGTGCGTTATGCACGCTCGTAATTGGTGATGATGAAATCTCCTCTGGAAATTGTGATCTTAAGATAATGAAAAGTGGAGAAAATGTATCTAGTACTCTTAAGGCTTCCGATTTAGTAGTGAAGTTAGGAAATATTAAATAATGCTACGTTCACACGATGCGGGCTCACTAAATGCTAAAGCAGTTGGTACAAATGTAACTTTGGCTGGCTGGGTAGCTAGAAGAAGAGACCATGGTGGAGTTGCCTTCATTGACCTGCGAGATTCAACTGGTGCAGTCCAAGTTGTAATAAATGATGAAAAAATAGCTGGTGAGCTACGCGCTGAGTGGTGTGTGTTAATTGTGGGAACTGTAAAACTTAGACCGGCTGGGAATGAGAATAAAGAGATTGTAACTGGAGAAATTGAAGTCGTTTGCGAATCACTTGAGGTTCTGAGCGAAGCTGCTCCACTGCCTTTCCCGGTAGATAGTGGTGATATTGGAAATATTTCAGAAGAGGTAAGGCTTAAGTATCGGTACTTAGATTTAAGACGTGAAGGTCCTTCTAAAAATTTAAAACTTAGATCTAAAGTGACATCTGCTATTCGAGAGGTTATGACAGAGTTAGATTTTTTAGAAATTGAAACACCATATTTAACTCGATCAACCCCTGAAGGCGCGAGAGATTTTCTGGTACCAGTTCGCCTACAACCAGGCTCTTGGTATGCCCTTCCGCAATCTCCTCAATTATTTAAACAGCTTTTAATGGTGGCAGGCATGGAGAGGTACTATCAAATTGCAAGATGCTTCCGCGATGAAGATTTTAGAGCTGATCGACAACCTGAGTTTACGCAACTTGATATTGAACTATCTTTTGCAGATCAATCTGATGTCATAAGAGTTGCAGAAAAGGTAATAGCCAGTGTTTTCGATCAAGTTATTGGACACAAAATTTCTCTTCCAATTCCTCATATGACCTATAAGGATGCAATGCGTGATTATGGTTCCGATAAACCAGATTTAAGATTCGAAAATAAAATTGTCGAGGTAACTGAATTTTTTAAGGAAACTAGCTTTAGAGTGTTCCAGGCGGATTATGTAGGCGCAGTTGTAATGCCTGGGGGAGCAAGTTCACCACGACGTGAACTAGATGCTTGGCAGGAGTGGGCAAAAGCTAGAGGGGCAAAGGGGCTGGCTTATATATTAGTTGGTACGGATGGCACATTAACTGGACCAGTAGCAAAGAATCTTTCTGAAAAAGAAAGTACAGGTATCGCAAATTTTGTGGGGGCTAAGAATGGAGATGCTATATTTTTTGCAGCGGGCTCTGCAGTCGGATCACAGAATTTACTGGGTGCAGTTAGATTAGAAATTGGCAGCAGATGTAATTTGATTGATGAAAAAGCCTGGAAATTCGTTTGGATTGTTGATGCTCCTATGTTTGAACTTAAGGATTCAGAGAATCCAACATCTGGTTGGACTGCCGTTCATCACCCATTCACTGGACCAAAGCCTGAATTTGCGAAAAACTTTGATTCTGAACCCGAAAATGCCTTGGCCTATGCATATGACATCGTTCTTAATGGAAATGAAATCGGTGGGGGATCAATCAGAATTCATCAAAGAGAAATGCAACAAAGAGTTTTCAAGACTATTGGATTAACGCAATCTGAGGCTGAAAGTAAATTCGGATTTCTACTAGAAGCCTTTAATTATGGACCACCACCACATGGCGGTATTGCATTAGGTTTAGATCGACTTTGCGCTTTGCTCGCTGGTGCCCAATCAATTCGTGAAGTTATTGCATTTCCAAAGACAGCTAGCGGTGGTGATCCACTCACCGGTGCACCTACTCCAATCACGCCAGCACAGCGAAAAGAGACTGGCGTAGATACTCCAGTAGATGCTAAATAGTCACTACCTTTTCAGGTATTCTTCCTAACATGGGTCCAGGTGGTATCGCTACAATCATTGCAGCCTCTTCATTGGCTGTAATTGCTATTGCTATTTCTTACACAGTAATTCGACTGTCTAGGCTAATTGATGAGGTTACCCAAACCATCTCAATGATAAATGGTCCTTTAAAAAACCTCAGTAACGCTGGTAAATCTATTGAACAACTGACCAAAAAAGTAACCAAAACTGCTGAGAATTTTTTGGATGAAAACCCGATTGCTATGAAGGCTGCCGCTGCAGTTATGACAGCTGCAAAGCTAAAGAAAAAGGGTAAGAAAAAAAGTAAAGCGAAGGATTAGTAATTGAACTCCGCAGAGATTAGGTCGCGCTGGTTAAAATTTTTTGAATCAGAGAATTCTTTAAATCTTTCCCATACAGTCGTGCCTTCGGCATCCTTAATAGCTGATGATCCGAATCTTTTACTAGTTAATGCTGGAATGGTTCCATTTAAGCCATTTTTTTTGGGTGAGGTTAAACCGCCGTATCAACGAGCAACTTCGGTGCAAAAATGTGTGCGGACCTTAGATATTGATGAAGTTGGAAAGACCACAAGACATGCTTCATTTTTTCAAATGTGCGGAAATTTTTCTTTTGGTGATTACTTTAAAGAAGGTGCTATTGCGCTTGCCTGGGAGCTGCTTACAAAACCTATTGCAAATGGAGGGTATGGGTTTTCTGAGGACAAACTATGGGTGACAGTTTATGAGAATGACGACGAGGCAGCTGAGATTTGGGAGAAGAAAATTGGTGTGCCTGCAAAAAAGATTCAGCGGCGAGGAATGGCAGATAATTTTTGGTCAATGGGTGTTCCGGGTCCATGTGGGCCTTGTTCTGAAATTTATTTTGATCGGGGTAGTGAATATGGCAAAGAGGGTGGACCTATTGCTGATGAGGATCGTTACCTAGAAATCTGGAATTTAGTTTTCATGCAAAACGTTCGAGGTCAAGGTGGAGACAAGAATTCCTTTCCAATAGTTGGAGAGTTACCTGCAAAAAATATTGACACAGGACTTGGTCTTGAACGAACCGCTGCTTTACTTCAAGGAGTTGAAAATATCTATGAAATTGATACTACTAAGATAATTTTAGATAAAGCATCTGCCTTAACAAAAGTTAAGTATGGTAAGCAAGAGCACACAGATGTTTCCCTTCGAGTTATTGCCGATCATGCCAGAACCGCAATGATGTTAATTGGTGATGGAGTTACACCTGGTAATGAGGGCCGTGGTTATGTCTTAAGGCGAATGATGAGAAGAGCGATTAGAAATATGCGATTACTCGGATCTCAGGATTTGGTGATAAATGAGCTGATGCAAAGTGCAATTTCAGCTATGGGAGCTCAATATCCAGAACTTGTAAAAGAGTCAGATCGTATTCTGGCAGTTGCTGAAGCTGAAGAAGAAAGTTTTGTACAAACTCTTAAAAGTGGTACAAATATTTTCGACTTAGCAGCGGACCAAGTCAAGAGCAGTAAAGGTAAATCAATCGCTGCTGATACAGCTTTTAAATTACATGACACATATGGTTTCCCATTTGATTTAACTCTAGAAATGGCACGAGAAAAAGGGCTAGAAGTAGATGAATCTGGATTTAGAAGACTCATGGATGAGCAGCGCCAAAGAGCAAAAGCTGATGCTAAGTCAAAAAAGAGTGGGCATACGGATTTATCAGAGTATAAAACAATTGTAGATAAGTCTGGGTCTACCAAGTTCGTTGGCTACGAAAACATTTCATCTGAAGCGCAGTTAACTGGTTTATTGGTGGATGGAAAATTAATAGCAGAGGTAAATGCGGGAACAGAAATTGAAGTCACCCTAAATCAAACACCGTTTTATGCTGAAGGCGGAGGACAGTTGGCGGATGCTGGAGTTATAAAACTAGCTAACGGTGCCATCATTGAAATTAGAGATGTTCAAACACCTCTTCCGGGCTTAATCGTTCATAGAGGTATTGTGAAGTCGGGTGTAGTTAAAAATTCACAACAGGTAGTTGCAGAGATTGACACCAAGCGAAGAGTGGCAATTTCCAGGGCGCATACTGCAACCCATATGGTTCATAAAGCTTTCCGTGAGATTTTAGGTGAGACAGCTACTCAGGCAGGTTCTGAAAACTCTCCTGGAAGATTCAGATTTGATTTTCCTTCTACCAGCGCTGTTGCAGAATCGGTGTTAAATGAAGTCGAGGCTCGAGTTAACGATTTATTAATTTCAGATCTTCAAGTTCATGCAGAAGTTATGTCTCAAGATGCTGCTAAGAAAATGGGCGCGATGGCATTGTTCGGTGAAAAATATGGTGATCAGGTGAGAGTAGTAAGCGTTGGCGATTGGGCAAAGGAACTTTGTGGTGGTACCCATGTTTCTCGCTCGGGCGAGCTTGGATTAGTTAAATTACTTTCGGAGTCCTCAATTGGTGCAGGAGTTCGAAGAGTTGAAGCGATAGTTGGGCGCGATGCTTATGACTTTTTAGCTAAAGAACATCTACTACTTAACTCGTTAACTGAAGTAATTAAGGGAGCAAAAACCGAAGAGTTACCCGAAAGAATTTCAGACTTAGTTGATAAAGTAAAAACTTTAGAGAAGGAATTGGCTTCTTTTAGATCTGCAAAAGCTATGGAGTCAGTAGGTAAATTAGCTAGTAAAGCTAAGAAGATTGGCAACTTTACTCTGGTGATTGAAAAATTAGAGGATGGTGTTTCAATTGAAGATTTGAGGTCTATTGCTACAAATTTGAAGTCAAAAAATAGTTCTTCAGTTATTGTTTTAGCATCCATAAATAGTGATAAACCACTTCTGGTAGCTGCTGTGTCTAACGAGGCAATTAAAGCTGGCATTAAAGCAGGAGATCTGATGAAGGTTGGATCAACTGCATTAGGTGGGGGCGGTGGAGGTAAGGAAGATTTTGCCCAAGGCGGTGGTGTAAATGCTAGTGAAATACCTAAAGCATTTGAGGAAATAACTAGAGTTGTTACTGGAAAAGTAAGTTAAAGGTGGAGAATGAGTAGACCAATTACGATTGGAAGACGTATTGGTTTCGATTATGGAGAAAAAAGAATTGGCGTCGCGACAAGTGATAGTGAATCAATTTTAGTTTCACCACATGCAACTATCCTGAACGATGCACAATTAGAGGTTAAAATAACCGAAATCTTGGAAGATGTTCGGCCTATTTATGTTGTGGTCGGAAATCCCAAACATTTATCTGGTTTTGAGAGTGATAAATCAAGGTCAGCAATGGCTTTTGCATTACAGATCAGGAAGAAATATACCGGCTCTATTTATTTAGTTGATGAACGGTATTCAACCGTGAGTTCAAGTAATAAGTTAAGGGAATTAGGAATTTCTGAGAAGGATGGAAGATCTATTATTGATCAAATTGCAGCGATCAGTATTTTAGAGGCAGCCCTACAAAATGAGAGAGCTGGAAGCCCAATTGGAGAAATTATTTGAAAAAAATTTCCAGATTGATATTAGTTGCAGTAGTTACTACAGCCTTAGCAATCTTAATCCATAACACGTTTCTGCTGAATGATCACAGGAGTACTAGCTCTGATCAAAAGGTACAAGTGCTGATAGAGCCGGGAGACACTGGCTACACAATCTCTATTAAACTCGAAGAATCAGATGTTATAAAAGCAGCAAAAGTTTTCTATAAGATCGCCCTGAATGACAGAAGAGCCAAGTCGATTGCTCCAGGGGTTCATGAGATAGATAGGGAGATATCTTCTCGATCTGCTTTAGAGCAATTACTAGATAGTAAACGGATTTTAGGTGTATTTGGTTTCCCTGAAGGGTTGCGCAAAAGCGAGATATTTGAGTTACTTTCAAAATCACAATCTGTAACCGGCAAATTTTCAAATAAAATTTACCCCAATTCTATTTACAAAACTAAGCAGATTGAAGGCTTCCTTTTCCCAGCGCAGTATTCATTCCTTCCTGGAACTACTTTTGATCAAGCAATAGAACAAATGCTCAAAAGATTTAATTTTGCAGCAAAGGAAAGTAAAATTGACCAGGGCTATTTGAATTTTTCCCCATATGAATTATTGATAATAGCTTCACTTGTTCAATCCGAAGGTGACCCTGAAGACTTCTCAAAAATTTCCAGAGTTATCTATAATCGGTTAAAGATTGGAATGCCACTTCAGATAAACGCAACTATTGATTATGCCTTAAATCTGCGGGGTGATATCAGACTTCCTTATAAGAGACTAGAGACAGATTCAAAATATAACACTTACAAATTTAGAGGTTTGCCGCCAGGCCCAATAAGTAATCCCGGGCAAGATGCACTAGATGCTACTGTCAATCCTATGTCGGGAGACTGGCTTTATTATGTGACTGTTAAGCCTGGAGACACAAGGTTTACTAAGTCCTATGAAGAGTTTTTAGGCTGGGCAAATGAATTTAGAAAGAATGAAAGAGATGGACTTTTCGAATGATTAAGTTAGCTGTAGCAGGCAGTCCCATTTCCCACTCGTTATCTCCTCTCTTACACAGTACTGCTTATGAAATTCTAAACGTGCCTGCAGACTTTACTTCAAATGAAGTTACTGATCTTGAGTTTGGTGATTTTTATTTTCAGGCAAAGAATTCTGGCTACAGAGGGCTTGCGCTAACTATGCCTTTGAAAGAAATTGCGATTGGCTTTGTAGACAGAGTAGATCCGATTGCTAAACAAATATCATCAATCAATACAATAATCTTTGAATCAACCGGAAGCATTGGTTTATCTACTGACTTAATGGCATTTAAAAGTCTACTGAAGCCTTATTTTGGAAAAAAAATTGCAGTATTGGGAGCTGGTGGAACTGCAAGAGCGGCAATAGGTGCACTCAAAGGTACCGGTACTGAGGTTTCGGTTTTAACTCGATCGGTAACTAGACATGACCAACTTCATGCGGCCGCTGTTGATCTAAAAATTGATTTCTTGGACTGGCATAGATTTGAGGAAATTCAGGATAGAGATTTGATTATCTCAACGACCCCAGCAGGAGCAACGGATGGATTATCTGTGATTTCTTCCAAAGCTGATTTTTTTGAAGTAATTTACCACCCATGGCCAACTGAATTGGCTAAGCGGTATCAAAATCTAGGTCGTACTGTGATCGGGGGATTGTCGCTACTTGTAGAACAGGCCTTATTTCAAATTAAATATTTTACCCAAGTAGAGTTTGATTTTAATGACATGCGTAAAACTTTACTAAAGGTTGGTCACGAGGCGATAAAGAAATAATCCACAGCCACAATTCTTAAGCTCTTTGTCTTTCCTAGAATCTCCATATGTGGCTTGATTTATTCATAGCAGGTACATGTTTATGGATTTCATACTATGACGTGAAATTTCACCTTATTCGAAATATTGATCTTTTAGTATTGCTGACTGCAACTTCATTACAAAGTATTGGTAACCTCAAATATGCTTTGTTTAGCCTAGGGGTGTATATATCTGTAAACATAGTTGCAAGAGGAAATATTGGAGCTGGCGATATAAAGCTATCGTTTGTTATCGGTTTCTTAATGAACTCTTTCTCGCAGGTAACTAATGCGATTCTGATTGCATGGATTATCGGGGGTTTGTACTCTCTTGTTCGTAGAGATCAAGCGATTCCGTTTGCTCCATTTATGATTTTAGGTACATATTTTGTAAAGATTCTATGAATGTTCGCCTTAATTAAGCCCGAGTAAGGATAGTAATCTGAGAGAATAGCCCTCTAGAAATTGTGGAGGAATAATGCTTCGTTGGCTGACTGCGGGTGAGTCTCATGGCCCTGCGCTATCTGCAATCATCGAAGGCATTCCAGCTCATGTTCAAATAACGAGCAAAGATATTGATAATGATTTATCACGAAGGCGTTTAGGTTTCGGTAGAGGTGCACGGCAAAACTTCGAGGCTGACAAAATAACAATAACTGGTGGGATCAGATTAGGTATTACGCAAGGTGGTCCGATCGCAATTCAAATAGCAAATTCAGAATGGCCAAAGTGGGAAAAAGTAATGAGTGCGGACCCAGTTAATGAAGAAGAGATTAGAGATTTAGCAAGAAATGCTCCACTAACAAGGCCACGGCCAGGACATGCAGATTTAGTTGGAATGCAAAAATTTAATTTCTCAGATGCAAGACCTATTTTAGAGCGAGCCAGCGCCCGTGAAACAGCTGCTCGAGTTGCCTTAGGTGCAGTTGCTAGAGCATTCTTAAAACAGAGCGTTGGAATTGAAATTATTAGCCATGTGATATCAATCGGGCAAATATCTGTCTCAGAAGGTTATGAGTTACCAAAATCTTCAGATCGGCTAAGGATAGATGAAGACCCTGTTAGGTGCGCTGATAAAAAAGTTAGCGATGCGATTGTAAAAGAAATTGAAGCAGCACACCGAGATGGCGACACTTTGGGAGGGGTTGTTGAAGTTTTAGGATTTAATATGCCGCCCGGTTTAGGTTCACACACACACTGGGATAAACGATTAGATGCTCGCTTAGCTGGAGCCATGATGGGGATTCAAGCAATTAAAGGTGTTGAAATCGGAGATGGTTTTCAAACTGCAAAAAGACGTGGTTCGGTAGCTCACGATGAGATTGAGAAGAACTCTGCCGGAGCAATAGTAAGAAGAACAGATCGTGCTGGTGGTACAGAGGGCGGAATGAGTAATGGTGAAGTACTGCGGATTAAAGTTGCGATGAAACCAATATCGACAGTTCCTAAAGCCCTTGACACAATTGATGTTGCTACAGGTAACCCAGCAAAAGCTATTAATCAAAGGTCAGATGTCTGTGCAGTTCCTGCATCTGGAATTGTTGCTGAAGCAATGGCTGCATTAGTTCTAGCCGATGCTGTTTTGGAGAAATTCGGTGGTGATAGTGTTCAGGAAACTAAACGAAATTTTGAAAGTTACATAAAGACTCTAGAAATAAAATAGATGACTGAGAAAGTAGTTTTAATAGGTCCGCCTGGTGCTGGAAAGACAAGCATTGGAAAAGCCCTTTCAAAGGAGTTAAATCTGCCTTTTATTGATAGTGATGCAGAGATTGAAAAGCTTATCGGCAAGAAAATATCAGAAATTTTTGTTGAAGATGGCGAGGCCATATTCAGAAAAGCTGAAGTTAAAGTGGTAAATGAATTACTTAATGAGTTTGAGGGAGTAATCGCTTTAGGAGGAGGCGCACCTATTAATCTAGAGATACAAGATGTGTTATCCAAGGCCAACTACCCAGTAATTTTCGTAGATGTTTCGATTGCCCAAGCTGCAAATCGCATCGGATTTAACAAAGATCGACCGCTACTCTTGATTAATCCCCGACAACAGTGGCTAAGCCTTATGAGTGAGCGACGCCCTATTTATGAAAAAATCTCCACCGCTACAGTCTCTTCCGACAATCATAAACCGTCAGAAGTAGCAAAAATAATTTCTGAGAAAATTGAGAGCAAAATATGAAAATTGTAGAAGTTGTTGCAGACAGAAATTATCAAGTAGTGATTGGGGGCAACGGACTATCGGAAATTAAGCGTATATCTAGCGAGCATCGAAAAGTTCTTATCATTGCGCCATCTTCACTTTTAAAACTGTTTAAGATTAAAGAAAGTGGCAACATTTCAATATTTGTAGCACCTGAAGGAGAATCACAAAAAAGTCTGAAAGTCCTAGAACGAGTATGGAAAAAATGCGCGTCAGTCGGCTTAGAACGGACTGATGCAATAGTAGGCGTTGGTGGTGGAGCTACAACGGATTTAGCGGGATTTGCTGCTTCAACTTGGCTAAGAGGAATTGACTGGTATGCAATCCCAACGTCACTAGCTGGAATGGTAGACGCTGCGATCGGTGGAAAGACTGGCTTAAATGCTTCAAGTGGGAAGAATTTGATCGGTGCTTTTTATTCACCGCGTAAAGTTTTGATTGATATTGATTTTCTAAGAACCTTACCGCACAGAGATTTAAATGCAGGAATGGCAGAGGTTATTAAATGTGGGTTTATTTCTGATTATAAGATATTAAATCTTGTTCAAGATGATGTTCTAGATTTTGAACAGTTAATTCACCGTTCAGTTAAGGTAAAAGCAAAAGTTGTTGGAAAGGATTTTAAAGAAAGTAAACTGAGAGAGGTTTTAAATTATGGGCACACTCTTGGTCATGCTATCGAAAAAGACTCAAAATATAGGTTACGTCATGGCGAGGCAGTATCAATTGGAATGATTTTTGCTGCAGAACTAAGTAGGGATCTGGTTGACTTAGACGTTGATGTAGTCGATCTACACAGGAGATTATCGATTAACTTCAAATTACCAGTTTCATACCCAAAGAGTAGGCTGAAATATTTAATGAATCTATTAATGCAAGATAAAAAAGTGAAATCTGGCAAGCTGAGATTTATAGGAATCAGTAAGATTGGTAAACCGGTTTGGCTGGAAGATGTCTCTTCACGCACCATCTCAAGAGTTTATGAGAGAATATGCAAATGAAAATCATGATTCTAAATGGGCCAAATCTGGCAAGGCTTGATCTGCGTGATAAAGATATATACGGAAATTTGAGTTATGAGGATTTAAGAAAATTTATAGTCGACAAAGCAGGAGCATTGGGATTAGAAGTTGACATAAGACAAAGTGATAGTGAAAGCGAGATAGTTTCGTGGATTCACGAAGCTGCAGATAAAAAGATGCCTATGATTATAAATCCAGCGGCCTTTACTCATTATTCATATGCAATTCGAGATGCTGTCAGTATGCTCAAGGCGCCTGCGATTGAAGTTCACCTTTCCAATCCACTTTCTCGCGAAGAGTTTAGACATACTTCAGTAGTAAGTGGGGTTGTTCAGGGCACAATTGCCGGCTTTGGTGCTGAAAGTTACGGCTTGGCATTAGTAGCAATGCAAAAGTTAATGAACTAGCAAGGTAGGCTTATCTTATAATTTTGATCATAATCTGAACTTGCAGGAAAACAGAATGGGAAGAAATGGCAACTACTAACGATCTTAAGAATGGCATGACCCTTAATCTTGATGGTCAATTATGGAATGTAATTGAGTTCCAGCATGTTAAACCAGGCAAAGGTGGCGCTTTTGTAAGAACTAAAATGCGGTCTGTACTTTCTGGAAAAGTTGTCGAAAAAACGTTTAACGCTGGCGTTAAAGTTGAGGTTGCATCAGTAGAAAAAAGAGATATGCAATACCTATATCGCGATGGCGACGATTTCATGTTTATGGACTCTGCTAATTATGATCAAATCTCTATAAGTAAGCAGGTTGTAGGCGATGCTGTTGATTACATGCTAGAAAATGCAGATGCAATAGTTGCAATGCATGAAGGAAATCCATTGTTTATTGAGTTACCAGCTTCTGTTGAACTAGTTGTTACCTACACCGAGCCAGGTCTACAAGGTGACCGATCATCTGGTGGTACAAAGCCAGCAACAGTTGAAACTGGTATTACAGTCCAGGTACCGCTGTTTATAAAACAAGATGAAAAGATTCTTGTTGACACCCGTACTGGCGCATATTTAGGCCGGGCAAATTAAGAGTGTCAGCTAGAGGTAAGGCACGTAAACGGGCGTTAGATTTTCTTTACGAAGCAGAGATTAAAAAACTTTCTGCGCTGTCATTATTTAGTGCGCGCGGTTCAACTGAATTATCCCAAGAGCCATATGTAAAAGTCTTACTTTCAGGCGTAGAGGAACATATACAGAAAATTGATGAGCTGATTAATACCTATGCCCAGGATTGGGATATGGATCGAATGCCCGCTATTGATAGAAATATTTTACGCATTGCCATATTTGAAATTCTTTGGGTAGCTGAAATTGATCTAAGAATTGCTTGTGATCAGGCGGTTGAATTGGCTAAGTCCTTATCTACTGATGAATCCTCTAAATATATTAATGGAGTTTTAGGCAGGATAATAAAGTTAAAGGATTCGATCGCAATTTAAATATGAATTAACTGTGACTCAATTAACCAATCTAGAGTATCGGGCTCACTTTTTTCTATCAGGAGAGCCAAAAACTGAAGATCGTTACTTCGTATAGTCAGTATTTGTCCATTCCAATCCTTGCGCCTGTTGCTAATACTTTTGGTGAATTTTCTAAGTGTCTGTGCCTGCTGATCAGTCGGACTTTCCAGTTTGGCAATATTGACACTGATACTTCTTGCACTAACTTCAGTAGTAATTTCAGGGAATAGCTCAGTTATCGGGACCTGATAAAACTGCATCAGTGATATGGCTTTTTTCAGCGATATGGCTCGGTCGGCCCGTTCATAGGAGCCAACAACTACAGCCTTCCATTTTCCATTTGAGTGGTGCTCGACATCTTGTAAGCTCCATCCCTTAGATTTACGTATAGTTCGTAACCGTTCTGCATGATTATTTGTATTCATCTCCAAAGATTAGCCACACCATAAAATCCATGATTTTTAGTATCCACAGCCCTTCTGCTAACATACGGCGATTCCTTTAACGATCCGTCCAGAGAGGCGGCGAAGGAGAAGTAAATGGGTATTTTGCTATCAAGCGGTGATATCGACCGTGCTATTAAGCGCATTTCTCACGAAATCATTGAGAATAATCAAGGTGTTGAAAATTTAGTCCTCATGGGCATTCCAACTAGAGGTGCCTATCTTGCAGATCGTATCTGCGCATTTATATCTGAGATTGAAAGACCTATAAGTGCAGGCGTGCTTGATATAACGCTACATCGGGATGATTTAAGAATGCGGCCCCCAAAACCTTTGCTGCCAACTAAGTTGCCATCAGGCGGGATCGAAGGCAAAGATCTAGTTTTAGTAGATGATGTTCTTTTCTCTGGGCGCACTATTAGGGCGGCTCTAGATGCAATTGGTGAGCTGGGCAGACCAAGAAGTGTTCAGTTGGCTGTTCTAGTTGACCGAGGCCATAGAGAATTGCCAATTCGCGCTGATTACGTCGGCAAGAATATTCCTACCGCTAAGAGTGAGAGCGTAAAGGTACATTTAAAAGAGCTTGATTCAGAAGATTTAGTGGAGTTGATCAAATGATCAGTTCACATCTACTTTCCGTTGCGGATCTCTCTAAAGATGAAGCCCTAGCTCTATTAGCCACTGGCAAAGAACTAGCAGCAATTACTGATGGGCCAAATAAAAAGTTGCCAACACTTAGAGGAAAGACCGTGGTAAATCTCTTTTTTGAAGATTCAACCAGAACTAGAATAAGTTTTGAGACCGCTGCTAAAAGACTTTCAGCTGATGTAATTAACTTTTCGGCTAAAGGGTCATCAGTAAGTAAGGGCGAAAGCTTAAAAGATACCGCACAAACTTTACAGGCTATGGGCGCTGATGCTGTGGTTATTCGGCACGGTAGTAGTGGAGCAGCCAAGCGTTTGGCTGATTCTGGATGGATTCAAGCAAGTGTTATAAACGCTGGAGATGGAACTCATGAACATCCAACACAGGCACTCCTAGATGCTTTCACAATAAAGCAGCATTTAAAACCAAATGATCCAGACCTTCTAGGCGTTAAGGTGCTAATTGTGGGAGATATCCTCCACTCAAGAGTTGCTAGAAGTAATGTGATCCTACTAACTAAATTGGGTGCAAAAGTTGTCTTGGTAGCACCGCCTACACTGCTCCCGGTAGGTGTTGAGAATTGGCCAGTAAAGATTTCTTATGACTTAGATTCTCAAATAGAAGATTGCGATGTAATTATGATGTTAAGAATTCAGCAGGAAAGAATGGCAGATTCATACTTTCCAACTGAGCGTGAGTACTCACGTAGATATGGTTTAAATGCAAACCGCCTTTCTAAATTATCAAAAACTGCAATCGTTATGCATCCAGGTCCAATGAATCGCGGGCTAGAGATTTCAGCAGAGAGCGCCGATGATCTTAAGTCAGTCATTATTGATCAAGTAAAAAATGGCGTGGCAATACGGATGGCAGTTTTGTATCAACTTTTAGGTGGAGCCCCGTTAGGAGTTGAGAAGTGATAAAGATTGATAATGCAAAGCTAATTGACGACTCAATTGTAGATATTGAAATTGAGAACGGGTTAATTAAATCTTTAAAGAAATCAAATGGTAAATCAGCTAATGGCGGTATCGATGCAGCTGGAAAACTTCTTATTCCTGGGTTAGTGGATCTACATACCCACCTTCGGGAGCCTGGGCGAGAGGATTCAGAGACTGTTAAAACAGGCTCAGAAGCTGCTGTTGCTGGTGGTTACACAGCTATTTCGGCTATGGCTAACACCAATCCAGTAGCTGACACAGCTGGAGTTGTAGAACAAATTTATCGACTTGGCAAAGACACAAACTTGTGTGAGGTTAATCCGATAGGTGCTGTTACTAAAGGCCTTAAGGGTGAGCAGCTTGCTGAAATTGGTGCAATGGCTGATTCAATTGCCAGGGTACGAATTTTTAGTGATGATGGAAATTGTGTATCTGACCCATTAATCATGCGCAGAGCGTTGGAATATGTAAAAACATTTAATGGAATTATTGCCCAACATGCTCAGGAGCCAAGATTAACCGTTAATGCGCAGATGAACGAAGGAAGTGTTTCCGCCAAAATAGGTTTAACTGGTTGGCCAGCGATTGCCGAAGAAGCGATTATTGCGCGCGATATTTTGCTAACAGAGCATGTTCAATCGCGATTGCACATATGTCATGTGACTACTGCAGGTGGAGTTGAATTGATCCGATGGGCTAAGGCGCGTGGCATTTCAGTTACTGCAGAAGTAACTCCACATCATCTTTTGCTTACCGATGATTTAGTGGAAAATTATGACCCTATCTATAAAGTTAATCCACCATTACGAACCGAAAAGGATGTAATGGCACTTAGGGAAGGCTTAGCTGAAGGAGTAATCGATATTGTTGCAACTGACCATGCACCACATCCATCAGAGGATAAAGATTGTGAATGGCAGGCAGCAGCCTTTGGTATGGTGGGTCTAGAAACAGCATTATCTGTTGTAATAAAAACTATGATTGAATCAAAATTGATGAGTTGGTCAGATTTGGTTAACCGGATGTCTACTCGTCCTGCAGAGATTGCTGGTTATAAAAACCAAGGTAAGCAAATTGCTGAAGGGGTAGAGGCTAATTTAGTAATACTAGACCCAGCTCTTTCATGGACTGTTAACCGAAATGAACTCAGATCCAAGAGCAAAAATACTCCATTTAATATGATGAGTTTGCCTGGTGTAATAACTGATGTTTTCTATGCTGGTAAACAAGTATTTAGGAAGAGTAGTTAATGGAGTCTTTATCGGTATTGCCTAATAAGCAATCAGTTGCATATTTGGTTCTAGATGACGGACGCATATTTGAAGGCAAATCCTGGGCGAAGACCGGAGAAGCTTTTGGAGAAGCAGTTTTTTCTACAGGCATGACCGGCTATCAGGAGACTTTAACTGACCCTTCTTATCACAAACAAATTGTTGTCATGACCGCCCCTCATATTGGTAATACCGGTATGAATGAATTAGACAAAGAGTCCAGAAAGATTTGGGTATCAGGATTTGTAGTTAGAAATCCTTCGCCAATCACTAGTAATTGGCGAAGTAAAAAAAGTTTGGAACAAGAGTTAATAGATTCAGAAGTTGTAGGAATTCAAGGAATTGATACACGAGCGCTAACCAGGCATTTGCGTGATCGTGGTGCAATGCGGGTGGGAATATTTAGTGATACGACGCTAAGCCGTGAAGATATGGTTGTAAAGGTTCGCAAAACCGCGCCAATGGCTGGTTCTTATTTGGCTAAGGATGTAACTACTAAACAACCTTATGTGGTCTATCCACCAACGGGCACTCCGACAAAGTTTAAAGTAGCTGCAATAGATCTTGGAATAAAAGGTGCAACACCAAAAGCAATGGCAAATCTAGGTATGGAAGTTCATGTGTTGCCACTTGATACAACTTTTGAGCAGATTAGAGCGCTAAAACCAAATGGTGTTTTCCTGTCGAATGGCCCGGGAGATCCGGCAGCCATGGTTGATATTGTGGAATTAGTTAGAAATGTATTACTTGAGGAGATCCCATTTTTTGGAATCTGTTTTGGTCATCAGATACTTGGTAGGGCATTAGGTTTCGAGACCTATAAATTACCTTTTGGGCATCGCGGAATTAATCAACCGGTTATTGACTTAACTACTGGCAAAGTTGAAATAACCGCGCATAATCATGGATTTGCTGTTGCTGCGCCCAAGGAGAATGATTTCAATACAGTTTATGGTTCCGGTCGAGTTTCCCATCTTTCACTAAATGATTCAGTGGTCGAGGGTCTTGAAATGATCTCTGTGCCGGCATTTTCTGTTCAATATCATCCAGAGTCAGCTGCTGGTCCTCACGATGCTGCATATCTGTTTGAAAGATTTGCAGTTTTAATGGCATCGCCACGCGTTGGCCTTAAGGACTCTAATGCCTAGAGATAATTCAATACAGAGCGTTTTAGTAATCGGTAGTGGGCCAATTGTTATTGGGCAGGCTTGTGAATTTGATTATTCAGGAACACAGGCCTGTCGTGTTTTACGTAGCGAGGGAATTAGAGTAATTCTTATAAATTCCAACCCTGCAACAATTATGACTGACCCTGAGTTTGCAGATGCAACCTATATTGAGCCAATTACCCCTGAAGTAATTGAAAAAATACTAGAAAAAGAAAGACCAGATGCCGTCCTTGCAACTTTAGGGGGACAAACAGCATTAAATGCGGCAATGGCACTTTTTGAACGTGGTTCATTTGAAAAATATGGAAGTAAATTAATTGGTGCAAATGTAGATGCGATTAAGCGTGGTGAAGACCGAGAAATATTTAAGAAAATTGTCGAAACAGTCGGGGGAGAATCAGCAAAATCTCGAATTTGTCATTCAATGCAGGAGTGTATTGATGCAGTGGTACAGCTTAAGTATCCGGTTGTAGTAAGACCATCATTTACTATGGGAGGTCTCGGATCTGGAATTGCATATAACGAGGCTGAGCTAAATCAGATAGCAGGAGCTGGCTTACGCCATAGTCCAATTTCAGAAGTCTTATTGGAAGAATCAATTATTGGGTGGAAAGAATATGAACTAGAAGTAATGCGTGATCACAAGGACAATGTTGTGATTGTATGCAGTATTGAAAATGTTGATCCTATGGGAGTTCATACTGGAGACTCAATAACAGTGGCTCCGGCAATGACCCTAACCGATGTTGAGTATCAGAAACTTCGCGACTTATCGATTGCAATAATTAGAGAAGTTGGAGTTGCAACTGGTGGTTGTAATATTCAATTTGCGGTCGATCCCAAAGATGGGCGAATTATTGTGATCGAGATGAATCCGCGAGTTTCTAGGTCTTCTGCACTTGCTTCAAAAGCGACTGGATTTCCGATTGCAAAGATTGCAACTAAGCTGGCAATTGGATATACATTAGATGAAATTACTAACGATATAACAAAGACCACACCAGCTTCATTTGAACCATCTCTTGATTATGTAGTTGTTAAAGTGCCTCGCTTTGCATTCGAAAAGTTCCCTGAAGCAGATCCGAGATTGACTACAACAATGAAAAGTGTTGGAGAGGCTATGGCAATCGGTCGTAGTTTTCCGGAGGCTCTGCAAAAAGCCCTTAGATCTCTTGAGAAAAAGGGTGCTTCGTTTAGTTGGGGTAATGGAGATCTTGCTGAATTACTTAAAGTAATAGGGATACCCACTGAATTTCGATTGCAACAAGTACAGCAAGCATTATTTTTGGGAGCAAGTGTTGATGAAGTATTTAGTATTACAAAGATAGATCCGTGGTTTTTAGAACAGATCCGACTGATTAATCAAAAAGCCATCGAGATCTCACAGCCAGGTGAGTTAACTAAAGAGCTACTGAAATCTTCAAAACAAATGGGATTCTCTGATTTTCAAATTGCAGAGTTAAGAAATGAGAAAGAAGCAGATATTAAGCAGATCCGAAATACCTTCGGTTTGCACCCAGTTTTTAAAACTGTAGATACTTGTGCAGGAGAATTCGAAGCACTTACTCCTTATTATTACTCAGCATATGATGAAGAAAGCGAAGTCTTGCCGAGAACAAAGACAGCAGTGATCATTCTTGGTAGTGGACCTAACCGTATTGGCCAGGGAATTGAATTTGATTATTCATGTGTTCATGCATCATTTGCATTAAAGAATGCTGGTTATGAAACTATTATGATCAATTGCAATCCTGAAACAGTTTCAACAGATTACGATACTTCTGATCGCTTATACTTCGAGCCTTTAACCTTAGAGGATGTTCTAGAAGTAATACAGGCTGAATCTGCAGCAGGTCCAGTTCTAGGTGTAATTGCCCAACTTGGTGGTCAAACTCCACTTGGCTTAGCTAGGGGACTTATGGAATCTGGTGTAAAGATTTTAGGTACCTCACCGGATGCAATTGACTTAGCAGAAGAGCGAGGAGCATTTGGTCAGATCCTTAAAAATAATGATTTAAGTGCACCAGATTTTGGGATGGCTAACTCATACCAAGAAGCAGCAGAAATTGCGGCAAAAATTAATTATCCAGTATTAGTTAGGCCCTCTTATGTACTAGGTGGCCGGGGTATGGAGATTGTCTACGATGAACAATCCCTGAAAGGCTTTATTGAAAAAGCAACAGCTATTACTCCAAACCATCCAGTTCTGATCGATAAGTTCTTAGATGATGCAATAGAAATTGATGTGGATGCACTTTATGATGGACAAGAGTTGTATTTGGCTGGCGTAATGGAGCATATAGAAGAAGCAGGTGTCCATAGCGGTGATTCCGCTTGTGTGCTTCCAAGTATTTCTTTAGAGAAAAATATGATTGCTGAAATTCGAATAGCTACGGAGAAATTAGCGCGTGATATAGGTGTAAGAGGTCTAATTAATATTCAATTTGCTATAAGCGGTGAGAATAAGAAACTATATGTACTAGAAGCCAATCCAAGAGCTTCAAGAACAGTTCCGTTTGTAGCTAAAGCTACAGGCGTGCAATTAGCTAAAGCGGCTGCATTGATTGCAACTGGTGTATCAATTGACAGCCTTCGGAAGAATAAAATTTTGCCAACGATAGGTGATGGCAAGCCGAATGGTGTCTCGGTGAAAGAGGCTGTTTTGCCATTTAATCGATTCAGAAGAGTTGATGGCACAGGTATTGATACTGTATTAGGACCAGAAATGAAGTCCACTGGCGAAGTAATGGGCATAGCAAATAATTTTGGGTTAGCTTATGCAAAAAGTCAGACAGCAGCTTTCGGCTCGCTTCCAAAGAGTGGCTCAGTTTTTATTTCACTATCTGATCGAGCAAAAGAGTCTGGTTGGCGGGCAGCCCGAGATTTACATCAACTTGGATTTAAGATTTATAGCACTTCTGGAACGAATATTTTCCTTGCGGAAAAGGGCATTCCGTCAGAGTTGGTTAGGAAAAATTCAGATACCAGCTCTGCGCAATTATCAGCTAATGATGTAATTACTAAGGGGTTAGTCCAACTGGTGATTAATACGCCAATTGGCCGCGGTTCAAGGCAAGATGGCTTCTTGATTCGAACTGCTGCAATTTCAAGATCCGTGCCATGTATTACAACTATTCCTGGATTCAAAGCTGCTGTTGCTGGTATCTCTGAACTTCAAAACAGTGAATTTCAAATTAAATCTCTTCAGGAGTGGATGAAGAAGTGATACCTCATCGAATAAATAAATCTGCAGTACAAATCTCTGCAGAGGTAATTAGTAACAAAAAGTTTGGACCATATCATCATATGGTTTTTGCAGTTGGTGAGATGGCAGCAAATTCAAGGCCGGGAAATTTTGTTGCAATTTCAATAGGCGATAGTCAGTCCGCGCATATACTTCGTAGAGCGTTTGCGGTTTATCGAGCAATTGATAAAGGTCCAATGGGCGGAAGCATCGAACTTGTCATTGCTCCTCATGGCCATGGAAGCACTTGGTTGTGCTCTCGATCGGTTGGCGAATTCGTGGATCTGATTGGCCCATTAGGAACTGCATTTGGTGTTCCAAGTAGCAATGCAAATGCAATGCTAATCGGTGGGGGATATGGGTCAGCACCGTTATTTGCCTTGGCCGAGTTGCTGAAAAACAGAGGCTGCAGAGTTGATATGGTTTTGGGAGCTAGTACGGCAGCTAAAATTTTTGCACCGCTTGAAGGAAAACGAAGCGTTTCTTCGCTAACGCTAACTACAGATGATGGAAGTGCAGGTATACATGGACAAATTAGCGAAGCGATTCCTAGGTTAATCAGGGAGTATAAGACAGAGGTTATTTATTCTTGTGGGCCAATGGGAATGTTGTCAGCCATTGCAAAAATTGCAGAGGATTTTGATATTGCCCATCAATGCTCTGTAGAAGAATCTATGGCTTGCGGTATTGGCGTATGTATGACTTGTGTAGTTCCGATCAAGCATGAAAGTGGAATTAAAATGGTTCGCACATGCATTGATGGTCCTGTTATGGATGCAGCTGAAATTATCTGGGATAAAAAAACGGTTACGGATTTACTCCACTCATGACAACTTTGGATTACTCCACAAAAATTGGTAGCAAAAGGTTTTCTAATCCAATATTTACCGCTAGTGGCTGTGCAAGTTCTGGCCAGGAGCTTTCTCAGTTTTTTCCATTAACCGATCTTGGCGCAATAGTTACGAAGTCGATTATGACTAAGCCTCGAACAGGTCGCAATACTCCCAGAATGGCAGAAACTCCTAGTGGAATGCTAAATTCTATTGGATTACAAGGACCCGGAATTGATGCCTTTTTAGAAAATGATATCCCCTGGTTAGTTGATCAAAAGGTAAAGGTAATTGTTTCCATTGCTGGTGAAACAGTTGAAGAATATGGTGTGCTTTCAAGACGCTTACGTGCAGTCTCTGGAATTAGCGCAGTCGAGGTTAATATTTCTTGTCCTAACGTTGAAAATAGAGGCCAAGTATTTGCTTGTCATCCAGATACATCAGTTGCAGTAATAGAAGCAGTAAGAAGGAATATTGGTGGTGAGCTCCCTATAGTTGCAAAGCTTTCACCGGATGTGACGGACATAGTAGAAATAGCTAAATCAGTGATAAATGCTGGTGTTGATGGATTAGCACTTATTAATACACTGCTAGGCATGGTAATCGATGTTAATACTATGAAACCAAAATTAGCAGGTAAAACAGGAGGGCTATCTGGCCCAGCAATTAGGCCAGTGGCCGTACGTGCTATTTATCAAGTGCATCAAGCATTTCCAAATATTCCTATAGTGGGCATGGGAGGAGTCTCAACAGGACGTGATGCTTTGGAATTAATTTTGGCTGGAGCGAGTGCCGTTTCAATTGGAACTGCTAGTTTTGGTAATCCTAATGCCGCTATGCTTGTAAAGAATCAGTTATCAGATTTGCTCATAGAACGCGGCTTTAAAGATTTCAGAGATGCTATTGGATTTGCACATAGGGGAGTTTGATGAGTTCACCAGTTATATTGGCACTAGATACCAAAGATCTATCACAGGCAGAAAGTTGGATTAAATCTTCAAATGAGTTTATAGATCATTATAAAGTTGGTCTTGAGTTCTTCTTGCGAAATGGAGTAGATGGAATAAGAAAATTACGAACAGTGGCCGATTTTGAACTGTTCCTAGATTTAAAGTTATATGACATACCAAATACAGTAAAAGGTGCCGTAGAGTCTGTTGCAGAGTTAAAGCCAAAATTTCTCACAGTACATGCCTCAGGTGGTAGCAAGATGATTACTGCAGCAAAAGATGCCTTACCTAATGGTTCGATTACTGCAGTTACTGTCCTTACATCATTTTCTGAAGAAGGTTTCTCAGCTCTTGGTCAAAGCCAAAATATTGAAGAGACTACAAAAAACTGGGCCAAACTTGCGCTAGCTGCTGGGGCTACATCTTTAGTCTGCTCACCGTTTGAAGTTGCTACCTTAAGAGACTTATCAAATTCTGCAATTCTGATAACACCTGGTGTGCGAGTTCCAGGGGATGATCTAGGGGATCAAGTTCGAGTAATGTCGCCTAAAGAGGCAATATCAGCAGGTGCTAATTTTGTGGTTATCGGACGATCTATCACCCAGTTGTGGGATGGTAATGGCAAGGCGATGCAAAAAAAGATCGAACTAATTTTGAATTCATTAGCTTAATGCAGCCACCTAAGATAAGTAACAGATTCCGCCGTAAGGCTGGTCGAAAGGCAGTGGAGGCACGCCAGGAGCGAGCTGAAGTGAAAGATCAGGTTACCAATGGAAAATTGTATTTCTTTGATCTGTTCAGTGATACGCGTAAATCTATCTCTCGCATGAAGTTAGTCGATCTATTGCAATCGGTACCAGGAATCGGCAAAGTGCGCGCAGAGTTAATCCTGGAAAGAACAAAGATCTCACCATCGCGTAGAATCGGTGGTGTTGGACACAGGCAACTTGAGCTACTACGACAGGAGTTTTTGCTGATGAAAAATTCTCCTAAGACTGGAAAATTGCTTGTTGTTTCAGGTCCAAGTGGTGTCGGAAAAAGCACGATAACAAACCACCTCCGTTCAGATAATAGGTTTTGGATCTCAGTTTCTGTTACTACCAGACCTATTCGGCCAGGGGAAAAAGATGGAGAGTCTTACCATTTTGTTACTGGTGAAAAATTTGCAGAAATGGTTACAAATAATGAATTTTTAGAATGGGCAGAGTTTGCTGGAGCCAGATACGGCACACCCAAAACACCAGTTTTCGAAGCACTTAGTAATGGAAAGAATGTAATCCTTGAAATAGAACTAAATGGTGCTAGACAAGTGCGGAAAAATTCAAAGGATGCAATATTTATTTTCATTGAACCACCCAACTGGGAAGAGTTGAAAATCAGACTTATTAATCGGGGTACTGAGTCCGAGCACTCCACTCAGGCTCGCCTAGATAGAGCAAAAGAGGAGCTTTCGGCTGCAGCCGAATTCGATTATGTTGTGGTAAATCACGAGGTAGAGCGGTCGGTATCAGAACTGGTATCTTTAGCCCTTCGCTAGTTAATTAAAGGGGCCAAGATGAGTAACCAAGCATTAGACGGAATTACCAATCCACCAATTGATGCTTTGTTAGATAAAGCTGGCTCAAAATACAGTTTAGTTCTATACGCAGCTAAGCGTGCTCGACAAATCAATGCTTATTACTCACAGCTGGGCGAAGGTTTATTGGAATATGTTGGGCCACTTGTAGAAACTTATGTTCACGAAAAGCCGTTGTCGATTGCTTTGAGGGAAATTAATGAAGGCCTATTAACTATAGAGAATTTAGAACCAAAGCCAGCTGATACAGCTAGCTAATTTTTAGCCATGTTTCCCCGTGGTCGTAAGCTTTTACTTGGAGTTTCGGCTGGCATCTCTGCCTATAAATCTTGTGAGTTGTTAAGAAGATTGCAAGATGAGGGATTTATTGTAGATGTGGTACCGACTTCAGCCAGTTTAAATTTTGTAGGTAAAGCAACATGGGAAGCTCTATCTGGACGTAAAGTTGTTACAGAGTTTTGGACAGAAGTTGAAAATGTGCCACATATTTCAATGGCTAAAGAGAATGATTTGGTAGTTATAGCCCCTGCTACAGCTGACATCATTGCAAAAATTTCAGCCGGTATGGCAGACGATCTACTGACTAACATTGTCTTAGCCTCTACTGGGATTAAATTTTTAGTTCCAGCAATGCATCCTGAGATGTGGAGCAATCCGGCCACAGTTGAGAACATTGAAATTTTGAAAAGAAGAGGATTTATAGTTATTGAGCCAGACGAAGGACGTATGACTGGTGCTGATTTTGGTTTAGGTAGATACCCTGAGGTTTCAAAAATAATTTCTTCAATTTATGCCCAAACAAGTTTAAGCACAGACCTAAAGGGATATAAAATTTTGGTAACTGCAGGTGGAACCCGAGAACCAATTGATCCAGTTAGATTCATAGGAAATAGATCATCAGGTAAACAGGGGTTTGCCATTGCTGAAGCTGCTGCAAGTCGAGGAGCTCAGGTTCATCTGGTGGCAGCCAATACGGACCTGCCGATGATAGAAGGCGTTATTACTACATATGTTCAGACTGCAGATGAGATGGCGGCGGTACTAAATGTAGAGTTCGCTCATTCCGACGCCCTAATAATGAGTGCAGCGGTTGCAGATGCAAAAGTTAGGAATTACTCCGACACAAAGATTAAAAAATCAGGATTAGATTCAATAAATTTAGAGGCGAATCAAGATATTCTACAAAAGCTCTCTCAGACTAAACGTAAGGACCAAGTAATTGTTGGTTTTGCTGCAGAAACAAGCAAGGAAGAATCAGATTTAATTGCTGCAGGACAAAAAAAATTAGATGGTAAGTACTTAGACATGATTTATGTTAATGATGTAACAAATGGGGCGATTTTTGGCAGTGATTCTACTGAAGGCTTTTTAATTGGTAGGAATCAAGATTTGATCAAGGTTCCAAGGATTTCTAAGCAGACACTTTCAGATATATTGCTTGATCAAATGTGCTCTCGGTTAGAGTTAGCGCATGAGTAATAGGCTTTTCACCTCAGAATCGGTGACTGAAGGACATCCAGACAAAATTGCTGATCAGATTTCGGATGCAATTTTGGACTCCTTACTTGCTCAAGATCCTAAAAGCCGAGTTGCTGTTGAAACCTTAATTACTACGGGGCAAGTTCATGTTGCCGGTGAAGTCACGACCAATGGGTATGCAGATGTAATGAATATAGTCAGAGATACTGTTTTAGAGATTGGTTATGACTCTTCTGATAAAGGTTTTGATGGAAATAGCTGTGGAGTATCTATTTCTATCGGGCAGCAATCATCAGATATTGCTCAAGGAGTAGATCAGGCTGTTGAGAAAAGAAAGTCTGACTCGGTTGATCCATTGGATTTGCAAGGAGCAGGTGATCAAGGATTAATGTTTGGTTATGCTTGCATTGATACACCAGAGTTAATGCCACTTCCTATTTCGCTTGCGCATAAACTTTCATTACAGCTTTCGAAGGTAAGGAAGAATGGGACCCTTTCCTACTTAAGACCTGACGGTAAAACACAGGTAACGATTGAGTATGCTGGCGATAAGGCAATCGCATTAAATACTATAGTTATATCTACTCAACACTCTAGTGATGTAGATTTAGAGCGAAAATTAACTCCAGAAGTAAGAGATCAGGTAATTGATCCAATTTTAAAGGATCTAGAGATTGAAACAAAAAATGTTAAAGTTTTAATTAACCCAACTGGGAGATTTGTCATCGGTGGACCAATGGGCGATGCTGGCCTGACTGGTAGAAAAATAATTGTAGATACTTACGGTGGAATGGCTCGGCATGGCGGTGGTGCTTTTTCTGGAAAAGACCCTTCAAAAGTTGATAGATCGGCTGCCTATGCCATGCGGTGGGTAGCAAAAAATGTTGTGGCAGCAGGATTGGCCGAAAGATGTGAAGTCCAAGTTGCTTATGCAATAGGCAAAGCACATCCCGTAGGATTATTTGTCGAGACATTCGGAACCGAGAAGGTTTCAAACTTAAAAATCAGTGAAGCGATTAAGAAAGTATTTGATCTTCGCCCTGCAGCAATCATTAGAGATTTAGATCTACTTCGTCCAATTTATAGCCAGACAGCTGCTTACGGTCATTTTGGAAGAGAATTGCCTGATTTCACTTGGGAAAAGACCGATCGAGCATCTGCCCTGAAATCTTATTTTAATTAGCAGTGACTGCTCCACTAAAGCTCAAGCGACAGTCAGTAAAGAGCAAACCTGGAAAAGATAAAGAAGATCTAGCAAAACTAAAAGTAGCCTCAGTATTAGTAGACACGCCCGTATCTCATCTAGAGGGCCTATATGACTACTTAATTCCAAGCAGTTTAACTTCTATTGCAACTATTGGTACAAAAGTAATAGTTGAGTTTGGAAAAAAGAATACCGAAGGGTTAATTGTTGGAATTTCTGACATTGATTCTTCAAATCGCGAAAAGAAGCTCATTCAAAGTGTGAGTTCGCCAAGTGGCTTTATTTCACAACAATTGATTTATCATTTAGAGCAGGTTAGAAACCGATTCGGTGGTAGTTTTTGGAACTTGCTGAAACAAGCAGTACCAGCTCGTGTAATTAAAGAAGAAAAGCTTTTTTTCAAGAGTGCAGTAGATTCACCAGATTTAGATCTAGATAATGACTTTTCTAGAATATTCGAGCACTCTGAGTTTTCAGAGCTAAGAATAGATAAAAGACTTAGATGGGCGGTAAATACACCTGCAGGGGTAGATGTTTACAAATTTTTATCAGAGATAGTGAAGTTAAGATCAAAGATAGGGCAAGTTTTACTGGTTGTGCCAGATGAGAAAGATATTCTTAACTTTAAGGAAATTCTAGCGCCACTATTTGGAGATCAACTAGTTGAACTAGGTTCACATTTAGCTAAGAATGAAAGATATAGAAATTTTTTGATAGTTAATTCTGCTAAGCCTGCAGTTGTTTTAGCAACTAGGAGTGGAATATTTGCTCCTTTATCATCTACTGCAACAGTGATTGTATTTTCTGATTTAGATAACTCTCACTATGAACTACATTCTCCTGGTTGGAATACTCGAGATGTTTCGCTTCTTCGAGCACAAGATGTTTCTCTAATGTTTGTTTCAGCTTCACACTCTTTAGAGATTGAAAGATTAATTGATATAGGTTGGCTAGAACGTAAAAAGTTTAGTAGCTCGAGTAAGAGAAGGTTTATAACAAATGAAGATTCAAGCGGATATTTGTCTCAGATTAAGATCGGGGCTTCCAAAGGAAATGTCTTAGTTTCTGTTGCTGAGAAGGGGTATGGAAATCTATTTTTATGCTCAAAATGTCGAAATGCTGCCAATTGTGAGTGTGGTGGAAAGTTGCAGATTGTTGGTACCGGAAAGGTACCAAGATGTTATATCTGTTATAAAGCGCACAATGATTGGAGATGTAATTTTTGTGGTGGAAACTTGCCATATGTGATCTCTAAAGGCATTGAACGCCTAGCTGAAGAGATAGGTAGAGCTTTACCTAAGATTCCACTTTTAGTTTCCTCTGGCACTAAGCAAATACGACTTATGCCAAAGGGTAATCATATTGTCTTAGCTACGGCCGGATCAGAGCCTCAAGACCTTTATGCTGCTGTCATTTTGTTCGATGGAGAGAGATTAGTTAATCGCCCATTTTTGCGTTCTGAGGAGTTAGCCAGACATACTTGGTTTTCAATTTTAAATAGAAGTCTTGATTTAGCAGAGGTTTTTATCTCTTTGCCAAATAAGCATCCTCTTACTCAATCTTTACTTAGATCTGACTCCTCTTATTTGGTAAAACAAATTCTTAAAGAGCGCAAGACCGCTAAGTTACCTCCCTTTTTTCGTATGGCCGTTGTGACAGGTATAAAGAAAGATATTTCAAAGTTTTCGGAAAATCTAAAATCTGCTACCACCTATGAAGTGAATGGACCAATAGATATAGACAGTTCTAACAGTAAAATCATCATCAGAGCGTCGCTGGAAGAATCTAGCAAGTTCGTCGACATGCTAGACGATGTCGTAAGGTTGCAAGGGCTAAAAGGTAAGAGTGTTTTTCAAATTCGTTTAGATCCATTTGATCTTTAATATGAAGTATCATTAGAACATGACTGTTCAATCAATTAGGTTATTTGGGGATCCAGTGCTGGTTACGCCTGCAAATCCAGTAACTGATTTTGACAAAGAGCTTAGGAATTTAGTTTCTGACCTGACTCAAACAATGCAGGCAGCACCAGGAGCTGGATTAGCTGCTCCTCAAATTGGAGTTCCACTTAGGGTTTTCGTATGGGATATAGACGATGAACTTGGACACTTAGTTAATCCAACACTGGATTTGAGTGAGGAAATGCAAGAGGGGGAGGAAGGATGTTTATCCTTTCCTAATCTATCGTTTGATACTCCAAGGGCATTTAGGGCGGTTGCTAAAGGGTTCAATATGTACGGCGATCCAGTTGTAGTTGAAGGGACTGAACTATTAGCTAGATGTTTACAGCACGAAACCGATCACCTCAATGGGGTGCTTTTCATAGATCGAATGAATAGTGAGCAAAGAAAAATTGCCATGAAAGAAATTCGAGAATCTGATTGGTTTGGGCTGGCAAATCAGAATGGTTTTGCGCCAAAAATTAAAATCTCTCCTCATAATACACATGGCCAGGGTTTGTAAATTTGAAGATAATAGTTGCATCAACTTCGCTTATAGCAAGGCCGCTAGCTTCAGCATTAAAACATAATCAAAATCATGAGTTAGTCGGGATCGTTACTAGCCAAGATAAGGCAGTTGGTAGAGGCTTATCAGTAACTTCTAACCCCCTAGCCGTTTGGGCAAAAGAAGAAGAAATAGAAGTTTTCAAGCCCGAGAATATGGATGACTTCGAACTGCTAATAACAACATCAAAAGTTGATTTGATTATAACTATTTCCTACGGACAAATTATTACGCCAAGATTATTGAGCTTGCCAAAGTTTGGTTGGCTCAATGTCCATTTTTCAGTGTTGCCAAAGTTTCGTGGAGCAGCGCCAGTTCAGCGCGCAATTTTGTCGGGCGATAAGACGACTGGAGTTTCGGTATTTAAACTTGACCAAGGACTTGACACCGGGGCTGTTTATAAAGTGCTTGAGGTACCGCTAAAAGTTGATGCAACAACGGAAGATGTATTAATTGAACTTAGTGAATTGGGTGCAGGTCTTGCTGTAGAGACATTAAGCATGATTTCCAATGGCTTGCTACCGACTCCCCAAAGTGAAGTTGGAGTTTCCTATGCTGCAAAATTCAATAAAGCTGATGGTCAGATTATTTGGGATTCACCTAGCGAGCACATTTACAATTTGTATCGGGCTTTGCATAACAATCCAGGAGTATGGACAACGCTTGGAGAGCTTAGACTGAAAATTGAAAGGCTAAAGCCGACAATTGTGAACAAAACTTTGAAATGCGGCGAAGTCTTAATTGATACCGAAAGGTTGATTGTTGGAACGGCTTCCGGTGCAATTGAAATATTGAACTTAACACCCGCCGGAAGAGTATCGATGACCGCTAGTGAATTCATTCGTGGCCTTAGTAATCGAACGGGTTTGCATCTTGGGTAAGCCAAAACCTAATCAATCCCGACTCATTGCTTATGAGTTAGTTTCTCAAGTAAATAGGCAAGGAGCTTATGCAAATTTAAGACTTCCAGAACTTCTTTCAAATTCTAAAATGGAACAATCTGATCGCGCGTTCACCACTGAGCTGGCTTATGGAACTCTTCGCATGCAAGGAAAGCACGACTATATTGCTTCTAAATATTTGGATAGAAGCATTGATGAGGTTGATCCAAAAATAGTCGATTTAATTCGAATAGGGATTCACCAAATAACCCAAATGCGAGTACCAAACCATGCAGCAGTTTCAGAGACTGTTGAAGTTGCAAAATTCGTTGCTGGAGAATCTAAAGCTTCTTATGTTAATGCCATTTTAAGAAAAGTAACTTCCGAAGAAGCCTCAATTACTGAGATACAGGATCTACCTGTTATTCAGAGATTGAGCATTGAATATAGTCATCCAGAATGGATAGTTAGTTCTTTCTATGATTGTTTAAAAGATTGGCAAGAAGTTGAAGAGTTGCTTCGTTCAAACAATTTGCCAGCTGCTCCTGATTTAGTTTGTTGGCCAGGCAAATCAACTATTAATGAAATTGAATCGCTAGGTGGAGTTAAGATTTCGGGCATTCCGAATGGATTTAATGTTCCCATAATCCCATCTGAGTTTCCGCCAGTACTGGAAAGAAGAGTTGGAGTTCAAGATAGGGGATCTCAATTGGTGGTAGAGAACTTCCTAGCAACTGCTGAAAATAATCAGAAGTGGTTGGATTTATGTGCAGGTCCTGGTGGCAAAGCAGCTTATCTTTATAACTGGATAAAAGTTAATCATCCTGAGTCCAAATTTATAGCAAACGAAATTAACCCAACTAGAGCTGAGTTAGTAAAGCGGGTCACAAATAATAATGATGTTCTTGTTAATGATGGTACTAAGCCTGATAATTTTTTAGATAAGTATGATCGTATTCTAATTGATGCTCCATGCACTGGTCTTGGTGCCTTAAGAAGAAGACCGGAGGCTAGGTGGAGAAAATCTGTCGTAAATTTAAAGGAGTTAGTAACTCTTCAAAGGAATCTATTAGGCAGTGCTTACTCTCTATTGAATCCAAACGGAATGATTGCGTATGTAACTTGCTCGCCCCATTTAGCAGAAACTAAAGGCCAAGTAATCGATTTCTTAGGCAGTCACCCTGATATGAAATTAGTCCCTATGCAATCTTTGATGCTCGAGAACAAAAGTGGAGTTCAGGAAGATGGAACTATGCAATTGTGGACGCATAAAAATCAGTCGGATGCTATGTTTATGGCATTGTTTAAGAAGGAAGTGTAATCTTGAATAAATCAGCTCAGGTATTTATCAATCCCAGCATTTTGAATGCTAATTTTGATGACCTTGAGAATGAAATTTCAAAAGTAGCAGCTGTTTCAGATTTTCTTCACTTAGATATTATGGATAATAAATTTGTACCAAATTTTACATTTGCATTTGAGCGCGCAGTTGAGATTATTAAAATTTCCAAACTTCCAGTTGACGCTCACTTGATGATAGAAAATCCTGATTTAATTGCCCCTAGGTATGCACATGCTGGATGCGCCTCAGTAACCTTTCACTATGAAGCAGCTAAAAGTGTAGGTCAAACCATTAGTGACATAAGATCAAATGGGGCAAAGGTAGGAATCGCGATTAAGCCCGGCACTGATTTTTCAAAAGTTGAAGATTTTATTGCAGATATAGACATGCTAGTAGTTATGACGGTTGAACCTGGCTTTGGAGGACAAGCTTTCATGAGTCAACAAATGCCAAAGGTTAAACAGGCACGCGAATGGATAAACTCATTAAATGGTGCAAAGCCAGTACTTCAGGTTGATGGTGGGATTTCAGAAATCACAATTGAAGAGGCGGCCGAATCTGGTGCTAACTGTTTTGTGGCTGGAAGCGCTGTTTATAAATCAGTTAATCCCGTCGCTACGATTGAAAAATTGCGCGAACTGGCTAAAGCAAGATTTTCTTAAAATTGAATTCCCATAAATAGCAACACTGCACTCAAATCAGGCTGAGATATGGTTGTATCGGCGATTTTATTTAATTTTGATTTACCATTAAATGCAATACCAAGTCCAGCAGATTCAATCATGTCGATATCGTTTGCGCCATCACCGACAGCAACAGTATGAGATAGATCAATTTTGCCTAGGAGAGCAAGTTCTTTTAAGGCCAAAAGCTTTGCACCGCTGTCTATGATATCTCCCTCTAACTTTCCGGTGAGTTTGCCATCGATTACTTCAAGCTTGTTAGCCCGGTAGAAGTCAATTTTTAGATCCTGAAGAATCGGTTCAATTACATCTAAAAAGCCACCCGATACCACTCCAACAAGGTGGCCGCATGCGTGCAATTTTGAGATCATTTCTACGGCACCCTTAGCCAACTTAATCTCTTTGCGTACTTCATTAAAAATAGAAACATCTAGATCTTTTAGCGCACCTACTCTTTTCTCTAGCGCCTCTTTAAAGTTTATTTCACCATTCATAGCTTGTTTTGTTATCTCTGCTACAAAACTAGCTTGGCCTGCATGTTCTGCAAGAAGATCAATTACTTCCTGTTCTATTAAGGTCGAATCCATATCAAGTAAAACTATTCGTTTTCTTTGTCGAGCGCTTCCACCTAGCTCAACTGATAGATCTATATCATTTAATAGAGCAACCTCTTTAAGATTTTGTTGAACTACTTTTAGAAGTTTGTTTGGAATGGACAGTTGAAGTTCAATTGATTCAAGTGAATTGTATTCTGATCGCCTTATCTGCTTAATGTTCCCATCCATCTTTGCAATTTCAGATGCAATTAATGCTAGCTTCAAAGGTTTTATCTCTTGGCCTACAATTATCACTATCAATGAGTCAGACTCTTCACGCAATGCCATATATTCAGCAAAATCGATAGCTATATCCAAACTACTTTTCTTTTGTAAATGGTCAAGATCAATCGCTATAGCCTCTGCATGAGCTTGATCTAGGGAGATGAGAACCGCCAGGATCAAACGTCCTCGAATGCATATTTGCTGGACATCAATTATCTTTACTGAAAACTCTGACAGAGTCGTCATTAGATCTGCCATGATTCCTGGCCTGTCTTGGCCTGAAACTAGAATCAAACCAGTGAATTGTGAGATATTCTCGCTAGGCATTGGCTCAGATTATCCGTTATTGGCCTTAAGCGAGGTATCTTTTATCCTTATGAGCGCTATATTAAATCTAGAAGAGATAAGCGTTCGCAGAGGCGATAAAACCATACTTGGACCTTTGAGTTGGCAGGTTCTTGAAGGGCAGCGTTGGGTGGTCTTGGGGCCTAATGGCGCGGGCAAAACTACCTTATTGCAAATCTGTGCATCACTAATCCATCCAACCACCGGCAAAATTGAGATCTTGGGCCAGCAGTTAGGTAAGGTCGATGTTTTTGAATTACGAACTCGCATTGGCCTGACATCTTCTGCATTAGTTGAACAATTACCATCCGATGAACTAGTAATTGATGCAGTGCTTACTGCAGCATATGCTGTTTTAGGTAGATGGCAGGAAAAATATGATTTATGGGATGAGTCACGAGCTATGGCACTTCTTACAGCCTTAGGAGTTAGAGAACTAGGTGATCGAACATTTGGCACCCTTAGTGAAGGTGAGAAAAAGCGAGTTCAAATAGCAAGAGCATTAATGGCAGACCCGGAACTTTTGCTTTTAGATGAGCCAGCATCCTCCTTAGATTTAGGCGGTCGAGAGGATTTGCTTAAACGGATTGAAGTATTTGCTAAGGATCCACTGGCGCCCGCTACGGTAATTGTTACTCACCACATTGAAGAGATTCCAGCTGGAACTTCTCATGCTTTACTACTTAAAGATGGTGAAGTAGTTGCTTCAGGCGATGTTAATCAGGTTATTACAGATGAAAATTTGACTTCAGCTTATGGCCTACCAATATCTGTTCAATCTCAAAATGGACGTTTCTTCGCTCGTGCGCGTTGACTTAGTTAGATTACTGCCTGAGCCGTGGCATAAAATTGTTAACTTACAAATCTTAGAATCTTTAAGCAAATCACTACCTGAACAATTTTTACCAGATCAAGAAGATATTTTTAGAGCGCTATCAATACCGCCAGCCCACGTTAAGGTTGTTATAGTTGGGCAAGACCCTTATCCAAACCCTAAATATGCAATGGGCATGGCCTTTTCCGTTCGAGAGAACACAAATCCTTTACCAGCATCGTTGAAAAATATTTTTACTGAGCTAGAGGATGATCTAGGTTATAAAAGGACAAACGGTGATTTAAGTGACTGGAAAGATCAGGGCGTATTACTTCTGAATCGTTCTTTAACTGTAGACGCGCATGATTCCAATTCACATAGAAATTTAAATTGGTCTCAAATCACCGAACCAATAATTGAATCTGTTGCTAGGAATGGTGCAATTGGCATTTTATGGGGAAATCAAGCAGCTATTGCTGGTAAGTACTTTCGAAAAGAGAATGTACTGACCTCTGCACATCCAAGTCCACTCTCGGCATATCGCGGATTTTTTGGATCAAAACCCTTCAGCAAATCAAATATAAAGTTGCTTGAAAAAGGGTTATCGCCAATTAAATGGTAAAGGGGTGGATGCTTAGCACCCACCCCTACCTATTTTATGTTTTATGCAGTCCAGATATTGATTGGAGATTGCAAGAAGTAAATCATAAACAAACCAGCCACGACCCACATCAAAGGATTAATCTCCTTAGTGCGTCCTTGGAATAGTCTGATTACTACATACGACACAAAGCCGGCACCAATACCAACTGAAATGTTGTAGGTGAATGGCATCAAGATAATTGTAAGGAAGGCTGGAATCGCAATTCCAAGATCATCCCAATCAATTCCCTTGATCTGAGTCATCATTAAGAATCCAACAATGATTAACGCAGGTGTAGCAGCTTCGTAAGGAATTACGGCAACAAGTGGAGCTAAGAATGTTGTCAACAGGAACAACAAGCCAGTAACCACAGAGGCTAGGCCAGTACGAGCACCTTCGCCAACGCCGGATGCAGATTCAATATAGGAAGTATTTGAAGAAACTGAACCAGCTCCACCAGCGGCTGCAGCAATAGAGTCAACCAGAAGAATTCGATTAGCTCCTTCTACATTTCCATCTCGGTCTACAAGTCCTGCCTGATTACCAATAGCAGTCATAGTTCCCATTGTGTCAAAGAAGTCTGCTAGTAGAAGTGTAAATACTAGGAGAACGGCTGCCACTAGTGAGATTCGATCAAATCCACCAAGTAGATTGAAGTCTCCTAAGATTCCAAAGCTTGGTGTAGCAGCAATCGCTTCAGGCATTGCTGGAACATTTAGGTTCCAACCCTTTGGATTAACTGCTCCGGTAGCGCCATTAAATAATGGACCGATCTTAAATGCGGACTCAACTGCAATTGCCAAAGCGGTTGCGGCAACAATTCCAATTAGGATTGCAGCCTTAACTTTTCTGACCATCAATGCAATAGTTAGCAATAGACCGAATGCAAATACAATAATTGGCCAACCGACCAAATTACCATTATCGCCGAGTGTTACAGGTACAGGTCCAGTTCCAGTTCTGCGAACGAAGCCTGCATCTACTAAACCGATTAAGGCAATAAATAGACCGATACCAACTGAAATAGCGATCTTAAGTTGCGTAGGAACTGCTCGGAATACCGCAGTGCGAAATCCGGTCAGTACGAGAATTAAAATAATTAAACCTTCAAGGACTACAAGTCCCATGGCATCTGCCCAGGTCATTTTTGAGGCGATACCAACAGCAACGAATGTGTTTAAACCTAATCCGGTTGCTATGGCTAATGGAAAGTTAGCGACTACGCCCATCAATATGGTCATAACGCCGGCAATGAGTGCAGTGGCTGCAGCAACTAATGCAAGATTAGGAGCATCGCCTCCGCCAATATATTTTCCATCAGCATCTTTAGCAAGACCGATGATGAGTGGATTTAGCGCAACAATGTAGGCCATTGTGAAAAAGGTGACGACTCCGCCACGAACTTCACGAGCTACGGTTGAGCCACGCTGACTGATTTTAAAGAAACTATCAAGCATGGATTAGACCCTTCTGTTTTTTTAACATGGTGTTTTCGACATGTTGTCAGATTCGGTCCGACAAACCGAGGGGAGTGCCTTAAATCTATTGGTTACTTAGTGGTAAGCCGGCCTACGACACCAAGAGAAATAGCAACAGATTGCCCAATAAGTAAGGCAAAAAGGGCGGTTCCTACGCCCAATGTTCCGCCCAATAGGGCGCCAGCAATTAACGCCGAGATCTCCAGCATTAACCTAACTCTTCCAACCCTAATTCCAGTCCGATAATGAAGCCCAGTCATTAGTCCATCCCTTGGGCCAGTACCTAGGCCACAGGTTATATATAGAGCTGATCCTGCACCCACCAGTGCGATCCCAAATAGGACATAAAAATATTTTAGGTAAATATTCTCAACCTCAGGTATAAAAAATAATCCAACCTCAATTGCTACAGCAATAATTACTATATTTGCAATCGTGCCAAATCCTGGCCGCTGCTTCAATGGCAGCCAAAGAAGAAGAACTAATGCTGAGATTACGAATGTAGAGGCTCCAATATTTAGTGGAGAATTAAGTGAAATTCCCTCCGCCAGCACAGTCCAAGGTGAATTACCTAGATTGGTTACAATTAAAAAAGCATCACCGATTCCAAAGATTGTCAATCCAAAAATTAATATCGACATACGCTGTAGGTGTTGTTTTTGTAAACCAATAGCCCAAGTAGATTCTGCTCGCCATGGCGTTATGGGAATTGTTCTAGAAGGCTTGAAAACACTGATTAGTGTCCCAAATCTGTTACTACCTTTAGATGATTCACTCACTGCTAAACTATAGTAGATAAATTCTAGAGATTGGCTAATAGTGGAGTTCACTTACGGGCAAGCCATATTGATTGGCGCGATTCAGGGCATAACTGAACTATTTCCAATATCTAGCTTAGGTCATGCAATTTTGATTCCTGCCTGGATTGGTGGATCATTCAAGGAGTTTATTAGTGATGAGAATCAAACCTATTTGCTTATATCGATTGCAATGCACCTTGCCAGTTCTTTTGCATTGTTTCTAGTATTTAGAAAAAGATGGCTCAATTTAATCGGTGGATCTTTTAGGGCGGTTAAGACTAGAAATTACCAAAGTACACCTTTCAGGGTTCTTGCATATGTAGTAATAGCCACGATACCTGTTGGCATACTTGGGCTAGCTTTTGAGGAGTATTTTCAGCAGATATTTGGCAACCCCTCTTTTTCAGCAGTTTTCCTAACGATAAATGGACTAATACTAATAACCGCCGAAAGATTATCTAGGCGAGATCTAGCACATGAGTTTCATGATTCGGATGCAGAAATTGATAATAGAGTTAATGCAAAAAGTGCTTTAGTTATTGGATTCGGTCAGAGTTTAGCTTTGTTTGCAGGAATAAGTCGCTTTGGTGTGACAATGAGTGCTGGACTACTGCGAAAATTAAACCATTCAGTGGCATCAGATTTTGCCTTCCTGCTTTCATTGCCGGTCATTTTGGGAGCTTCTGTTATTAAATTGCCCCAATTATTTACAACTGATGCAAATCAACTTCTTGGCCAAATCCTGGCTGGTTCAATAGTTTCATTCATTTGTACCTATATAAGTGTTACTTTCTTAGTTCGATGGTTTAAAACCCGAACACTATATCCGTTCGCAATTTATTGCTTAATAGCGGGCGTTGCATCTTTTGTGAGGTTTAGCTGATGTTTGCCGGTATCGGAACAGTACTAAACATTTCAACAATCATTCTTGGTGGAGCTCTTGGTGTTCTTATTGGGGCGAAGATTTCTGAAAGATTGAGAAATCTAATTTTAGATGCATTAGGTTGCATAACAATTATTTCGGCCGCTGATGCACTTATGGATTTTTGGAATCCAACTTTTCAAAACTCAATGCCTAAGGGGTGGCCGCTCTTAATAATTGTCTTCTCACTAGTAATGGGGGCTGTTATTGGTAGTTGGTGGCGGATAGAGGACAGGTTGGAAAAATTTGGTGAAACTTTAAAAAAGAGATTTGCAAAAGACGGGGATTCGAACTTCATTGAAGGATTTGTGACATCATCTTTAATTTTCGTGATTGGCCCGCTTGCAATATTGGGCAGTATTTCAGATGGAATGGGAACTGGCATTGATCAGTTAGTTTTAAAGAGCACACTCGATGGATTTGCTGCAATGGCTTTTGCAGCAACTTTCGGTTGGGGAGTAGCGCTTTCATGTGTACCCGTTGGGATCTACCAATTTGGCTGGACTTTGGTTGGCTTATTTCTTGGTGCGATACTAAGTGATTATCAAATCTTAGCTATGACATCAGTAGGTGGAATATTGCTAATCGGTATCTCTCTAAGATTACTGAGGATTAAGAGCATTGAAATTGGAAACTTGCTGCCAGCTCTGGCGCTAGCACCACTACTGGCGCTAGCAGCACATCAATTTATTTAAAAAGTAGATGCGTCAATTACAAATCGGTACTTAACATCGCTGGCAACAGTACGATCATAAGCAGTGTTTATATAATCTGCTTTAATGACTTCGACATCACTGACAATATTATGCTTGCCACAAAAATCAAGCATTTGTTGTAATTCAGCCATTCCACCAATCATTGAACCAGATAGCGAACGCCTTTGGCCAAGCAAAGTACCAGCGTTAATAGCGTACGGTTTTCCAGGTAATCCGATTACAACTAGGGTCCCGTCTAATTTAAGTAGTTGTAAGTAAGGCTCTAGATCTAAATCAGCTGATACGGTGTTTAGAATCAGGTCAAAACTTTGCTTATACTTGTCTAACTCTGCGATATTTTTTGTGACAATAAAGTGATCAGCTCCCATTCGCTTTGCGTCAGATTCTTTTTCAGGTGAATGCGAAAATACCGTCGTTTCAGCCCCAAGTGCATGCGAAAACTTAACTCCCATATGTCCTAAGCCTCCCAGACCCATTACCCCAACTTTTTTACCAGGGCCTGCCTTCCAGTTTTTTAATGGCGAATAGAGAGTTACTCCAGCACACATTAATGGAGCAACACCTGATAGATCTAGGTTTTCTGGTACATGAACGGCATAATCTTCATCAATCACAAACTTATTTGAGTAACCGCCGAATGCAATAGTTTTTCCATCTCTTTCGTAAGCGTTATAAGTACCAGTCATTCCTTCTACACAATATTGTTCTAAACCAGCGTTACAACTTGAACATTTGCGGCAGGAGTCAACAAAAACACCAACACCAATCAGCTGACCAATCTTGAACTTACTTACCTGACTTCCTACTTGCGTTACTTTTCCAACAATCTCATGCCCTGGAACCATCGGAAATATTGCAGCACCCCACTCTTCTCGAGCTTGATGAATGTCTGAGTGGCAGATACCAGCATAGAAAATATCAAGGGCAACATCTCGTGGGCGTAATTCACGTCTTTGAAAATCATAGCTTTCCAGTGGCTTCTTTGCAGCTTTAACGACATAACCTCTTGTTTGCATGATTCCCCTTTTTACTTGTTAAATGGAAGTGACTGTTCAGCGGCTGGATTTGAAACCTTGGAGGTAACTTTTCGCATGTGGTGCCTTCTACAAAGAACTTCATAGGCAACGGTTGAATTTGAACTTACATCACCAACAACAACTTGTTCGCCCTCGGTGACCATTTTTCCATCTAAAGTTCTTGCATTATGTGTTGCTCTCTCGCCACACCAGCAAAGAGCTTCGACTTGTAGCGTCTGCACTCGGTCGGCTAATTCAACCAATCTTGCACTTCCAGGAAAAAGTTTAGTTCTAAAGTCTGAAAGTATCCCAAAGGCATACACATCAATACCAAGTCCATCGACAATCTGAGCTAGCTGCTCGATCTGCTTTGGTGTATAGAATTGAGCTTCATCGCAAATAATGAAATTAATTTTCCCACCGATCGATAATCTTTCAACTACCAATTTATGAATATCTAAATCAGGATCTACCTCTAGGGCTTCTATCTGCAAACCAAGTCGAGAAGAAATTAAGCCCTTACCGGCTCTATCTAGACTGGTGAAAATAATTCCATCTCGGCCACGAGAGCGATGATTATGCGCGGTCTGCAATGCGAGTGTGGATTTTCCACTATCCATTGTTCCGCAGTAATAAATTAACTCAGCCATTGGGTTATTGTGCCAATATAACTTCAGTTTTTAGACCAGGTAGAGCTTCAGCGATTCGCGCTCTGCCGCTGAGTTCTGGAATATCTAAGAGGAAAATAAGTCCTATCGGGAGCAAACCTGCTGCCTTCAATAATTTTGTGGCAGCAATTGCAGTGCCACCAGTTGCCAGAACATCGTCTACAAGTAATACCTTTGAACCTTGTTTAATAATGTCGGTATGAATTTCCAGCGTTGCACTTCCATATTCAAGATCATAAGTGGTTGAGATTGTCCTTCCAGGCAACTTACCACTCTTTCGAATCGGAATAAATCCCTTTTCAGTAAGTGCGCATGCAGAGGATGCAAAAATGAATCCACGAGCTTCAATACCTGCGATGTAGTCGCATTCTCGACTTAATTGAGCTATTTGTTTGGATACATTCAAGAAAGCTTCACCATTTGCTATCAGGGGAGTTATATCCTTAAAACTGATTCCAGGTTTAGGAAAATCAGGAATCACTCGGATGAAATCATTCAAATTTTTGCTCACCACTCCATCTTATTGATTGGGTCAAATACTTGTGTCCGGGAGGGGAGTTGAACCCCTAAGCCCTTACGGGCACTAACACCTCAAGCTAGCGCGTCTGCCAATTCCGCCACCCGGACATCTTTGTATTTTAACCTAATAGTAATTCAAGGGAAATCCAACTTAGATAGGATTTAGGGATGAAGTTAACCGCAGATCAAATAGCGCAGCTAGAAGAAGAAACAGTTTTGTTCTGCCAAGAGATGATTCAGATTCCAAGCGTTAATTACGGTGAAGGTAAAGGCGATGAGCGATTAATCGCCGAGTATGTTGCAAGAAAATTATCTGAGGTAGGTATTGATGCTGAGCTTATTGAATCGGCTCCAAATAGAGTAAATGTTGTAGCAAAAATTGCAGGAAGTGACATTACTCGTCCAGGCTTAGTACTTCATGGGCATCTTGACGTAGTTCCCGCAGATGCATCGGATTGGTCGGTAGACCCATTTAGTGGCGAAATAAAAGATGGCTTTATATGGGGTAGAGGCGCAGTTGATATGAAGGATATGGATGCAATGCTATTGGCATCTGTAAGAATGTGGCAAAGAGTGGGTTATAAGCCTCCAAGAAATATACTTTTAATTTTCTTTGCCGACGAAGAGGCATCTGGTACATATGGCTCAAGATGGTTAGTTAAAAATAGACCAGAATTATTTAAAGGTTTTACAGAAGCAATTTCTGAGGTTGGTGGCTTTTCAGTAACGATAACGGGTGATCATCGACTTTATTTAATTGAATCGGCGCAAAAAGGAATACAGTGGCTCAAGCTCAGCGCCAAGGGCACGGCAGGGCATGGCTCATTTATTAATACTGACAATGCAGTAACAAAAATCTCTAATGCAGTCTCAAGAATTGGTAGTTATGAATGGCCACAAGTTCCAACCAAAACAAATAAGTTACTGTTTAAGAAAATTGCTGATCTAACTGGGGACACATTTGATCCTGCCAATTTTAAAAATCTTTTAAAGCACTTAGGTAATGCTGCCAAGATGATTGGAGCTACTCTAACTAATACCGCTAATCCAACGATGTTAGAGGCTGGTTACAAGGCAAATGTAATTCCACAGAGCGCCAGTGCAGTAGTTGATGGTCGTTTCTTACCAGGTCATGAATCAGATCTAGTTGAAACAATCACTAAACTTGCTGGCCAAGAAATTGATATTGAGGTCATAACAAGAGACATAGCTTTAGAAGCTGACTTTTCTGGAAGTTTAGTAGAGGCAATGTGTAATGCACTTGCTGCCGAGGACTCACAAGCGATTCCAGTTCCATATTTAATGAGTGGCGGAACAGATAATAAGGCGCTGAGTGATCTTGGAATTATTGGTTATGGTTTTTCTCCACTCCGCCTTCCAACTGATTTAGATTTTTTCTCACTCTTTCATGGTGTAGACGAGCGCGTGCCTATTGATGGTTTAAAATTCGGAGTAAGAGTGTTGTATGAGTTTCTAGAAAATGTTTAAGAAAAATCCTAAGAGAGAACAGAAACTTCATCTAGAGCTTGTCTGACTTGTTGTGGAAGTACAATCTGTTCAACGGTAAGTATCCCTCTAAGTTGGGCGCCAGTTCTTGCCCCTATTAACGCACTTGTAACGCCTGGTGAATCCCTTACCCAAGACAATGCAACCTCTAACGGTGAATAACCTAATCCATCGGCTGCGATGCAGACTGCCTCAACAATTTTGTTTGCCCTTTCTGATAAGTAAGCATCAACAAAGTTTGCAAAATGAGGAGAAGCACCTCTTGAATCTGAAGGTACGCCATTTCGGTATTTTCCAGTAAGTACGCCGCGACCAAGTGGTGACCATGCAATAAAACCCAGTCCAAGTGAATCCGCAGCAGGAATTAGTTCATCTTCTGCGCGTCGATTAAGAAGTGAGTACTCATTTTGCGAAGAGGTTATTGCAGCTTTTCCAAAAATAGGATTCTGTAAGGTCGCTGATCTAGCTAATTGCCAGCCATTAAAGTTACAGACTCCTACATACCTGGCCTTACCAGAGGATGTTGCGTAGTCAAGGGCAGATAATGTTTCTTCAATTGGGGTGTTTGAATCCCAAGTTTGAATCTGCCACAGATCAATATGATCTACATTTAATCTACTTAATGACTTGTCTAAATCAGTAATTAAATCATTTCTGGAATTGCTAACCTGTCTTATGCCATCTTTGAAAGTTACCCCAGCTTTTGTAGCTATAAAAATCTTATCGCGTTTAACCAATGTGCCAATAAATCCACCGAGCACACGCTCAGCATCACCATCACCATAAATAGCAGCGGTATCGACAAGATTTCCACCCGCTTCAATAAACTCCTGCAGTTGTTGGGCGGCTTCATTTTCATCTGTATCCCGGCCCCAAGTCATAGTCCCAAGACCAAGTCTTGAAATTGATACCCCGCCCATCCTGCGCATTTCCATGACTGGGAGATTAGCAACAAGAGGGCTAAAAGATCGGTAACCTTGCCAAATGCCCATTGTTTACCTTTTACGCCATGCTCAATCATCTGCGAATGTAAGTGGAATATTGGCAGGGCAGGACAACTCTGTAGAGTTATCAAAGTACGGGTTTAAGCAGGCCGAGAATCTAGTCAACACAATAGAAATGATCAAGCCTACAAAGATCTTTTCAAGCCCACTTCTACGATGCATTCAAACGATTGATCCTTATATTCAATCAAGACGAAAAATTAAAACTCTCACTGACTCTGATCTTATTGAGATGGATTATGGACAATGGTCTGGACGAAAACTATCTGCGTTACAGAAGGAGAAAAACTGGAAAAAAGTGCAGAAAAATCCAGCGCAGTTCACTTTCCCTAAAGGAGAGAGTTTTATAAATTTGCATGCGCGTGTTAGGAAATTTCAAGTAAAACTCTATGGTGAAAAAGGACCAATCCTTGTTGTCAGCCATGGAGATGTGATCAAAATGTTTCTTGCCTCGGTTGCTGGACTTGAATTGAACTCTTTTCAGAAATTCGTGATAGAGCCGGGTTCAATATCAGTAATTAGTATTGAAAAAAGCTCTTCCAAAATAATCAGCACCAATAATTTGAACTTTTCCCCAATTAAGCAGTTATCGATCAAAGATTCACTAGGTGGGGGAAATTCACTGAGAAGAAAATTATTTGGAGCGATCAAGTAATGCCAAGAATAATCTACCGCCACCAACCTGCTACTAGATTTATCGTTAGTGCAATTGGTGAGCCAGGGGAGAGAGAATTTTTTCTTCAAGTTAAGTCCGCACTAGGGGTAAATACCTTGGCAATTGAGAAAGGACAGGTAATCGCCCTTTCTGAAAGATTTGACGAGCTAGTTAGAGAACTTAGGCGCTCAAAAATGGCATCTCTTGACGAATTATCCACCACTCCAGTTGTAGATGATGAACCTCTAGAACTGCCAATTGAGCAAGATTTTCAGGTAGGAATAATAAGTATTACCTGGGAGTCAGACTTAGTTGTTGTAAATATTCAAGCAGCTTCCCAGGAAGATGAAATGTTAATTGATGATTTGGACACTGGTCCAGATCTAGTGATTGCTACATTAAGAATAAATCAAGTCAAAAGTTTTTGTTTAAGAGCATCTTCTGTGGTTAATGCCGGCAGACCAGCATGTCCATTCTGTGCACTCCCAGTGGATCCACGGGGCCATCTATGTCCTAGAGCAAATGGATATCGCAGATGAACACCTCTTCAGAAACACTATCCATTGGCGATATAAAAGTTATTGGCCGATTAATTGATGCTTCCAATGCCACCTTGATGGGCGAGATAGTAAGTCCAAACTCAAGCATTAAAGTTATATATAAACCAATCGCCGGTGAAAAGCCACTCTGGGATTTTCAAGACGGCAATTTGGCATTCAGAGAGTATTGCGCCTTTCTGGTCAGCGAATTGGCAGACTTCAACATTGTTCCGGCGACTATTTTACGAGATGGACCTTTTGGTTTGGGTATGGTGCAACAATGGATTGAGATTGATAAGACTGTTGATGTAGTTGAGTTTGGTCAAAGCGAAGATAGTCAGCTAAGAAAACTAGCCTTGTTTGACAGTATTATTAACAATACTGATAGAAAGTATGGGCATTTGTTAATTGATAGTGACGAGAAGTTGTTTGGCTGCGATCACGGCGTATCATTTCATAGCCAAAATAAGTTAAGAACTGTGATTTGGCAGTTTGCGGGCGAAAATTTCACTACTGAAGAAATGGCTCTACTTGAAAGAACTCGAGAGGTTGATTTCAATGGCGTTTTTGAAAATTATCTAACTGATATAGAAATCTCAGCATTTTCGGATAGAATAAACACGCTTATAGCATCTGGAACATTTCCACTTCCAAGTGACGAATGGCCAGCGATTCCTTGGCCACCAGTCTAAGTGAGGTTAATATTTTGAAAAATTGGCCAAAGGTCTACTTGCCCCCAATTAATGATCTTAAGTTTCCACCTCTTAAACTTCATGACTCCTATTCTGGTTTTTATGAATACTCAAAGAGTGGAAAGTTTAGAATGTATGTATGCGGAATAACTCCATACGATTCTACGCACCTAGGCCATGCTGCAACTTATTTGTCCTTTGATCTTATTAATAGGTATCAACAATTAGCTAATCTTCAAGTGAGTTTTGTCGAAAATGTAACAGATGTCGACGACCCACTTCTAGAGCGAGCAAAACGTGATGGTCAAGATTGGCAAGTTTTAGCCAATTCTCAAGTCGATCTATTTATTTCGGATATGACTGCCTTAAGAATTTTGCCTCCGAGTCAATTAGTGAAAGTCACCGACTCTCTTGATCTTGTTGAATCATTTATCGATAAGTTGGACAGAAATGGTCATATTTATCAGATCGAAGGTGATTTCTACTTCAGCGTGGATAAGTATTTAGATTTTCTGCCGATTCCTCTAGCCGAAGCAATCTCGGTATTTGCCGAACGCGGGGGAGATCCGGACAAAGAAGGAAAAAGACACCCATTAGATGCTGTTGTTTGGAGTGCGAATAAAGATGGCGAACCAGGTTGGAATAGTAAATATGGGTTTGGGCGACCAGGCTGGCATATTGAATGTACAGCTATTGCTTGTGAGTTTTTAGATAATGATGAGAAAGATCCGGTAATTCAATTGCAAGGTGGCGGATCAGATTTAGTCTTTCCACACCATTTTATGAGTGCACAGATAGTAAAAGCTGCATTAGGCCGAGACTTCGCTGAAAGCTACATACATGCAGGAATGATTTGCCTTGACGGAGAGAAGATGAGCAAATCAAAGGGTAATCTCATTTTTGTTTCCAAATTGATTCAAGAAGGGGTTGATCCAATGGTTATACGTTGGGCGCTGCTTTCTGGTCACTATCAGCAAGATAGAGAGTGGAGCACGCAACTTCTTCAGAGGGCGAAAGATGAAGTTGTATTAGTTCGATCGGCGCTTTCACGAAGCGAAACAGCTGATGCTTCGAGTCTTGTAAACAATTTGATTATTGATCTATCAGATAATCTAAATACACCTAAAGCGTTAAGTGAGATTGTCGATTGGTCCCTCGAGTCCAATAAAATTGCAACATCAAATCACAGTGGTTTAGTATCACGTGCAATTGATTCCTTACTAGGATTGGCGTTATAAATTATGAGCGCAATTCTTTTTGATATGGATGGAACAATCATAGATTCTGAGCCTTTATGGTTACAGGCTGAAATCCAGGTAATGGCAGAGCTGGGGTGTCATTGGGATGAGCAGGATCAAATAAATTGCCTTGGCGGTCCTATGGAAAGGACCGAGAAGTACATGCAGGATAGAAGCGGCAATGTAAAGCCATACGGCTACTTTGGTCAAAGATTGAATGAAGTAATGAAGTTAAAATTCGTAAAGGATTTGGAATTGATACCAAATGCTCTGGAGCTAATTACAAAATCAAAAGAAGCTGGATTAAAGACAGCATTGGTAACTGCTAGTGGCCGGGAACTTATGAATTCTGCACTCACACGCTTTCCGGAGAATAGTTTTGATATCGCAATATCGCGAGACGATGTAGCAAATTCCAAACCGCATCCAGAACCTTATCTAATGGCAGCTGAGAGACTGAAAGTAAAAATTGATGAATGTCTTGTGTTGGAGGATTCTATGACTGGAGTTCGCGCAGGTTTAGATTCTGGAGCACAAGTGGTAGCAATTTCACATATTATATCTATCACAACTGAGAAAAATTTAAGAGTCATTTCCAATCTCTCAGAGATAACTTTTAAACAATTGGTTGAGTGGTATCCATTTTTAGACAGGGCAGTACGCCATGATAGATAGAAATTTTCAATATGGTGATCGTATACAACTGACTGATGCAAAAGGTAAGCTGTATTCAATAACTCTTACAAAGGGTGCTGAGTGGCACACACACAAGGGAATGTTAAAGCACGATGATCTTTTTGGCCTACCTGAGGGATCTATTGTAAAAACAAATGGAGAACTTAAGTTTCAAATTTTTAGGCCGTTACTTAGTGATTATGTTCTATCTATGCCAAGAGGTGCAACGATTGTTTATCCAAAAGACTCTGCAATGATTCTTGGGGTAGCAGATGTAAAGCCTGCTTGTAGAGTTTTGGAAGCCGGAGCTGGTTCTGGAGCTTTGAGTATTTCCATACTTCGTGCAGTTGGAAGCGATGGCTATCTACACTCCTTTGAAGCTCGTGAAGATTTCGCAGAGTTCGCTCGCACCAACGTACAAAGTTATTTTGGTGAATCCCCACGGAACTGGAAGTTGGATGTTGGTGTTTTACAAGAAAGAAAGTTTGAAGCTGAATATGATCGCGTTATTCTCGACATGCTTGCCCCTTGGGAATGTGTCGAAATTGCCTCACAAGCATTAGTTCCTGGGGGAGTTTTTCTTTGTTATGTTGCAACCACCACTCAGTTATCACGAGTTGCAGAAGCAATAAAAGAATCAGGAAATTTTACCGAGCCAGAATCATCGGAAACTATTGTCAGGGGTTGGCACCATGAAGGCTTGGCAGTTAGACCTCAGCATAGAATGATTGGCCATACCGGATTTCTTACGTTTGCAAGAAGAATGGCACCGGGAGTGCCCGTTCTACAGCGAAGAAGGAGACCCTCAAAAGGATCTTACGATTTGAGTGATTAACTAACTTTAATTAAATCTACAACGAAAATTAAAGTTTCATTAGGACCGATCGCACCACCTGCACCTTGCGCTCCATAACCAAGATCTGGTGGAATAACTAGTAAGCGTCGTCCACCTTCTTTCATTCCTGGAATTCCTTGTTGCCAGCCGAGAATCACTCCACTAAGTGGGAACGTAGCAGTTTGTCCAGAATCCCAAGAAGATTCGACTAACTGACCACTGCTCCACGCCATCAATGTGTAGTGGACCTCTAAAACCGAAGTTGCAATTGCCTCTGCTCCCGAACCAACAAAAATATCCTGTGTTTCAAGCTTGGCTGGGGGAGTTCCCTTTGGAGCTGAAATCTCAGGTTTTGAACCACTAAGTCCAGCTACTTCAGGAAAATCTGAAAATGATTGATTCTGTTGGACCATCGGATCAACTCCTCCGTCTGTTGAGCATGCAGTTAATAAGGATATAGGCAGAAGTAACAAAGCTATTTTTTGTTTAGTTTTCATAGTTAATCTTAGCAAATATTTACTTAAAGACTAATCTATGTTCATGAGTTCCCAGAAGACAGAGAGATTAATCAACTTAACCCTAGCTCTTTTGGCATCCAAGCGATATCTGAGCAAAGCAGAAATTTTACGCAATATTCCAGGCTATGAAGGATCTCCCGAAACCAAGGAGAGAATGTTTGAAAGGGATAAAGATGATCTACGTAGCTTGGGAATACAAATAGATGTAAACAATTTTGATCCGCTGTTTGAGGACGAGCAGGGATACCTTATAAAAAGTGACTCCTTTCAGTTTGCTGAAAATGAATTTACTAAGGAAGAACTTCTGCTCCTTACGATGGCAGCTAATCTTTGGCATGACTCTGCGGTAGAAATTGACTCCCAAAACGCATTGCTAAAAATTCAATCCTTGAGCGGTCCAGTCGAGAATGATATGACCACGACTCCAACTTTAAGAATTACTGAGGATTGGCAACTTCTAGTATCAATCTTTACTGCGGTACAAAATAAGCAAATCCTGGAATTTAACTATCGTGGCAAGAAACGACAAGTGAATCCATATGGGCTTTATTCGAGCAACGGTTTTTGGTATTTGATTGCCTTCGAAATCAATGTAATTAAGTCCTTTAAGCTGGTGCGAATTGAGGGTGAAGTAGATTTAATTGGCGAAAAAGATGCATTTGAAAAGCCAGACAATTTCAATGTTGGCAATTTTCTAAAAGAAGAGAGCAATTCGGTCAGCCTGGTCTCAAAGTTACAAGTAAGAAAAGGAGCTGCATTATCCCTACGAAATAAGTTTACAGTGAAGGATCTAGATTCAGAATGGGATCTAATGGATATTCCTTATACTAATGAGCAGGAATTATTGGAAATGGTCCTATGGCATGGCACAGACCTTAAACTTATTGAGCCCGCAGCATTACGACAACTACTAGTTGCGAATTTAGAAAGCTACTTAAATGGCTGAATCTGCTGCTGTACGAGCTTTACGTACCATGGATTTAATTCCATATGTGCTTGAAAATCCAAGCTGCTCTATAAAAACTTTGGCAAAACGTTTTTCAACTTCCGAGAAGCAGATTGAAAAAGACCTAGAACTTATCTTTATGTGTGGCTTGCCTGGTTATACACCATATGAGTTAATCGATATTGTTCTAGAAGATGGCGTGGTTTCTGTAATTGACCCACAAGTACTTAATCGGCCTAGAAGATTTTCTAAGACCGAGTTGGTGGTTATTGTCTTAGGTTTAAAGATATTGTCCGAGATTAAACTTGAACGGAATGATCTTCGTGAGAAAATAGATAAGTTAATAGCGAAGGTTTCTCATATAAAAAATGAAGAGATACTTATTAATGACTCTCAGATGATTAGTTCGAAGTTTGTCGAAATTATAAATAAGGCAATAGGCAATAGGCAGATTTTGAGAATAGGATACATATCAGTAACTAAAGATCAGTCATCTGAACGAGATGTGGTTCCATTAACGCTTTATTATTCAAATGGATCCCTCTATATGAATGCATTTGATGTAGAAAAGAAAGCTGAGCGGGTATTTAGAGTCGACGCAATAACGAGATGTGAAACGGGTGCATTTCTAGAATTTGAAGTTAATCAATCCCACTTACCAGAAATCACAATTGAACTTGAGGTTCAGGATTGGCTACGTTTCTTTGTAGAGAGAAATATGTCAATCATAAGATCGGTCAAGCACAGCAATCAGGGTTTGCTTGTCGAGGTCGCAGTCTCAAATATTGATTGGCTGGAGAAAAGTATTCTTAGTCATATTCCAGGAATAAAGATTAAAGCCCCTCAGGATTTTGCTGTAAGAGTAAGAGAGAACGCCCGCAATATTTTGGCTCTATACGAATCTTCAGCTAGTTAGGGTAGTATGTAGGTATGAACTCTCTCAAGCCATGGCATTTGTTAGTACTAGCGGTTGTTTTTCTGGTTCTCTTTGGATCTAAGCGTTTGCCCGATTCAGCCAGGTCGCTTGGTAGATCGTTGCGAATTTTTAAAAGTGAAGTTCAAGAGTTGAATAAGGATGAGAGCACAGGAAGTAAAAAATCAGATCCAGACTCCGATAGGTAGTTAACGTGAGTAAACGCCGTGGCGAGAAAATGCCGCTGGTAGACCATGTGCGAGAGTTTAGAAACCGGCTTATAAAATCTGTATTCGCCATTGTTTCTATGGCAATTGTTGGATGGGTTTTCTATCAGGAAATTGTTCGACTTCTAACACTGCCGTTTTGCGATATTGGTACATCGAGTGAGCCAACCACTAATCAGTGCGGAGCTTTATATGTTAATGGAATCCTTGGACCATTTAATCTTCAGGTAAAGATTTCATTGCTAACCGGAGTACTGCTTTCAGCACCTGTATGGATATATCAAGTCTGGGCCTTCATCACACCTGCTTTGCATCGCAAAGAGAAACGCACTGCTGTATTTTTTGCTCTGATCGCAACTCCGCTTTTTCTAACCGGATCTACTTTGGCGTACTTGATTCTTCCAAATGCAGTCAGCATTTTATTAGGGTTTACGCCAGATAACTTAGACAATCTGGTCCGATTTGATGAGTACTTAGATTTTGTTCTAAGACTTATTTTGATTTTTGGCTTAGCATTTATATTGCCGCTTTTCCTTGTTGCCTTGAATTTGTTAGGCATTATTTCAGGCAAGACAATTTTACGCCCGTGGCGAGTCGCAGTATTTTCTTGTTTTCTTTTTACGGCTGCTTTCACACCGACTCCAGATCCAATTACCATGACGCTACTGGCAATTCCTTTATGCCTTATCTACTTTCTCTCTGGCCTGTTTGCCTTACTTGTAGATAGAAGGCGAAATCGCAGTAATAGCAATGAATTAAATGTCACTCCAATATCCCCACCAGAAGACATCTAATGTGGTTGATTGTACTTAATAGAAAATCTGGAAAAGGAAAAGCAAAGAAGTTAAGCCAGACACTAATCTCATTATTGGATAGAAATGAAATTGAATATGAGCTAGTAGATGAGTCGAGTGCTGTAAAAACCTCTGAAAAAATTCGAGATCTATTTTTAATAGGTGATTTTGAAACACTTATTGCCATTGGAGGAGATGGTCTGGTCCATCTTTGCATCCAGGAAATTGCATTAAAATCAATTAACTTTGGAGTAATTCCAGCTGGAACTGGAAATGATTTTGCAAGATGTATCGGCGTATATGGTAAATCTGTAGCCGAAATATTTGAAGGTTATGTTAGTTACCAACCAAAGAAATTGGACTTAGGTAGAATCTCAAGCACAAATAAGATTGAGTGGTATGTACAAGTGCTAAGTACCGGTTTTGATGCGAATGTTAACGCCTTAGCTAACACATTTAGTTGGCCACGGGGTAAAGCAAAGTACACAATTGCGACATTATTAATTCTTTCAAAATTTAAGAGTATAAAGTATGCATTCGATATTGATGGCGTATCTTTTTCGCAGCAAGGGATGCTTTTGACCGTTGCAAATGGGAGTAATTATGGAGGGGGCATGAAGATCAGTCCTAAATCCTTAAACTCAGATGGTTTACTTGATTTGATTCTGGTTAAACCTGTGTCAAGGCTTACTCTTTTACGGATCTTTCCAAGAGTTTTTTCCGGTCGACATATTGATCACCCAAAGGTAAATTCTTATTCAGGCAAAAGAGTTCAGATATCGGCAGATACTTCCGCATTTGCTGACGGAGAGTTCATTTCCCCTTTACCGATCGAGATTGAGGTTGTAACTGGTGCGCTTAATTCATGGTCGTTAAAATGAATCTATCTCCCGCAGAAAGCTATGCACGAGTAAAACTAAATAGTAAGTATTTAAAGACTAAGGAATTCTCTGAGAGTTTTCCTTTTGAATTAGATGATTTTCAAATTTCAGCATGTCATGCATTGGAGTCAGGCAAAGGAGTTCTAGTTGCTGCTCCAACCGGTGCTGGAAAAACGATAGTTGGAGAGTTTGCAGTAAATTTAGTCATAAATTCAGGTGGTAAATGTTTTTATACAACTCCAATTAAAGCTTTATCAAACCAAAAATTCTCAGAGCTAAGCGATAAATATGGCTCAACTAGAGTCGGTTTACTTACTGGCGATACCTCGATCAATTCAGAGGCACAGATCGTAGTTATGACCACTGAGGTGCTGCGAAACATGATTTATGCAAACTCAACGACAATTACTGACCTTAAGTACGTAGTAATGGATGAAGTTCACTATCTTGCTGACAAATTCAGGGGAGCTGTTTGGGAAGAGATTCTGATTCACCTATCAGATGCTGTTCAAGTTATTTCCTTGTCAGCGACGGTTTCTAATGCAGAAGAGTTTGGCGAGTGGCTGCAAACAGTTAGAGGAGATACTGAGGTAATTGTTAGTGAAACCCGTCCTGTTCCGCTGTATCAGCATGTCCTTTTTGGAAATCGCTTAATTGATCTATTTGGTGAAGGCCAAAGGTTGAATCCCGAACTAACAAAACTAGAGCGGGATACTTATCGAAAAATTAAGGGCAACTGGCGTGATAAACCTAGAGGTCCTAGATCATTAACTAGACCTGAGGTTATAGAAAAACTCGAACGCGAATCCCTCTTGCCTGCCATAACCTTTATTTTCTCGCGTAATAACTGTGATGCGGCCGTTCGTCAATGCATTGCATCCGGAATTAGATTAACCAATAGTAAAGAGCGTCAAGAGATTCGCGATGTAGTTTCAAGAAACATTAAGAGTTTGGCAGAAGAGGATCTTGTGGTTTTAGGTTATTACGAATGGGCAGATGCATTAGAAAGAGGTGTTGCAGCCCATCATGCTGGTTTGCTACCCGCATTTAAAGTTACGGTAGAGGAATTATTCCAACGAGGCCTAGTCAAAGCTGTTTTCGCAACTGAAACGTTGGCACTAGGTATCAATATGCCCGCCAGAACAGTTGTACTTGAGAAATTAAGTAAGTGGAATGGCGAGGGACATGTAGCTATCTCGCCGGGAGAATATACCCAATTAACTGGCCGTGCCGGTAGAAGAGGTATTGATATAGAAGGTAATGCAGTAATACTTTGGGGGAATGAATTAGATTCAACTTCTGTTGGTGGTCTTGCGTCGACACGAACGTATCCATTAAAGAGTTCATTTAAGCCTACATATAACATGAGCATTAATCTAATATCGCAGTTTGGATCTGAACGTGCGCGGACCTCTCTCGAGTCTTCGCTAGCACAATTCCAAGCAGATAAAGCAGTTGTGGGACTCTCTAGGCAAATTCGAAAGAATGAATCTGCAAGAGATGCACTCTTTAATGAGGCGAAATGCGACAAGGGAGATTTTATTGAATATGCGAAGCTGCGCTTTGAAATAAAAAATTTGGAAAATGACAGCAAGCGAAATAAGCGCAAAAGGTTAGAAATTGAGGATGAGATTGGGAATATCAGAAAGAGACTAAAGAATCATTCATGTCACAACTGTCCAGATAGAGAGCATCATTCTCGTATTACTGAGCGAGCATTTCGCCTTCAAAGAGAGATTGACGGACTAACAGATCGCATAAATAGTCGAACAAATGTGATTGCTAAAAGATTTGATCGGATCAGGTTAGTTCTCGATAAATTAGGATATCTTGAGAATGATCAGATCACTAAACCTGGTCGAATGTTAGCTAAGATTTATGGTGAAACTGATTTATTAATAGCCGAATCAATTCGAGCTGGAGTATTTGATCAACTAACTGTTCCGGAACTAGTATCAGTAATTTCTGCCTGTATATATGAATCGAGAAATGATGATGCATCCAAGATTCCGCGCGGTCAGGTACCAAATGCACTTAGCGATATTTCTCGTATCTACGGCCGGATCCATGACATTGAGATAGATATGAACCTAGAGCCAATGCGGTCACCTGACTTCGGATTTTGTTGGGCAGCCTATCGCTGGGCTAGTGGCAATTCATTAACTTCTGTACTCAAAGGTAGTGAACTAACGGTGGGGGATTTTGTTCGGTCTATGAAGCAGATAATTGATCTATTAAGACAACTTAGAGTTGCAGCTCCCCAATTACAACACACTATTGATCTATCGCTTGAGTCAGTTGACCGAGGAGTAATAGCTTATGCAGGAGCTGCAATATGACACTTATGCTCCTTGATAGTGCTTCGCTTTGGTATCGCGCATATTTTGGAATGCCAGACACTTTGGTTTCACCAAACGGAGTTCCTATAAATGCAATCAAGGGCTATCTCGATATGACTTCTCGATTGCTTGTTAAGTACAAACCTGATCGGTTGGTCGCTTGTCTTGAAGGCGATTGGCGTCCAAGTTGGAGAGTAGAACTTTTTCCTGATTACAAACTTAATCGTCTAGATGATGAAGGCACAGAAGATGAACCAGATACTTTGTCACCCCAGATTCCGATACTGCTTGATGTATTAGATGCACTCGGAATTCCATTGGTTGGGGTAGATGACTACGAAGCTGACGACTTAATAGCAACTTTAAGTGTTTCACAAAAAGGACCTGTAAGAATCGTAACTGGCGATCGAGACCTATTTCAATTAGTTGATGATAAAAGAGACGTGAAGATAATTTATTTGGCTAAAGGGGTCTCAAATCATGATTTAGTTGATCTTAAGTGGATTGCTGATAAATATGAGATACCAGGTGATAGATATGCGCTCTTTGCAATGATCAGGGGAGATTCCTCCGATGGATTGCCAGGAATTAGAGGAATTGGTGAAAAGGGTGCAGCAAACATAGCAAGAACATTCTCAAGTCTTGAAGAGGTTGTATTGGCAGCACAAGAGAATGACAAACGGCTTTCACCTAACTTGCAAAAGAAAATTCTAGAAAGCTTAGATTATGCCCGAATTGCTACAAAATTAGTTAGTTGTGCACTAGATGTACCAGTCCCAAATCTAAGCGTAGATTCTCCTAAGAAACCTAAATCACTTGATGATATTGAGTCTATTAAAAATGAGTTTGGTCTCGGTTCTAGTATTGATCGAATAATGGATGCGTTGGGCTGGACTAAATGAAACTATTTTTGACCTTTGCAGCTGGAGTGATAGCTGCAAGCGGTTTTGCGCCTTTTAATTTCTGGATTGCCCCAATTCTTGCTTTGGCTATCTGGTTTTCCATCATAAAAGATTTGACATTTCAAAAACGAATTATTGGATCATATCTTTTTGGCCTCGGGCTTCTTCTGCCATCTCAGTACTGGACAGGAATCTACGTAGGAAACACTCCATGGCTAGTGCTTTGCTTTGCTCAGGCAAGTTTCTATATATTGCCAGGTATATTTGTACGCAGAAAAGCTAGATTCAACAGCTTTGTTTTTGCTGGCTCATTCGTAGGAGTCGAGCTACTCCTTAGGACTATTCCTTTTACAGGTTTTGGTTGGTCAAGAATTGGTTTTACTCAGATCGACAGTCCAATTGCCGCCCTTTACCCAGTCGGGGGAGTAGTTTTTGTTTCATTCATTATTGCTTTTCTATCAGCAACACGTAGATTTTTACCGCTTGTTATCGCATTATCTATTGTCGGATTAGCCAACTTTGTACCTGATCAAATTGAACAAAAAAACTCAATAAGGATTGCATTGGTACAGGGTGGCGTTCCCGAGTTAGGACTGGGATTCAATTCAACCCCGAAGGAAGTTTTTAACCGCCATCTAGAGCAAACTAAGAAATTATCTACGGGAAATGAGTTGATAATTTGGCCGGAAAATTCTGTTGATATTGACATTAACACTAACCCTGAGGTGTATAAAGAAATTGTTGAACAGTCAGTTAGAACCTCATCACCAATACTAGTTGGAGGAGTAACAAAATCACCCGATGGGTTAAGAAATCAATCAATTCTTTTTAATTCTCAAGCGCAACAGATTTATACAAAACGATACCTGACGCCATTTGGTGAGTATCTACCATTACGAACTATTGCTGAGGCAGTGTCACCTTATGCTAAAGAGATTACTGATTTTGCAGCAGGTCAGGAGGATACAAAGTTTAAGATTAGTAATTTTACCTTTCAAACCCTGATCTGCTATGAATTAATTAATGATGTATTTAGAGATTCACTAACTTCAGATTTTTTAGTAGTCCAAACTAACAATGCTACTTTTGGGGATACGTCTCAATTAGAACAAGAGTTAAATATTGCAAGAGTTAGATCTATGGAGACTGGTCGAAATGTGGCATATGTTTCGACAACTGGGGTAACTTCATTTATTAGCAATAATGGCACTATTTTGCAACAGATTCCAAAATTTACTCCAAATAGTTTGATTGGGCAGATTGATACTGTTGATGGCACAACTCTCACACAAGATTATGGAAAATATTTAGAAGCCTTATTTCTAATACCTTTACTTCTTTTAACAATTTTAAGAAGAGTTAAAAAGTGAAGAATATCTTGGTTTTGATTCCCACATACAATGAGTCTGAATCAATTATATTGTTATTGCAGCGAATTGATAAAATCAGGAGAGAAAACATAAATATTCTGAAAATAGACATACTGGTAATCGATGATAATTCACCAGATAAAACTGGGCAACTAGCACAGTCTTTGAATCTTTCAGGACTAACAGTTTTAAGTTTGAATTCTAAGAACGGAATAGGGCCTGCATATATAGCTGGATTCAAATTTGGTTTAACAAAGAACTACGACTTTTTTATTCAAATGGATGCTGACCTAAGTCATCAACCGGAAGAGATGATCGATTTGGTTGAGAGTTCTGATTCACAGATTATGGTTATAGGCTCAAGATGGATAGAGGGCGGATCTGTAGTTAACTGGCCCAAAAGACGGCGTCTAATATCTCGATTTGGTACTGCATATGCGGCAAGATTGTTGGGGTTGAAGTACCGAGATCTGACCTCGGGCTATCGAGTTTTACCAAAGCAGTTAGTAGCCGATATTGATTTTCTTACGATAAAAAGTCATGGCTACGGTTTTCAGATTGAAATGGCGCTGCAAGCTATAAAACTTGGCTACAAAATTAAAGAGGTGCCAATAACATTTATAGAGCGTGAGAATGGTAAGTCGAAAATGAGCTTTGCTATCGTTATAGAGGCGTGGAAGATGGTTAGCCTAGAGGGTTTCAAGCGTAGGATTATCCGCCGATAATCTACATTATGTAAAGTAGAAAACTCCTAGTTCGAGGCTAACTCCGCTATCGGCAGGCAACTACAAACCAAATTACGGTCGCCATAAACACCATCAATTCGTCCTACCGTTGGTAAATACTTTCCGCTTCTTCCAATTCCAAACTCTTCACCAGTTGGGAAAGCTCCGATCGATCGGTCATATTTACGATCCCAATCTTTATTGACCAGATCACCAATTGTGTGAGGTGCAAACCTTAATGGTGATTGCTCAACCGTTAGCTTGCCCTCCTCAATATCGCTAATCTCCTTGCGAATGCTCTCCATTGCGGCTAAAAATCTATCTAACTCCCTAATATCTTCAGATTCTGTAGGTTCAATCATCATGGTGCCTGCTACCGGAAAGCTCACAGTTGGCGCGTGAAAACCATGATCCATTAATCTTTTGGCAATATCATCAACAGTAACTCCACAATTTTTAGTAATCTCTCGAATATCGATTATGCATTCATGGGCAATATGCCCATTTTGACCCCGATATAGAACTGGAAATAGTGGGTCTAATTTCTTAGCCAGGTAATTAGCTGACAATATTGCGACCTCAGTGGCTTTAGTAAGACCTGCTCCACCCATCATTCTGATATACATCCAAGAGATCGGTAGAATTGATGCTGATCCAAATGGTG
>Ga0208722_1000002_pt1 | contig 108675 bp, 155 predicted proteins | sample LakMenEpi21Sep11_FD_150722 | JGI IMG/M metagenome (GOLD analysis project Ga0208722, IMG submission 150722) | Freshwater microbial communities from Lake Mendota, WI - 21SEP2011 deep hole epilimnion (SPAdes) | ecosystem: Environmental > Aquatic > Freshwater > Lake > Epilimnion/Euphotic zone ... | reverse complement strand
GCCAAACCTTCATATTGGGGCTGCATTATATACCAGATATAGAGGTTTGTCAACTATAATATGCCTATAAAAACATAACAAAAAAGTTATAAAACTATTAGAAAACCAGGAAAAAAGTATAAAAAGGTTTGGTAATTATGGGAAAAGTTTGTATAATTCAGGGATTTTTTTTCCCGCTTCGTAATGTCTATTAGTACTATGATTTATTGCGGGGCGGGAATTTAAAGAGAGATCGTAATACCCTTATAGGTATAGTAACAAACCATTTTAACTTCTTCTCTAGATTATTTTGTATCTTTAACTCTGGAGACTCATTCTTATAATGCTCTGATTGAAAGTAAGGGCTAAACATTACATTAGAAAAATGTCTTGGACTCATAGGATTATTATAACATTGTTTGTAGATAGAAAGGTTTGAAAGGTTTGGGAAAATAAGGTTTGGGATCGTAATAACTTTCTGGGATTTTTTGAATTGGGTTCTTAATGTCTTTTTCGTAAATGAGGTTTGGAGGTTTGGGAATATGTACCCAGGATACTACGCCTCAGACTTTACTCAGTTCCATTAGTATTCTCCTCTGCGCTTTCAAATACCTCGTCCAAATCAGACCAGCCAGTATCCTCTAGGTTTAACCCTGCTAAGAATAGCGACCATGTTTCTGTTATATACCTTGCCCCATCGTCTGACACCTCACAAAGGTTCTCAGCAACAAAGTAGGCAAGCGGTAGCCCTAAGTCATTAAACTCTATAAAGTCTTTAAACTCTTCATCTTCTTTATATACAGAATAAAGTTTACCTAAGATATTGCATATATTACGGAAGTCTGTCACTATCATACCCCAATCTATTTTGCTCTACCTTGTCCTCTTGGAACTGTGCGCTTTCTAATACTTCTAATGACCTGCGATAAATCAAATAGGGAGTTGCTCTAGCCAAGTAGTAGCCAACCTTTTCTAAGTCAAGATAAAAGTCGGACAAGAGTTTGCCAATGGATACGGCAACCTTTTCCTCTTTGCTCTGTCGCTGTAATCTACTAATACGATACATAAGACCCCAATCTATATTATATCAAAGGAAGGGGGAGAGCGCAACCCACCACAGTTCACGCCCTCCCGTATTGGCTAGCGAGAGGTGACCCCAACCCCCGCTGATGAAGCCCCCACACTGGAGAGATCAGTGCTGGGCAAATTATAATTAATAAAACTATCAATGTCTTTGTGGTCTACTCCATCATGACTGATAGTATTATCTGTTAGGTCAATTAATATTGGATGGTCCATAAACCCTAAGTCATTAGGATCGCATGCATAGATACCAAACCCTGTCTCATCCAAGATAGAGTCTTGCAATAGATAACTAATAGCCATACGTGTGTAGTATTCTGTATCACCTTTACGTGGAGCAGAATGCTGCAGGGCCTGAGCAAGATCTTGATACATACTGTCTTCTCCCCAGTGGCTGTACAGCGCTACCGCTAGGTCCTCTGATTGTTTAAATACAAATGTACAACGTGCTCCCATTAGTCATTCTCCTTATTTAGGTCACCCATAAAATCAATAACTATTTTAGATACCCGCTCATCTTGCATAATTGCGTAGACGGGATACAAACCATCACCATATCCAGTATTAAATACTACTGCCTTAGCATGGCCTAACTCACCATAGGTTTTATTAATTGTGGTAGCGCTAGCGCCATGATAAGAGTAATCTCCACCCTTACCTTCAAGATTCCACTCATCATGTTTGTTAGTATCCCAATCATCTAAATAGCATGGGTCGCCTACCATGGCCTGACCGCTATCAACTGAAAAGTATCCTATTTCTATTAAGTCATTTGTATTTATCACGGGTTCTCCTTAGAAATGAAAGTCGACTGGTACTAGATATTGTCTCACGGCTTGTTCAGGTTTGTCAAGTCGCTCTTTAAGATAGGTTACTTCAGCAATATTCTCATCAAGGTCATAAAGCCCACTATCGGGTGTCCAACCCCCCATTAGCATTGTTGCTGTTTCTTTCATAGTATAAGCAGACATCATGGTGTCACCGTTATACTCTGACCGACCACCCTCTGAGGCATAGTCAACCATATCACTAATAAACTTATCAGGCTTGAACTGTTTGATTGCTCTGTTCATAGCCTCTGATTTCCATTTACCTACACTGATTAATGCTTCCTGGAATTTTTCCTTATCTTCAGAAAAGCCCAACACATCAGTAGGGTCATCGTTGTAACCTGCCATAATGTTGTTTTCTTTATTTGCATTACTGCTCCACCTTCCTCCACCTACGACGTGCCAATCTGACCAGTCTGCTAGGCGATATCCGTCTTCGTTTGGTTGTAGGCTTACAACAACTTTGTCAAAAGCCTCTTGCTTGCTATCTGCTTCAACTGCTATATAGTGTAGAGTATGCACTATTCGTCCCTTCCCTCGATTAGTTGTATCTGATAGTACTGGCTGTCATCATAGGGAACGGTAGTTACAAAATACCCAATCCTATTAACTACATGATAGCCGTCACAGATATAGGTCCCACCGTCATCTCCGTCACTATAAGTCCATATCCTATTACTGTCTTGGGCTTTGACAAACTCTAACTCATCACCATATGTCTCAAACATATAGCCATGCTCACCGTCATGGAATGAGGCATTGTCGTCTAGGTAGTTAGGTATAGGCTTGAACTGTTCAAACCATTCATCCTCTGTAAGTTGTATGAGGTTTGGCATTACTTAACTTTATCTGTAACTACTGACAAACCATTGATTATTTCTAATACAACGCTGTCCTCGTCCTCAGTATCAGTTTCGTATGTGAAGTTCATATAATCACCTGTTGGCTCAAATATGATTTCTACTTGCCATTCGTTTGAGTATTCGTCCATTGTGGGTCTCCCTTGTTGGTTTCTTAATATAATTTTACTATGCCCTGCGAATTTTTGCAAGGTATCGTAAGGTGATTTACATCACACCTTCATCTATATAGCCTTCTGCTAATAGCCCCTCAAAGAAATCCCATATGGTTAATAGGCCTTGCTTTATTTTTGGGTCGGTAGCGGTATCAATAGCAACAGTTAAACTATCACCAAATGCTTGTATATCTTTATATGTATAACCTAACATTATTCCTCCCCATACTTGACAATGGTATTTAATGTGGTATGTATATTACAATCACAATCTCCACTAGCCATGCTATCCATAAAGTCTAAGTGTTCTGAGTTATCCTGATAGATGGTTTGTATTAGTTGGTTAATTGTGGTCATATTAATATTTTACAGGAAACTGGGAAAAAAGTCAATCTTTCTTAATGAAACAATTATGTGTTATTATTTAAATAGACAAAACCCAGGGCGGGGCGATCCCAACGGGACTTGAACCCGTAGCCTTTACCGTGACAGGGTAACGATCTAACCAATTGATCTATGGGACCAGCGGAGCAGTTTTAAATCATGCTCAGGATTTTTTACTAAACTATTTGCAAAGTTTTTTGCACAACAGTTAGCAAACGATTTTTCTCTGCGTTAGTTGCAGGGTCAAATCCAGAAGCAGCAGCAAACATACTTTCGCCATTTGCACTACGAGATGAACGATACCAGTCTAAACGCTCAGTTAGTGCATTGAACGCACCCCAAGCATTACCAGCAATCATGCCATTGAAATCACCAGTATAAATATCGTTAATCATATTTACCTTGTTTTCCCATTTCTTGATTGCACCCTTAGTGTCTAATTCTGGCTTAGGGTAAGCAGCAAGAATAATATCATTGAAGTCTTTCGCTGATATTTCTTTTTGTATCATAGCATGAGCCATCTTGTCGAATTCGTCCATGTATGAGTTAGCCATACCTAGTGCTTGACGAGCAACAGCAACCTTACCATTAGCGGTTTGAGTATGACGGATTTTGAAAGATTGCTTTACGCCATCTTTTTTCTTAGTACGATTGAGTGCAACATTGAGAGTGTTAGCGCACACAACACGAACAGGTGTGATACTTGCTTGAATAGCGATTGAGCCATCATGGCTAGTATTGATAAGCAAATAAGTCTTTACCTTATCTGCAACACCATTAGGGTCTAAGATTGTTTCACGCTCTAAAGCAAGAGAGCCAAACACTACACGACCACCCTTAAGAGAGCCAGCGGTTTCCCAACGACCCCCACCATCAAGAATGTTATCGCCAAATGCAAACAGTTCTTCATTTTGTAGTGGTGTATATCGCTCACCAACAATTCCCAAAACATCAGTTTGAGATTTATCAGTAGGGTTTGTGCGAACAACATATTGATATTGTTTGTCAGATATTAAACTAGATGGGATTTCTAAATCCTCTAGTCTAACGTTCCAACCATTAAGATTGGCAGCAGCAAGCATTTCACTTGTATTTTTCTCAGTATCAAATACAGTACCAAGATTGTGCCATGCAGGTTCACGGAATGATGCAAAACTTGCAACACCGTTTTGAGTTTCTAACTCATGAGCCATTTTTGTCCTTTCGATTGTTTTAATTAATTTTATCACTCATGGCTGACAATGTCAAATAGGATTGGGGAAAATGGTTTAATCTTCTTAAATGGTATAAAACGGACATTTCGGGCGCCCTGGGTTTTTGTTAGGGCCAGTTTTACGTCTTGGCCCACGACGTTGATAGCCCCCTATCAAATTTAGTAGTGGTCCTCCAAAGATACTTCGTCCACATTAAGATCTGCGTCATACTCATATGAATTTAAATCAACATCAATTGTTACATTGCTTAAGTCAAAGTCATCCAACTCAGACACTGGAACATTAATAGTTCCGCTGAACGAGACGGTACCTTGAACTTCAATTTGCTTAGTTGGATTAAACCCAAAGTGTTCTATGATTGCTTGTAACACTTCTTCTTTAGTATAGTTAGGGTCATACCATTCTACAATTTGTTCCTCTAACCAATTTATATCTAAGCGCTTTGCTGCTAATTGATCAGCATACGATCTTGATTTATGTAGTTGCCACTCAATGTCAGTAACCTTATCGGTCATGAATGTTGCTGCTGGCTCTTCACCTAGTTGCACACCATGTGAAGGTGTCAGTTCAGGTATATACTTGTAGGTCACAAGTAGGTTAGGATTATAAGAAACAGTTAACTGATCTTGTAACATTACTTCGCTCATTAGGGGTTCCTTTTCTGTTAATACAATAATATCACCAAGATTGTGGAAATGCAAATGCCGTTCTTAATTAGTCTCACATAATGAGATGTGATTTAGATCACTGCGCCCTGGGCGGCGGGGCATTAAAAAATGAGCAGTTTAGAACTCATGCTCAGGAGTCTTATCTCAGGAATAACTTAGCAATTAAGCCAAGTGCTTATCAGAGATAAATTATTTAGTTGTGCTTACCATAGCAAGACGACGAGAGCCGTTTGCTAACTGTAAGGATACTCTAGTAAGTTTAGAGTTAATAGGTGCGAACTTTACAATTCTACCTGTAACGCCTGTTTTACTGGTGGTGAATAAATCACCTAGTTGGTATGTGTATCCGCCTAGTGTCATGATTTTCCTTTTCTGTTGTGGTGGTTTGTTATATTAAGTATAACATTTTTGGGGGGGCAAGTCAAGAACCCCCCCAATACTATTAGAGATAACGAGCAATAGCGTTATATGTGCTAGTGCTAACTGTTTCCTCGTCGGTCATTTTAAGGATACGGATAGCGTTTTCCATTTCCTCTTTCTGCTCACGATAGGTATGAACATGAAGTTGCTCAAACTTACGCTCAGGCTCAGCAGGGAACTGACCTTCCTTAACTGTTAGGTCAAAATCTACATTAAGATTTCCTGTCCATGTGCGGAAGTTAGTTCTAAGGTTTTCTGCCTTATCAACATTAGCGATAGCAAAAGCAAACATTTCTTTTTTCCAAGCGTCTAGTGAGGCTTGATACTTTGCTTCGTTTTCGTCTTGTGTTTTATAGTTAGCCTCTAACTCTACTAATCTATTTTCTAAGGCTGTAATAACCTTAGATGTGGCGATTTTTACATTTATTGCTTTACCTCTTGTTGCCATTTGGTTTGTTTCCGTTCTTGTTGGTGGGTTTGATGGGGGTATTAAGTTGAGCAGTTTCTCGTCATGCTCAGGACTTTAGCCACTAGGCTAATTTTACTTTGCTGTCCAAGTTGTCCAGCGAGTTGCGCCATTAACATCTAACTTAACACGAACTGTGTTTTTATCTGTTGGCACGATTTCCTTGATTACACCTGTAATCTTAGATTTTTGTGATGTGTAGGTGTCGCCTACCTTGTATGTTGCGTTTGCTACGGACATGGTTCTCCTTCTTGTTGGTTTTACTTACTATATTAGTTTAACATTTTTTAGTCAAAAATACAAATTATCTCATGGATAATCTCACATTTTGAGATGTGATATACCTCACAAGACAAAACGGACATTTCGGACATTAGTGTCCCATACCCGCAAATATTAAATAAAGTGATATGAAAAATACTATTAGCAATATATCCAAAACTACCCCTTATTTTTTAGATGATGAGAATACTATATCGCTCTTAGAGTATACACACAAACCGCATGAAACGCAAGCCGAGCCATTGGCAGATATAAGTGGAATGGCTTTTAGATTCTCAGGACACTTTGCTGCGGGTCTATTGAATAACTCTTTCATATCTGCTTGACCTACCGCAAAATTTTGTGCAAGGTATGCAAGACGTATTCCATGATCTTTCTTAAGACTAACACCTATCTGCTTATTCTCACTATCTGTTGAATAGTATAAGGATAGATTAGGGATATCTTTAAGTATTACCGCTGCGGACTGTACTCTAGTGTATACCCAAAACTTTATATCGCTATGATATTCTATAATTTCTTTCCATGCTTTGGTATAGGTGTCATTAAAAAAATCACCGTCCCAGTGAATGCGAAATAGTAGTGGCGCATTTTTCTTTTCACAATCTTTTCTAAAGTCAGCAATCATTGCATATAATAAACTAAGCATAGTCTCATGATCAGCGTCTTTTAATAATTCCCAATTGTGTAGGAGATTAGCCTTTACTGCTTTGTAAAGTTTTTCAAGTTTTCCTGCGTAGCAAACGCTCTCACAAACACTAGTGGCATTAGGGCATGAATATGCCTTTCCAGCAGGTAATCCAAAGGTGTTAGCAATACTTGCCTTGTCGCCTTTTTTATTAACGGCATTAGCAACCTTTCTGTCAAACGATCTTTTTAATTGTGGTGGTGTCATATAAATATTCTAGCATTTTATGGAGAAAATATCAAGTGAACGTAAAGTGCAAATGGGATAAATCGGACATTCGCCCTGGCTGCGCTTTTACTGCAACATCATTAAATCAAATTGGTCGTATTCGCCAACTTCAATTATTTCTCTTTCACCAAAATCATTTACAACTTCTAAAGTATAACCATCAGGTAATGAAATTATGCTTACAATAGACACAACCTCATCGCCAATTAAAATACAATCATCAACCATTAACTGACCTGCAGTTAAGACATCAATCTTTACATAGTCCACAATCTGAATAGTATCATCATTTTCTAAGTCAATCATATTATTCCTCATCTACTGGGTTAATAAACCACTCTAAGTGTGCGTGTGATACCAATGCGCTGGCGGTAGTCCAAGTGTTGCCCTTCCAACTAATTTGAAAGCCATCAACAACTGGTAGTTCTATTCTGCGAGAGTAATCCTCCTCATAGTATGCGTCAATAGCCTCAATGCAAGGTTGTACCATTACTGTTGGTATTGGTGGATAATGATTACCTTGCAAGTGATACTTTAATTGTGTTTCTAGGTCTAGCGTTGTGTCTGCTAAACCTATTGCTGTTACTGATCCCATTATTTAATTACGACCTCTCCGTTAGTGTAGAAGGTTTTAGTATACATCTTACCTGTCGGGTCTGACAAGTTATAGGTTGCGTATTCTTTAGCAAAGCCATAGTCTACGCATTTATCCCAAGCGTCTACTGCTGTTAGCATATCGCTAACTCGCAGGGTATTTATTAACTCTCCATCATACGAAGTAGTAAGTGAATAAGTATATTCTTTATCCATTATAGTCCTTTCAATTCCATTATTTCATCAGCAGATATAGCGTAAGGATTACACTCGCAAGCCTCACTATCAAAGTCTATACCATTTCCTGAATATAACCAACCATAGCCATAGCATAGTTCATGCTCTAGTATATCCATTACTGCTTCTTTTACTTTACCCATTTGTTCCTTCTTTCTTTATGTCTTTATCCTATCAGATTAGACTGACAAAATCCAATTAGACACCATAATTTGGGAGGATCTGGGGTGTGATCTTAAACACACGTAAAGGTTATGTATAGATTGCGACACGCCGTCTGCGCCTGGGTGCCCTCGAACATTTGTTCTAAGGGCTTTTTATTTATAAGTTAACGTTATATTTTGTTGAACTTTGTAAATTAGCAAATTGTTTGTGATGTTTATCTTTTCTGCTAATTTCATTATGAATTAAACCAATCTCATCAATTCCGCAAGCCTTTTCAAATCTTGCAAAATCAAAATTTTCATTATCTGATTTAAACCACTCAGCAAATTCTTCTACTAAATCCTCATAGGTGGTTTGTGGAATTTCATCTACAAAGCCAGCCAAAATGTTTGCAGTTTTTACATAGTCTTTTCTAGTCATCATTATTTAACCAACTTTAAGACAGCAAAAGAATTGTTTTTATTTAACTTTATTAACTCTTTTTCTATTGTTTCAGATAAAGCAATATAGGCTAATTCAGTTAGTCTAATTTGTTGTGTTTCTTTAGGTAAAGATAAAAGAGCCTTAGCAGTTATATCGTTTTCGTTAAAAATTTCAGTTTCTAGTGTTATGTAGTGTTTAATTGTTTTCATTAGTCAGCCTCCCCGCTAGTAAATAAAGTTCCAAGAGCAAAATTTTCGCACTCGCATTTTTCTATGGAATAGTCAAGGTTATCTCCCCAAAAGAGTAACCCTACACCACCACACTCATTACAGTCAAAACGCATTACATCATTTATCATTATGCTAACGCCTTTCCTCTAAGAGTGCCACGAATACCAAGCACATCACAAGCAACTTTTACAGATACGCCAACAGGTAAAGTGTTAGGGTAAGTGTTTATGAAATCAGCAACTTGACCTTTAGTAGATAAGTTTATTTTTTTAGTAGCACCATTATAGGTTTCTAGATTTATAGTGTAAGTCATTTCTGACCACCTTTCTTTATTGTTTGAATTGTAATTCTATCAGTTATCGCTGACATTTTCCACTTTAGGGGGGTGTGTTGGAGTGTGAGTTGCCTCACATCTCCGACTTATTAGCCTCATGGTAGGCAAGGTTTATGCCCTCACCATACTCGGACACTAGGTCATTATAGACCTCATCTAGATAGTTAAGGTAATCAGACATTACTCACCAGCCTTAACCGCAATTATGCGATAGTGGTCTTTGTAAGAGTGTGGCGTTCTAACCAAAACTCTATACGCTTGTTTATCTGAGCCAAACCAATGGTCGGTTTTTTCACCGTTAATAATTTCTCCATTAAGAGAATTAGATCGATATTGTTTACCTTGTAAAAGGTTTTCTATTGTGTATAAGTTAGCCATAATTAGCCACTTCCTTTCGTTATTTTCTTACTAGGTAAGTTTACCAAAAAAATCCCAAGAAAGCAAATCGCCACGCCGTAAATCTCAGAATATGGACAAAATTTTGTGTGATCTTAAACACATCTCGTAAGTTATCCACAGGCTGTGGACGACACGCCATGGGAGCCTGGGTTTTTAGAACGTTTGTTCTAATTTATTTTTATGTTTTATTTTTCTAGAATATTTTTTTTTATTTGGAATTGGAGTTGCCGCATTACTACGGCGCAACTCTTGAATTCTAATTACTTTATTTTTTATTTTGTTAAACATTTTACTCCCAACAATTAGAGCAAGTGATTATATCTTGCTCATCAAATAAATCGCTAGAGATTTTATTATCGCATAAGCGACAATTAAGTGTTATGATATTCATTAAGACACCTTCCAATTCTTAGCGATACAATTATCGCAAATAGCAGGGATAGAAACTTTAGATACCATAGCGGTATCATTACATGATATACATTTTTTAGTTATCATTTATTTATCTCCTTCCGTAGATATTATCAAATTTAGATATTGGCATCAAGCCTTTATATTCATTACATGAGAAACAAAATTTTGCTTCACTAGATGAAACACTTTCACAAAAACAGCAAATAAGTTTTTCCATATTACTTACCTACCTTCCATGAAGTCCAATAAGACATGAAGTCATTATCCTCACGATAGTGAGAAGTTATATTCTGCTCACAATTCTCGCAGAAGGTAAATCTTTCGTCATTGACGATAGAGATAGCATTTTTATTAGGTGTATGCTTACACACTTTATTTAGTAGTGAATTCATTTTGAATTCCTTTCGTTAAGAGATTTACTTATTGTTCAATCTTTATACTTAGTATTCTAACAGACACCACTGACATTTACTGACCAGTAGGTAGGACAAAACGGACATTGTGTCTTGTGATGTAGGTCATGTGGATAACTTGAGCGTGAAATGGTAGTGTGATCTACGTCATGTGGATAACGGATCACGAGGTCGGGCGTGTCGAAACCCTGGGCTATGTCCGATATGTCCGATTTTGATGTGGTATAAATCACTAATTACAAGCATGTTATTCACGGCGTGTCGTGTTGACTTTTTGACTTTTATCTGATAGTATTCTACTATAAATAAATATAGAAAACAAGGCTTGAGCCTAGCAAATAAGTGTGATACAAATCACAATGAGCCTAGCAAATAAAGCCCTCAAATTGTCAGACCCCCCTGCTAGAATAGCGGGTATAAAGAAAGTTATCTAACGAAAGGATAAACTAAAATGATAAAGAATAACCCTAACAATAACCTTATTGCGGATATCAGAAAAGCCCAACAGGCTCGCTATGATAGAGAGGATAAGTCCCTGCTTGACGCACTAAGTCAGGCTAACGCTTACCTTTCTGCTCAATACAATTTAGATGAGGAGGTTAAATAGTTATGGAACTATACCTAGATTTAAATTCATTCGGTCTATATGCTGACAGCATAGGTTTGCAGATCAATATACCTACATGGTTATTGGTTGGCACTATTGCATTTATCTATTCAGTTAAATTAATTAGGAGAGATAGATAAGTGGCTGAGTATTCTGCTGAGCAACTAAGACGCAAGGCGCACCTAGACAATGGTGGCAGCATTGCAGACTATGACAGGGCGCACTACCAAGAGTAGTGTGCTCACTAATTTTTTATATTTTATTTTTTTTAAACATGTATCGTACATCTAAGAAAAATATTCAGATTTTATGAAAATGAAAATTTTTTCAGATTTCTAGGGTATGGGGTATAATCAATATATGTGCCAACACGTATATAAATACACAAGTCCTGGTTTGTGCGGGTATTGTGGTTTGGATACCAATGACCCTAATTGGGATAACATAAACAAGGGCTACTCTGAGTATAGACAAAAGGTTGGCTTCTTCTATAACACCAACCTCTGGTGGACAATCTAGCCACTATATGATAGAATATATGAATGCATTTATTAGGACTAGAAATTCGACGGGATCGTAGAGAAAAACAATACTCTATGAAGAACTGTTATGGCTGTGGCAAAATACTCTGGGTAGCCAAAGCAAACATCAGAGCATATAACTATTGCGGTAGTTGTAAGTAATGCCATTCTTAGAAAACCTCGAAACCTCCATAGCCGATAATGACGGTATGCCTAATAACGAAAAAGTTATAAACAGTGGTTTGGCATTAAAGGTTTTTCAAGAAGAGGTTTGTGACCATTGTTCATGCAAACCAGTAAACGATCTACTAGAAACACAAACCTCATTTGAAGAGTAACTGTTATACAGGGGCTAGTAAGTGTTGGGGAGATTACAGTCACTTAAATAGAAGTTTGTTAATTCTTGCAATTTTGGCGGGTATAACATTAGCAATACACATAATAAAAAAATATCTTATATAAACTATGAAGGTATTGAATATCCAAGTCTATCACTAAAGGTATAAACATACTCATTTATCTTATCTTTGCTCAAATTTGGCAAAGTTGGTATTTGTAAAACATTTTTTTTAAAATGATCATATTCTTTATAAAAATCAATATAGGTATCCCATAAGGTTGTAGAGGTATTAAACCCTTCAATACCATAGGCAACCGTAGCATATCTTTGTTCAAATGGCCAAAACCAAAACAAATCATGGTTTGGAATATTACTTACAATTTTTCTCATATTCCTAACAACCCAGTCAAAATTTTCTTTTTCATAATGATCTAAAAAAACACAATCAAAGTGTTTGTCAGTTTTATACTCTGAGGCATCGGTAATTATAACAGAAACGTTATTTGGCAATTTATTGTTTAATAAAAAAATATCATAGACATCTTGTGAAATCTCTAAAACCGTTACAGATTTAACCTCTGGTTTGGATGCTAGCCAACAGGCTGCTAGTCCAAAACCAAACCCAGAAATAAGAATATCCCCATAGGCCATATCATAATGAGAGTATTGCTCTTTTAATTCTTTGTTTGTATATTTATCAAAATTCATCCATTGCAAACCTTTATTAAAAAGCACATATGTTTCTGGACGAACAGAATCTCTAACAATGTCAATATTGTTATAATTAATTGTTTTTATAATAACTTCTGGAACTGTATCTAAGTTAAACATTAAAACAACACCCCCTAAGCATTAAAATAAGTATACACTACCATTTGCCAATAGGACATTTAGCCTTTTCAAGGGTAGTCTTAAGTTTCATAAAACATCCACACTTAACACACTGGTTTGTACGTTTTCTATAGAACTCACAACCCTTACATATTTCAAGGCGGTATTCAGAGATCTCCTCTGGTGTTCTGGCGGAACCATTAAATAGGTCCCAGACCTTAGCATCATCACTCATATATTGATTATACATGATGTGGTAAAATAAAGATATGACCAATAAATTTGACAAGTGCTATTTTTGTGAAGAAGATAGTCTTTACCTACAGCCATATGACTATAAGATAGTTGATGTATGCAAAAAACATTTTAGTATGGCGCTATCCTCATGACCCAATATAAGGTTTTTGATGAAGCAATAATTTTGACGGTAAAAACAAAACGACCTGAAAAATGGCTATTGCTAGATAGAGAAACTGGGCAGGTATACCAAGGAAGCCCCAAAGGTCACTGGGACATATTAAAGCCATACGTCAAAGAATAAAATATGATACAATTTATTTTATGAGTACAACTCCAGAAGAAAAGCAATGTTGTGATAAGTGTATTTGTGAAAACCTACACTCATCTATACCACCAGTTGAAACTGAATATTAAAAAATAATTTAGTTTTTAATTATTTCTTTTTCAACTAATTTGTTATAGATATTTTCTATCATATATGCAAGTGATGGCTGACTCTGATCAATTTGTTTTTCAATTTCATCATTACCCATTCCACCTCTTTCACATATTTCACGGTTATCTTGATTAATACTGTCAATCATTAACTTAATAATTTCTTCTTTGTTCATTTTATTACCCCCTTAAGTAATTGTTATTAATTATACCAAAGAAATTTATAGATTGCAAACCTTATATCCGATAGGAGGCTTACTACCCTATATCCAACATATTTGACTGTGTCAGACATTGGTGTTGATAGGGAGGTTTGTTATCTCTATTTTCGGCTTCGTTAAATCCCGTCGAATTTAAAATAATAATGTTATAATTAGACTCATGACACTAGCAGACTGGGCAGCATTAACTTTAACCGTTTTGTCCATTGTGGTATTGGTTGCAGGCGGAATTAGATTCCTTGTAAAGAACTACCTGTCCGAACTTAAACCCGACGGAAATGGTGGACATAATTTAGAAGGCCGTATCGCAAGAGTTGAAAATCGAACTGAAAAAATGGAATCAAAACTAGATCACATGTATGAAATATTGATCGATTTCGTTGCTAGTCAGAATAGTAAAAAGTCTAAAACTAAAACTAAAGACTAACTATATATTATATATAAAAAATATTTTAAAAACCTATTTACAGTAAATTTTTTTCTTTATATATTTTAAGTATACACTATAACTCCTGGATTTTTCAAACTTTACCCGAAAACTTTATAACAATTTCATAACAATCATTTATATATCTGGCTTATAACGTTTTGTTATAAATATAATGTGTATTAATATATAATGTTATAATTTGATTGCTGCCCCTAGGCTGCCCCCACCCCCCCCACAGCGCCTAGGGGTTAGCATATTTTATGGTATAATCAAATATTATGTGCGTATCTACAATTGAAAAATATGGCGCAACACCAGCCAACATTCAGTGGACAGTCGTCCGTGGAGATAGTGCAACACTTAAGGTAGAATTTTTTGAAGACGATGAATCCACAACTTATGATACCTCAGACTGGACCTACAGCGCTACATCATATGACTCTAATGGTGATTTTTTAGATGAACTTACCACTATTTCTGGAGATGGATATGTTGAGATTTTTGCTCCAGCATCTATTACAGAAAATTGGGGTGGTAACAAATACCGCTCAGTTGTAGCAGAATTACAATTTGACCTACAGGTTGTAATTGAAGGCGGTAGTGGTCAAGATGTAGATACCGTATGGACCCCAGTAATTGGAACCATTTGTGTATTAGGCGATATAACTCCAGGTTTATAATGCCAATAATAAAAATATCAGCAAAAAAAGACAATCTTCCACCAATTATTAAAATTGGGAAAAAAGTATTTAAAGTAAAGAAATAATCTACCGTGGCTAAAAGCATGGACTTTCCAAATGTTTCAAAAAAGAAAAAATACTCTGAAGCAATACAAAAAACTCAAGAATCTAGTACCCAGTATATTGCTGTTCCTGGAATCCAAGGAGAAAAAGGTGAGACTGGTCAAAAAGGTGAAAAGGGTGATCAAGGTCCAGTAGGTCCAAAAGGTGATAAAGGCGATAGAGGTCCTGAAGGTCCACAGGGGCAGCGAGGGGAACCAGGAAAAGGTGCCGAAGGATATGACAGCGTATCTGGTCAATATCCAGGATGGGCATATTATAGTAATAAAGATTTAAGTGAAGTTAGACTTGGTCCAGAAAGAGGAGATGATGGGTGGGTATCTATAAATTTTATAAAAGACGAAAAAACATCTAATGAAACATATATGCCAAAGGGTGCAAATACTTTATGGAATAATGAATCAAAAAACTTTAACTTTAAAACCTTAAAACTTGGAGCAAAGGTAGATGTAAGATATAATTTTACTCTAACTACCTATATGAATAATACTGAGGTTTGGGCTAGACTATTTGTTCCAGATTACGACAACTCTCCAATAGGTTATGTTTCAACTCTTAAATACCAATATTCTTATGATATGTCTTATAACCAAACCATCTATGTAGATGCTCAAAGAATTAGAACACTGGGTGGTGCAATTCAATTCAGGGCAGATAATGAAAGTAATATAGTTCTTAATGGTATCTATATTGCTGTTTGTTAATGGTATAATGAGGTAGGAGGAATAATGGCATTTCCAGGAACATATAATTTTACGTACTACCGTGGCGATACATCTCAATTTGTAATTCGTCCTAAAACAGCAAACGGATCAGCGTTTGATTTAACAGATTTTGATGCTGCATTTACCATTGCAACAGAGCGTGGCTCTACTGGAATTCAAACTGCTTGTACGGCAGTAGTAAATGAATCAACAGACATTGTCACATGTACAATAACACCAGCAGTTGGTAGAACTTTACAGCCTGGAACATATCCCTATGATGTTGAAATAGAAAATGGTATAGAAGTTTATACATTGCTTACTGGGACAATTACAATAATAAATGATATTACAGGTGCGGTCTAATGCCTGATGTTTTATTAAATAATGATGACATTACCGTATTAGGCCCACCAGAAACTGTAGAACTTTTGATAGATATTGGACCAGAGGGAACTCGTGGAAGCCAAGTTTTTGTAGGTGTAGGAAATCCAAATATAATAGAGATTGGTCAAACCCCACTTTTAAATGATTTATATATTAATACATCTCCAGGTGCAGATTATGGATACTTATACCAATATGTCTCTCAACCTGGATCAAATACCTGGATAGAAATACTAGAATTAAATCCTACAATTTACTCTAAAAAATTTTTAACAACTTATGTTAATGGTGAGGCTTCTATCACAATTCCTGTTTCGGATATTGTTATATCTACGGCCACCCCATTAACTGCTGAAAACTTTAGTGTTCAATATAGTATTGTAAATGATAATCCAGTTGCTGCCTCAATGAGTATTCCAGCGCTTGTTGGAGATGGAGAAGATCTTGTTATAAACTTTAAAGCAGTAGAACACAGAACCGATGTAGATTCTGGTCCATATGGGGATTGGGCTGTTTTAGAGGGTCAAGTTACAACACATTTATTTATAACTATAGTGGACGAGGAGTCTTAGAATATATCTTATGTGATATAATTCTAATGAGGTGATCTATGGCAGCAGAATCAATAGGTAATTTAGTACCGACCAAAATTCCAGGGTATGCAGATGCCGCTGATATACAAGCAGCACTACGTTTATATCACTATGGTGACTATGCTTATACTGCGTCAAACTCTAATACGGCAAACCTTGTAAATCCATCTATTGCTTATACAATTAATAATCTACAAAGTCAAATAACTGCTATTGATGTTGGTGGAACATTAAAATTAACAGATTTTAATGCTAAAGGTGATTTACTTTCTGCTTCAGCAAATGACACGTTATCTGTTTTATCTGTTGGAAGTAATGGAACAGTTTTAACTGCTAACTCTGCAGCGGCATCAGGTTTAGCCTGGACAACACCAGAAGTTACACTTATCAATAGCGCAACATTAACCAATAAAACATTAACTGCTCCAGTTATAAATCTTGCAATTAATCCTCAAACAACTGCTTATGAACTTGTTCTTGCCGATAATGGAAAAATGGTTGAAGTGTCAAGTGCTTCTGCAGTTACTTTATCAATTCCAACAAACGCCAATCAAGCATTTGCAACAGGTGCACAAATTACAATTTTACAAACAGGTACAGGACAGGTAACAATTGCAGCAACTACTCCAGGAACTACAACTGTAAATGGATCTCCAGGGTTAAAATTAAGAGCACAATGGTCATCTGCCGTATGTATTAAACGTGCTACCGACTCTTGGGTTGTTCTTGGAGACTTAGTTGCATAATGTCAAGACTAGGACCCGTATCATCATCTGCTGGTCGTAAACCAGGAACACCAACAATTGGAACCGCAACTGCTGGTGATGGTCAAGCAACTGTAACTTTTACAACACCAAGTTATTTAGGTAAGCCTAGTTCTTCTTTAACCTATACCGTAGTTTCATCACCTAGTTCAATTTCTAATACAGGTTCTGGATCACCAATTATAGTTACTGGATTATCAAATGGAACAACATATACTTTTGCAGTTAAATTAAATAATACAGTTTTAGACTCAGACTTTTCATCATCAAGTAATAGTGTTACTCCAGTTTCTGCAGCCCCGCCATTTTTCCCACCATTCTTCCCACCATTCTTCCCAGGCTTTACGGGACCATTCTTCCCACCATTCTTCCCACCATTCTTCCCACCGTTCTTCCCACCGACCTTCACACCACCACCATCAGGATTTACTTGTACATCAACTGATATATCTTTAGCAATATGTAATGGTGCTGGTTGTGATAATAGCGGATGTGCAACTGGAGGTTTATGCTTTAATAGTCCACAAAGTCACAGAGGACAAGGATGCTAATAAATATAAGGAGAAATAAATGCTAAACGATGAAAAAGTGAGCGGACCAGGAGGAGATGCTCTTGTTTGGATAATTGATGAAGACTGCCTTTATGATCTTGCGGTGCTACCAGAATACGTATCTATGTTTACTGAGTATGATGAAATAGTAGATGTGTCTGAAAATTATGAAGATCATGATGGTATTACCATTAGATTTATCAAAGGAGATAATACTGAAATAGATTTTCAAACCTCTGAATATTTTGGTAGCATATTATTAAGTAATCCACAAATTAAAAGTTTATTAAAATATCCATACGGTCAGTATGTTGTGTCTCCAAATGCTAAATTTGATGGAGAAAAGTTTATTATTACAAATAGAGATATTTCTGGATATCCTGCATGGCATTTAAAAAATCCATATATTCCAGAAGAATATCTAAACAGTTTATAAAAATAGTAGGGGGTAAGTGTGTCAAAATCAAAATGGCAACAATATAAAGAAAAAAATGGAGTAACTCCATTAGATCTTCTTAATCCAATGACAAAGCCAGCAAACAAAGAATTGGCAAAATCAAGATTAGATATTTGTTTAAGTTGTCCAGAGTTAATAAAAACCACAAAACAATGCAAAAAATGTGGATGTTTTATGGTGGTTAAAGCACAACTAGAAGCGGCAAAATGTCCAATAGGGAAATGGTAAAATTTTGAAATAAAACTTAATTGATTATTATTAAATAAAAACCCTCCAAGACAAAAGCAAGGAGGGTATTTTAATTATTAGACTTTACAAGGATACTTGTTGTACCATTCTTGGTACCGTGTTCCGTTTACAGAACTCCATGCTGACCAGTCTTTCCCGCCCTTGGTCATATAGTGCGTTATTTGTGCATTAACTACTGGGTTAAACAATTCAACATTTGAATCTAGATCAAACTTTTCTCTTCGATCAGGTCCCAGTTTTCCTAACATATTTATTTGAAATACCCCATAAGAACTGTCGCCAGTTTCTGAATTACCATTAAAGGCAAAAGGTCGTCCATTAGATTCAGCCTTAGCAATTGCACATGCTGATCTTAATGAATTACCCTTAAAGCCTACGGTTTTTAATAATTCAACCAACTGACCATCACTTAGTTTATGAGCATTTTCATATTTTTCTAGTATTTTTTCCTTAGAAACCAGAAAAGCCCCTTGAGGGGCTGGAACAATTTCTACGGCTTGTTTAGTCAATAAATTATTTTCTAAAGCATTGGCAGAATTGCTAAAAGGAGCAACCAAACCAACAATAGATAATAACCCCAACCAAACCTTTTTTTCAATGTTTCTCATTCGTGTTACCTCCTTAGAAACAAAAACTACCTTTCGGTAGTGTATTAATTATAACATGATTTAGGGATTGAAGTCAACTTTATCAATATACCCGCACATTTATTAAAAATATTACAGTATGAAGTGGTATAATAATAAGATTATGGCTACTGGTGCAACCGCAAATTATGATCTTCCTTATCCACTGTTTAGTGATCCTGTAAATATTCATGGAGACTTACAAGATTTGGCAGAGCAAATTGAACTTATATTACCTAGTCTTGTAAATCATACTATAGAGGTTAAAAATATAAGTGGTGCAACTATTGCAAAAGCAACTCCAGTCTATATAACTGGTTTTTCAACAAAGCCAACAATTGGAAAATGTGATTCTGATGATATTACTACATTCCCAGTTTTAGGATTAACAGATTCAGCAATTGGAAATAATACAGATGGTGTTGTTACTATTTCTGGAGTAATCCTTAATGCAAATACAAATTCATTTACTGCTGGCAATGTTCTTTATGTAGCAGATGGTGGAGGATTAACAGCAACACAACCAGCAACTGGTTCTGGAGCAGTAGCAATAGTCGGAAAGGCTAATGCAACAACTGGAATACTAGTTGTAGGTCAGCCAAAAGGCAACGGTAGTTGGGGATCATTGAAAGCAGGATTATCATAATGGCAACACTTAGATCACAGCAACAAAGTTCTTATTTAGTTGGTTTAAAACCACCAGAGGTAAGTTGGACGGTAGTCAGAGGAGACACAGCAGCATTTAGAGTATATGTAACAGATGACAACAAAGATCCATTAGTAATTGAAGAATGGACAATTGCAATGGAAATTAAAAGACCAAACACTAAACCTGGAGAATTTACAGATGATGCAGAATTAATTGTAGAGTTAGCACCTGCTCCTACAGAATTAGATGGAGATGGTGAGTTTACGGTTTCAATTAGATCAGACGAATCTGTGTTATTAGAAACAGGAGATATCTTTGATATTGAACTAAGTGATGAAAGCAGGGTTTGGACAGTTGCTCGTGGTACAGTAATTGTTATTGAAGATGTAACAAATAGCGAGTCGTAATGGCTTTAGCAATAATTATTGATGAAACTACACAAAGAACCAAAAAAGTTGAGTCAGTAGATTACGCAGTTGCTAAAATTATTCCAATAAACACTGGAATAAAAATTAGTGAAATTTTACCTTTTAGAATTAGATTTACTACAATTGGAATACCTTCTCCATATTCTGGAGTACCTGGAATTGGACTTCAAATTATTGGAATTAATAACTATATTCTTTAATAATGTGATATAATTCCCTTATGGCTAAGTTATCGCTCTCAGCAGTAAAGTCACTATTTCAAACTGGAGATAGACCAACCCAGGAAAACTATGTTGATTTAATTGACACCCTGTCAGCACAAGCAACAGATTTGGGTAGTTCTGGAAATAACGAATCAACAATTAATGGCATTGAAAATTCAACAGTATTTGACAACTTTTTAGCAAGCGAATTTAGATCAATGAGATATGTAATCTCAATTAAAAAGACTTCTGGAGGCGCAAATAAATATTACGCCACAGAGATGAATATTCTTGTAGATGGAACAGGTGTTTCAGTTACAGAATATGCAACGATAGACAACGATGGGAATATTGGCACCATCTCTGTTTCACGGGCTGGAGACACAGTTTCATTAACTGTTGTTCCAGTGGGAGGACAAACCCCTATAACCCTACGCTACATGCGTATGGGATTAAAGGCTTAACCCAAGGAGATAAAAGATGGCAACCGTAACAAAAGACTTTAGAGTAAAAGCGGGACTGGTAGTTGAGGGATCAACTGCGACCGTTAATGGAAAGAACATAATCACAGCAGGCACAGTTGATGCTAAGGGTGATTTAATTGTTGGTAGCGCAGACGATGCAGTTGCTCGTTTAGGAATTGGCACAAATGGTCAAGTACTTACAGCAAACTCATCTGCTACATATGGTGTTGAATGGTCAGCCCCAGCAGCAGTTGGAGTATTTGATACACAGATTACATTTGAAGGTGCAACAGCAGACGCTTATGAGACAACACTTACAGTAGTTGACCCAACAGCAGACCGTACAATTACACTTCCAAACGTAGATGGAACAGTTATTACTACTGGAGATACTGGCACAGTTTCAGCAACAATGCTTGCTTCAGATTCAGTAACCACTGTAAAGATTTTAAACGCTAACGTAACAGCAGCAAAACTTGCTTCAGATTCTGTAGAGACAGCAAAGATTGTTGATGCTAACGTAACTAACGCTAAACTTGCTACAGACTCAGTAACAACAGCAAAGATTACAGATGCTAACGTAACCGCTGCTAAACTTGCTGCAGATTCAGTAGAGACAGCAAAGATTAAAGACGCTAACGTAACAGAAGCAAAACTTGCATCAAACTCAGTTACAAATGCTAAGATTGCAGATAGTGCTGTAAATACAGCAGAGATTGCAGATGTTGCAGTAACCACAGCAAAGATTGCAGACCTAAACGTAACCACTGGCAAACTTGCAGATGGCGCAGTAACTACAGCAAAAATTACAGATGCTAACGTAACTGCTGGTAAACTTGCTGCAGATTCTGTAGAAACAGCAAAAATTGCAGACGGTGCAGTAACCTCAGCAAAGATTGCTAACGATACAATCGTAGATGCTGACATTAACTCAGCAGCAGCAATTGCTCAGTCAAAGATTTCAGGGCTTACAACAGACCTTGCAGCCAAACTAGCACTTGCTGGCGGTACAATGACTGGCTCAATTGCAATGGGCACAAACAAGATCACAGGTCTTGGTACACCAACTGACGGAACAGATGCAGCAACAAAGAATTATGTAGACTCAGCAGCACAGGGTATTGATTGGAAAGCATCAGTACGTGCAGCAACAACTGCAGCAGTAACACTCGCATCTGATCTAGAAAATGGAGATACTCTTGACGGAGTAACTCTTGCTACAGGTGACCGTGTTCTTGTTAAGAATCAGTCAACTGGTTCAGAAAATGGTATCTATGTAGTTAAGGCATCTGGTGCTCCAGATCGTTCAACTGATGCAGATTCAGGTGCTGAACTTACTTCAAATTTTGCGGTATTCGTAGAAGAAGGAACTGTAAACGCTGATCAAGGTTATACATTAACTAACAATGGTTCAATTACAATTGGCACCACAGCGCTTACCTTTACTCAGTTTACTGGTTTGGGACAAATTGTTGCGGGTACAGGATTAGACAAGACTGGAAACACTCTTGATATTGATTCAACTGTAACAACAAACGATGGAACTCAGACACTTACAAACAAGTCAATTAGTGGTTCAGCAAACACTATTACAAATGTTTCCCTAACTTCTAGCGTTACAGGAACACTTCCTGTTGCTAACGGTGGTACTGGAATAACATCACTTGGAGCAGGAATTGCAACATTCCTTGAAACTCCATCTTCTGCAAACCTTGCATCAGCATTAACCGATGAAGCAGGCTCTGGAACAGTAGCATTTACTAATAGTCCAACCTTTACTACACCAACCCTTGGTGCAGCAGCAGCGACAAGCATTGCTCTTCCAGATGTTCTTCTTGGATCTGCTCTTGCTACCGCTTCAACTTCAGCAACAACAATTGATACATGGTCAGCAACTACATACTCAAGTGCTAAATATATCGTACAGATGAAAAAAGGTACTGATATTGAAGTAATTGAAGTTTTGGTTACTGTAGATGGATTAAATAACGTTTACTTAACAGAGTATGCAGATGTAATCAGCAATGCTGAACTAGGAACAACTAACGCTGTTTACAGCGGTGGAAACGTTCTCCTTCAGGTAACTGGTGCATCAGCAGATACTGCTGTTAAAGTAAGCAAAACTTATATCGAAGCATAAATAGAAATAGAGGTCGGAAGTGGCAACCGTAAATAAGGACTTTAGAGTAAAGCACGGCATTGCAGTAGCCGAAGGCGGTACTTTTGGAGGAACTGTTACAGTTGCCACTCCTACTCAAAATACACATGCAACAACAAAACTTTATGTAGATTCAGTAGCAGGAGCCGTATCAATTCCTGTTGGTAGTACACCACCTGCTTCTCCAACTAATGGAAAACTGTGGTTTGACACATTAACAGAGCGTATTCATGTTTACTACAATTCTCAATGGGTTGCAATTGCAACACTTGAAGATGCAGAAAGACTTCAAGACCATATCCACGATACTTCAATTGATGGTAGTGGATTAATAGTAAGTACTTTTGTTAGCGGTGGAGCATACAACGAACCAGGAGTTCTTGTAGATGCTGGGTTTTACAATACTAACTCATGGGAATATACATGGGTTGGCGGAACGGCAACAGATAATTTTAATTAATAATCTGTTATAATATATACTATACACCAAAGGAGTAACAAATGGCCACCAGAATGCAACAACGCAAAGGAACAGCAGCGCAATGGACAGCAGCAGATCCAATATTAAATGCTGGAGAAATTGGGTGGGAATCAGATACAAATAAATTTAAAATCGGTGATGGAACAAACCATTGGGACGATTTAACATACTTTTTAGACGCAACAGATACAGGATTTAACTCTGCAGATTATATTGCAGTAACACAAAAAGGTGTAGCCAATGGCGTTGCTGCACTTGATGCAAATGTCAATCTCTTAACAACAACTGGTGTTGTTTTTGAAGGCGCTACTGCCGACGCTCATGAAACCACACTTGTGGTAACAGATCCAACAGAAGATCGTACTATTACTCTTCCAAACGCAAATGGTACAGTTGTTTTGGCTGACGGTAGCGGAAATGTTACTGTATCAGGAAACCTAACTGTAAGTGGTACAACTACTACTATTAATAGCACAACAATTAATGCTACAACAGGAATTGTTTTTGAAGGTCCTACAGCAAATGATTTTGAGACTACTTTAGCAATAGACGATCCAACAGAAGATCGTACAATTACCCTTCCAAACGCTAGTGGATATGTTGTTCTTCGTGATACAAATGAAACCCTTACAAACAAAACATTTACAAGCCCAACAATTTCAGGACTTACACTTTCAGATAGTTCAATTATTTTTGAAGGATCTACTGCAAATGATTTCGAAACCACTTTACAAGTAACAGACCCAACCGCTGATCGTGTAATCACTATTCCAAATGTTAATGGCACAATAATTACAACTGGAAACCTTTCAGACATTACAGATATTGGTGTATTTAGTTCAACAATTAAAATGGAAGGTGCCACAGCGGATGATTATGAACTTACTCTTTCAGCAGGCAATCCAACAGAAGATCGTGAAATTACTTTCCCAAATGCTAGCGGTACAGTAATTACAACTGGAAATCTTTCAGATATTACCGCTACTGGAATATTCTCTGGTCAAATTATACTTGAGGGTACAACACCAAATGAATTTGAAACTACTGTTCAAGCACAAGACCCAACTGCAGATCGTACCATTACTCTTCCAGACGTTAGCGGTACAGTAATTACTACTGGAAACCTTTCAGATATTACTGCTGTTGGAGTACTTACTACATCAGTTGTTTTTGAGGGCAGTACTGCAGATGATTATGAACTTACTCTTGGTGCAGGAAATCCAACCTCTGATATAACTATCTCATTTCCTGATGCAGCAGGAACACTTGTTGTCGATACTGCTACACAAACCCTTACTAACAAAACACTAACAAGTCCACTAGTAAGCAATCTACAAATTACCGATGGAAGCATTGTTCTTGAAGGTTCTACACCAAATGATTTTGAAACCACATTAACTGTTACCGATCCAACTGCTGACAGAACCATTACAATTCCAGATGCTTCAGGAACAATTGCTTTTACAACTGATATTACAGTTAGCGCAACATCAACAAATACATTTTCTAACAAATCTATTTCTTTAGCAACAAATACTGTAAGCGGAACAACAGCCGAATTTAATACTGCCCTTTCAGATTCTAACTTTGTTACCATTGGAGACACTGGAACAGTTACAAGCACAATGATTGCTGATGGAACTATTGTTGATGGAGATATTAATGCCTCTGCAGCAATTGCTCAGTCTAAAATTTCTGGATTAACTACAGATCTTGCTGCCAAAGCACCTCTAGCAGATCCAACATTTACAGGAACAGTATCTGCAGCAAATTTAACACTTAGTGGAGATTTGACTGTAAGTGGAACTACAACAAACATTAACACAACTAATTTAGTTGTTGAAGACAAGAATATAGTCCTTGGAGATGTAACATCACCAACTGACACAACAGCAGATGGCGGTGGTATTACACTTAAAGGCGCAACTGATAAAACCTTTAACTGGGTTGACGCTACAGACGCTTGGACATCTTCCGAGCATATTAATTTGGCATCTGGAAAATCACTTTATCTAAACGGTACATTGTTAAAAGATGTAGCAGAAACCTTAACAAACAAAACTTTAACAGCACCTAAAATTAATTTAGGACTTAATGCTCAAACTGGAACAACATACACACTTGTTTTAGGTGATGCTGGAAAAGTTGTAACAGCCTCTAATGCTTCAGCAATTACAGTTACTGTTCCACCATCAGGTGATGTTGCTTACGCAACTGGATCACAGATAACTGTTCTTCAAAAAGGTGCAGGCCAAGTTACTTTTGCACAAGGCTCTGGAGTTACTATTAGAAGCACTGGCGCAACCGCTACTGCTCCAAAACTTCGTGCTCAGTATTCTTCAGCAACATGCGTATATGAAGGTTCAGATGTTTGGTACGTTGTAGGAGATATTAGTTAGTTTAATTAAAGAACGGAAAGGGTAGGTTAATGGCAACAGATATTCTGGGTACCATTAGTTCCTCTGCGAAGGGTGCTCCTGGCATCCCAACAATTGGAACAGCAACTGATGTGGGAACATCTCGTGCATTTAACAATGGTGCTGCCACCGTAACCTTTACCGAAGGAGCAGGAGCACCTGCAACATCTTTTACAGTTACATCATCACCAGGAGATTACACAGCAACTGGAGCATCATCTCCAATAACTGTTGAAGGATTACAATCTGATACAGCATATACATTTACCGTTAAAGGAAATAACTTATCAGGTTCATCACTTGATTCACCTGCTTCTAACTCTATTACAGCAACTACAGTACCAGCAACACCTTCTGCACCAACTGTAACAACTTCAGCGTTAAGTGATGCTGTTTCTTGGACAGCCCCTGCAACTGGTGGCAAAGCAATTACTGGATATACTTGGGCATCTTCTGATGGAAAAGGCGCTACAGTAGGTTCAGGAACAACAAGTGTTAATGTTACTCAAGAAGCAAATACTTCACAAACTTATACAGTTTATGCAACTAACGATAATGGTAACTCAGGAACCTCAAATGCATCAAGCAGTGTAACTACCCCTCCATTCTTTCCACCATTCTTTCCACCATTCTTTCCATTTTTCCCACCATTCTTCCCATTCTTCCCGCCATTTTTCCCATTTTTCCCACCATTCTTCCCGTTCTTCCCGTTCTTCCCACCGTTCTTCCCGTTCTTCCCACCGTTCTTCCCGTTCTTCCCACCATTCTTCCCGTTCTTCCCACCATTCTTCCCAGCCTTTGCTGGATTTAGATATCAATAATATATAAATAAAAATATAGTAAGGAATAATTAAATAAAATAAATATTCCTTACTATATTTACTAACATTGATTTGTGATACAATATAATAAAAGGGAATAGGAAATTTTATATGATATATGAAGATGAAAACCAAATACCATGGTTCACTAAAGACAGATCAGAAACATCAACAAATAGATATTCAACAAAAACTATAGGAGATAATATTATAGTTGAAAATCCACAACTAGGTATAAATTTATATAAAAATGTATTTTCAAAAGAAGATTCTGAAAGATATATAAAAACACTTGAGTCTAATTTAAGTAATGGCGGTAAATATAAATGGTCAGATGCAACAGTTACAAACTCAGAAAAACCAATTAAAAAAGCAAGAGATTGTGTTGATTTTAAATATAAACAAGAAAATTTAGGTCCAAGAGATCAGCATAATGCCGAACTTATAGATTTACATGAAGAAATATATCAAAAATTAAAATTTTGTGTTGATGATTATGCAAGATATTGGGGAATTAATGTAATTTATTATGAGGCATTTAATTTTGTAAAATATGAGGGAGAGGGAAAGCATTTTAATATTCACGCTGACCACGGACCAGCATATAATTGTACAGTTTCTGCCGTAATATATATTAATGATGATTACGAAGGTGGAGAAATTAGATTCCCTAGATTTAATAATTATACTCACACTCCAAAAGTAGGAGATATTTTACTTTGTCCATCTAATTACATCTATGAGCATGCTTCTTTGCCAATGAAAAATGGGGTAAAATACTGTGTTGTAGTAATGACAGATATTAATGAATTAGGACACAAATAGTGCCTTTAGTTGCTAAATTTAGATCATTTCGTCCATGGTTAAATAAAGAAAGCATTTCTGTTCCAGTTCCAACACAAGAAGTAATTCCCGAATGGTATAAAGATGCAGATAGATTTGCAAAAATGCCAAATGGAGAATATTATAAAGCGCCAAAAGAAGTTTGTCCATTTCCAAAACCAGGAACCAAAGATGATTATGGAAAAATTCCAACATGGAAAGCCTGTCCAGCAATTTTAGATGCATTTATGACGGGATATACTTTTAAAACTCCATGTGACTTAACATTTTTTAAAAATTCTAAAGGCACAATCGATGTTAAAGTAGATGATATAAAGTTTAAAGATTTTTGTAGTGCAAGGCCAGCAATGCCACAATTTGAACACCCCAAAGGATTTTATAAAGAACATTTTGCTTGGATGCCAGATTGGGGAGTAGAACTACCAGAAGGCTATAGCGCTTTATTTATGACGCCTATGAATAGATTTGACTTACCCTTTATAAACACTACTGGTATTGTAGATTCAGACAAAGTTCATCTTTTAGGTAGTTTTCCATTTTTTATTGCAGATGGTTGGGAAGGAACCCTGCCTGCAGGAACTCCTTATCTACAAATTCTTCCATTTAAAAGAGAAAATTGGCAACATAAAATTGATATTTTAAATCAATCAGAAATGTATGATAAACTGGTAAATAATGCAAGTTTTTATAGACAGCCTGACGGCGGGGTATATAAAAGTAAAGTATGGACAAAAAGAGACTATAAATAGGGGAATAAAATGCAAACATGGACAGAAAAAGAAAGTCTTGGACAAGGAATAACTTGTTATCGTGGAGTAATAAAAAAAGAATTTGATGTAATTAATAGGCTTGAAAGCACTTTAGGTTCTGTTGCTGGGTATGGAGAATTATCATCAGAGGGAAAAGCATACCACTGGATGCCAGCATATGTAGGATATCAACAATTAATGCCTGACTATAGAGATTGTGTAGATTTTAAATTTAAAAAAACTGATATAGAACAAGATAAAAGTGAAGATTCATTAAAACTGCAGGAACTTTGGCAAGACGTTTACGATGCTCAGGCAGCAGCCGTTGAAGACTATAGACGAGATTACAATATTATGAAATTAAAATATTGGGAGGCTTTTAATTTTATTAAATATGGTCCAAAACAACACTTTAAAGAGCATCATGATCATGGGTATTCTTATAATTGCACAGTTTCTTTAGTTGCATATGTTAATGATGACTACGATGGCGGAGAGTTATATTTTAGATTGCAAAATTTAAATATTAAACCAAAGGCTGGAGATCTTTATATATTCCCTTCTAATTTTATGTATCCACATCAAGCAATGCCCGTTCACTCTGGAACAAAATATTCTATTGTAACAATGTTAGACTACAGCAAAAAATATCATACACCAGACATGTATGATCCAAAATGGGATAATGAATAATGCTAAAAATTTTAGTAGAAAAGATGCAGGGTAGTGATTTTAATATTAGTCCAATGTCAATAAAAAGGGATTGGATGGACCTTACATCTGAAAATCATGCATATAGATGTTTTCCAGTAACACAGGCAAATGTAATTGGGTGGAATCTTACATGCACAGAAAATATTGAGTTTGAGTGGGATGGAATAAATGATCAGACAGATCAACATGTAAAAATATTTAGCCCCCAAGGTTCTTATGCTGGAAGGGGTCAATCTTCTATAAGTTTAAACACTGGTTTGGTTTTTAGAACAGACAGTAATACTAGCATCTGGACAATTAATCCAGTAAACTATTTTAGTGAAGACTTTGAAACAATGTCTAATTTAATTAGCACATCGTTTTATCCTAATCCACTACCACTAGCCATTAGAGCACGAAAGGCAAATCAAAGAGTAGTTATAAAATCAGGAATACCAATAGCAACCATTATTCCTATATCTCTAACAAATTTAAACAACACCACTATAGAACTTGTTGACTATAAAGATGAGGACAGGTCAAAACAAAAAGCAAACATGTCCTACGGTGAAGCAGCACAAGAAATTAATAAATCTGGACAATGGACAGACTGGTATAGAGATGCTGTTAACGAAAAAGGAGAAAGTGTGGGCTCTCATGAAGTAAAAACCTTAAAACTTTCAGTCAAAAATAACATGAATAGTGATACAATATAAACATGGAAGAATATAAGGTAGTACAAAGAAAACCATCAATGACGCCTTCTGGGTGGTTTGGAAATAGTAAAAACATGATTGTTGAGTTAGAAAACTTTATGACCCAAGAAGAAATAGATTTTTTAGAAAAGGCTGCCAAGTCTATAACCATATGGGATGTAACAGAAACACATGTTAATGAAAATGGCACAGTAGTTTATGATTCTGATTATTGGAAAGATAGAGTAGCAACTTCTCCAACTTTAGATAAAAATGATCCTACAATTGCACCAGTTATTGCAGGATTATTTCAAAGGTTAAAGCCAATAGTTGAAGATTTTTATAAAGTTAAAGTTATTCCTACTGGAACGACTATTGTTAGGTGGCTTCCAGGCCAATTACAAAATCCTCATGCCGACAAAGAACTACATGAAGGTCCAGATGCTGGATTACCAAATGATTTTCCTAATTATGATCTATCTAGTTTATTTTATTTAAACGAAGATTATGAAGGTGGAGAATTATATTTTCCAAATCAAGGAGTTAAATTTAAACCTAAAAAGGGTGCTGCTTATTTTTTCCCAGGAGATATGCAATACATTCATGGAGTAACAGAAATAAAAAATGGTATTAGATATACTTGTCCATTTTTTTGGGAAATAGTAGAACATACTGGAGATCGGAAGCCACAAAATGTCTAATCTAGATCTTAAGGCAATAGAAATATATCCTAATATTCTTGTTTATAAGAATCTTTTTAAAGATATTGCACAATCTTATAAAATTTTAACAGACTCCTTATTAGAAACAGAAGACAGACTTTTTAGCCCTTGGACCAAATGGTCTGTTTTTGGAGATTATTTAAATCCACCAATACCTAATTTTGATTTATCAGATAGGTATGGAAATATAAAAAATGTACAAACTAAAACGAAAACACAAGAAAATGAAAAAAATCTTATTATAGAAATGATGGAAAACTTTCATTTAGTTACAGAAGACTATATTAAAAGATACAGTATTGATGTAGATTTAAATGCAACGTCTGTTAATGAAGATGGAAATATTGTACCAACTTGGCGCTGTACAGGCGGCACAATTGGTAAATATAATGTTAGTACAGATGACTATAAAATTGGAATGAACTATCATTCAGACTATATAAGAGAATCAGGTTCTGCGCCAGGATATAAATTTGTAATAACGTGTACAATATATTTTAATGATGACTATGAAGGTGGAGAGGTTGATTTTGCAATGGGTGATAAATTTATAAAATATAAGCCAGAAGCAGGGGATTTATTAGTTTTTCCATCAGGTCACCCAGACTATCTTACAGAAAATGGAAAACCATACTTGCATGGAGTTATGCCATCGTATAACAAAAATAAATTTTTATCAAGACTCTATTGGGAAAAATATCAAAAAGGAACAGATCTTTGGTATGAAAAACAGGCAAGGTTTGGAAAAGATGTGTGGTATAAGATGCAAAACGATTTACGAAAACAGTTTATGATAGAACACCCTCAAAAGCCCGCATTAGAAAATAATGCAGAGTCAGGAGTAAAAAAATTATGAATTTAAAAAATAAAAAAAGAATAACAAAGGATATTTTAATTTATGAAAACTTTATTGATGCAGACACGGCCGCTAAACTTGTAAAGGTTTTAGATAAACATGCAGAACTTGGATTGATTACATGGATGCCCATATCTTTTTATGAGTCTTACTCGTCAGTATTACCACAAGACAATGACGAGCATGTAGAGAATGAAGGATTGCCAAACGACATATTTTCACAAATAAAACAAGGCATTATTAATGCTGTTGCAAGTGTTCACGATCTTGATCCAAAAATAATTTCTCAAATTGGGTACCACACACAAAAGTGGGAACCAGGCGCATATGCAAGAAAACATTCTGACAACACAGACGAGCACGGTCATTCTGGTGCTTTTACAAGAAGTAGATATGCAGCCTTTTTATATTTGAACGATAACTTTGAAGGGGGCATGTTACAGTTTCCAGATCAAGACATAAGCCTTCAACCTAAAGTTGGAATGCTTGCTGCATTTGACGGGGGATTTAACAATATGCACGAAGTAACTCTTATTACTAATGGAGTCAGATATACCATTGGTTCATTTTGGGATGATAGAGAAGAGTCTGATTATCCTCAAGAACTAAGAGATGCTTGGGCTACAGAAATGAAAGAAACTAGAGCAAAACAAGAAATTGAAAGAGCCGAATGGCAAGAGTTACTTAAACAAGGCTGGAAATTAGACATAAACGGAAATAAGTATAAGCCAGAAGAGGTTTTAAATGATTGAAAATTTTAAAAAAGAATTAATAAAAAATAATTATAAATTTGAAGAAATAACAGATGAAATATTATTAATTAAAGATTGTTTATTAAAAGAAGAGATGAATTTTTTATGGAATAAAATTAATGAAGCATCTCAAGCAGATTGGGAAATAGAATATTTGTCAAACCTGCCAAGATTTTGTATGGAAAAATTTGGTAGAGACGACGTTGAAAATCTTGTTGCTGAAGGAAAGTTTGAAATTACTCACAACTGGGCTGATAAAAATTTAAATATTGCACAATATGAAGAATATAGAAAATTTCACAAAAGACTTAATGATTTAGTTGAAAATTCAGATTCAAACTTACATTTAAGCGGTTTTGCTACTATTCAAAGAATGCAACCTGGAGTTGAATTAAAATCTCACACCGACCAACACACCGACCCTTCAATTAAGTATGCAACAATATTATATATTAATGATAATTATAATGAAGGAGAACTTTTTTTTAAAAATTTAAATTTAAAACTAAGACCAAAACCAGGAGAAATGTTATTTTTTCCAGGAGATGAAAAACATGAGCATGGAGTAGAACATGTTGCCGATGGACCAATAAGGTATGTTCTTGTCGGCTTTATCAAAGAAAGCGATCATTATGTTAAAAATAAATACTAGGGGAAAACACAATGAATAAAGAAATGCTAGATTCAAAAGTTTACTACTATACCGATGCAATAGAAAATTTTGATAAATTTCAAAACACATTAAAAGAATTAGATTCCCTTAATTCAGATATTGAATACAAAGTAAATGTTTGGGATATTTGGACAGCCTCTAATGATAAAAATTTTATTTATGGTGAAACAAAAACATTTAATATTAATGCAATAAATAGAGTAGGTGGCGAAGTTGGAGAAAAAAGTAAATATATTTATGATTCAGTAATGACTACCTTTTATAATGTTTGCAAAGACTATGCAACTTCTCTTGGAGATTTTGATGAGCCAAAACTTTTTCCAACATTTAACATAAAAAAATATAATACTGGAATAGGGATGGGCGCACATTTTGATCAATTAGATGGAGACAAAACTTTAAAATATTCTCTTGTTATGTATTTAAATGATGATTGCGAAGGCGGAGAAATATCCTTTCAATTAAAAGATTATGATGGTGGTTGGACAAGTGCTGATGGATTCTCTAAAGGAACAGCACCATTTGTAGACTTAGATTATGACATATCTGTTGCAAATAAAGTAATTGATTTTGGAGTAAAACCAAAAGCAAATAGTGTTGTTATTTTCCCAGCATTTCCTCCATATTTTCATACAGCACATACTGTAAAGTCTGGCGTAAAATATATGGTTCCAGGACACTGGATTTACAATAATACAGGGATATAATTAATACATAAGAGATGGAGAATGTAAATGAATAAAGAAGTTTTAGAGGAAAAAGTTTATTATTATACTAATGTGTTTGATGATTTACAAAAACTCATGAATGCTGTAGAAGAAAGTTCGCCAAATTGGGAAGAATGGACAGCCTGTAGCGGAGAACACTATATTTATGGAACGGGAAAAACCATAGTATCATCTACTGGAAATATTGATGGAGAAATAAATGATTATATTTTTAATACAATAAATGATGCATTTCAAAAAGTAGCCAAAGACTATGCAATGTCAATGGGGGATAATTCTGATCCTAAACTTTTTCCAGCATTTCCAATTAAAAAATATATGGCTGGAACATTTATGGGGGCACACTTTGATCAACAAGAAGGCGATGAAAGACTTAAATATTCTTTAGTTATGTATCTTAACGATAACTATGAAGGCGGAGAAATTTCATTTACAATAAAAGATCCAAATGGTCCCATTAAAAGCGGAACACCTGCAGCAGACTTTACAAATGCCGATTCTGAAACCTATAGTTTTGCTATAAAGCCAAAAGCAGGAAGCATAATTATTTTTCCACCATCACCACCATATCACCATACTGCTCATTTAGTAAAAAGTGGCTTTAAGTATATGGTTCCACAACACTGGATTCATAACAATATTGAACTTAATCGTAATCAAAGCATGTAAATAAGAATAGAAAATTTAATAAAATATAATGTTTAAAATTAATAAAATTTCTAACAATGTTTATGAAATTGAAAATTTTTTAACCAATGAAGAGTTAAACGAAGTTTATAAAATAATTAAAAATACTCCAGAAAAAGACTGGTTCGATGAGTCACTTAACAATGAAAATAAAACTTCAGATTTTTGGCTTGGTAAAAATTTATATTTTAAAACAAACAATATTTTTAATTTAATAAACGATAAAATGAAAAATCTTCTTGAATCCTATTCATATTATCCAGATAAGTTACATTTAAAAAGATATATGAAAGGTGATTTTATAAAGCCTCATACTGATCAATGGATTCCAGATCTTCCCTATTATATTGGTTATGGGTTTTGTCTATACTATAACAATAACTATAGTGGCGGGGAATTAGACTATCCAGATTTAAAAATTACAGTTAAACCAAAAGCAAATGCATTATATATTCATGGCGGAGAAGTTTTGCATGGATCTCTTCCAGTTTTAGATGACAATATCAGATATTTTTCAACCGTTTTTATTCATGGTACAAAAGAATTTCCTACTATATTAAAGAAAGAGTTATTTGTATGATACATAATATAACAGAACAAGAACAATTTGTTATTAATATTTTAAATAAAAAGAAAAATGGATATTATGTTGAATTAGGAGCAGCACACTATAGTAATGGCAACAATACGTACTTATTGGAAAAAGATTATGATTGGTCTGGAGTATCTTTTGAAATAGTTGATTCTATGCGAGAAGAGTTTAATTTTAATAGAAAAAATCCTTGTATGGGGAATGCGCTATCTTTTAACTATATAAATTATTTTGAAAAAAATAATTTTCCAAAACAAATAGATTACCTTCAATTAGACATAGATGCTGGATATGATATATATGGAAGACCAGTAGGAAATAGTCATTGGACGCTACATGGACTTTTAGCAATACCCTTGAATATTTATAGGTTTACTTTAATTACATTTGAGCATGACGCTAATATGTATTGGAAAAATATTTCTATACGTGATGCTCAAAGAGAAATTTTAGATTCATTTGGGTATTCTTTGGTGCACAGATCTTATCATGAGGATTGGTGGGTTGATCCAAATATTATTGATTTAGAACAATATAGAAAATACTTTAAGTGGGATTGTTTATAATATGAAAACAGCAATTGTTACTGGAGCAAGCAAAGGTGTAGGCTATGCAACTGTAAAACTTTTATCTGAAAATGGATATAAAGTGATTGCCGCTTCAAGGGATTTGTCTAAAGTATCTAACCTAGTTTCTGATAATGTTGAAGTTTATTCTTTAGATATAACCAATTCTAGTGAAATTAAAAAATTTTACGAAAAATATAAAGATATAACTCTTGATCTGCTTGTCAACAATGCAGGCGGAGGCGCTGGGCCTACCCACATTATTAACGAAACAATGGATAATTTTAGGAAAGCATATGATATAAATGTATCTGGGCCAATGTATCTTTCACAACTTTTTGTACCATGTATGAAAAAATCTCAATCTCCAACTATAGTTTTTGTTACTTCCTTCGGAGGAAAAATTCCTTATCGTGGTGGGGGTAACTATACTAATGCTAAACGTGGAGAAAGAGGCCTTATCGACACTATGAGACTAGAATTTCCAGAGTATGGCATTAAAATAACTGAAATTTGTCCCGCTACTATTGATACTCAAGAACAAAAAAGAGACCATGCGCTATCTGCAGAGGATTTGGCCAATGCAATTTATTGGGTTGGGTCTTTGCCTAAACATTTGAATATAAATCAAATAGAGATGTGCCATATAAATAGTAGTAAGTTTTAATAATATATACAACTTTTACTTTATATAAGCACCTAACTGTAAAGTAAACATTTACTTTGTTATTTACGTGTAAAATTTTGTTTTAGTATTGTGATATACTAGGGTTACTTTACGATTAGTAAAGCACTAATAATATTTTTTAATAGAAAGTTGGAAAAATCAATGTCGGATATCTTTTCTTTTCGTTTGTCAGATGAGTTTGTAAACAAATACTCTACAGTGCCAGCGCCTTTTGGCTTTACAGACGCAGGGTCTAACTCATTAGGAGAGATTACGTTTATACGAACATACTCCCGAATGAAAGAAGACGGAACAAAAGAAAGATGGCATGAGGTTTGTAAGCGGGTAATTGAAGGAATGTATTCGGTACAAAAAAATCATGCTAAGGATAATCGTTTACCTTGGAATGACAATAAAGCACAAAAGTCTGCCCAAGAAGCATTTCAAAGAATGTTTGAATTAAAATGGACACCTCCAGGTCGTGGCTTGTGGGCATTTGGAACTCCCATGACTATGGAGAAACGTAATTCTGCTTCCCTTCAAAATTGTGCAATGGTCTCTACTCGTGATATTGATCGTAATGATCCAGGTGCCCTTTTTGCTTGGGTAATGGATGCTTTAATGTTAGGTATAGGTGTAGGGTTTGATACCATTGGTCAAGACAAAGAAATAGCCATTTATGCTCCAACAGAACCAGAAAATGTATGGGAAATTCCAGATACTCGTGAAGGCTGGGTAGACTCTGTAAGAATGCTATTAAACTCATATTTGCGATCTAATCAGGCTATTCAAAAGTTTAATTATGATCTTATCCGTCCTCTAGGTGCCCCAATAAAGGGCTTTGGAGGGGTTGCTAGCGGTCCAGCACCACTTATTGCACTACATAATAAGATCAATACAGTTATTGGCGGTAGATCAGGAGAAAAACTTGACTCTCGTGCAATTGTAGATATTGTTAATCTTATTGGTACATGTGTTGTTTCTGGAAATGTTCGTCGTTCCGCTACCCTTGCTTTAGGCAATGCTGAAGATAAAGATTTTATTAATTTAAAAAATGCAGAGGTTTTTCCAGATAGAAACTCCTTTGATTCAGAGAATCCAGGATGGGCTTGGATGTCTAATAATTCTATCTCTGCAGAAGTTGGAACAAAATATGAAGACTATGTTGATTTAATTGCAGATAATGGCGAGCCAGGATTTATTTGGCTAGATGTTGCTAGAGATTATGGAAGATTGGCAGACGCTCCAGACTATAAAGATTCTCGTGTTATGGGATTCAACCCTTGCGCTGAACAGCCATTAGAAAGTTATGAATTATGCACACTTGTAGAAGTTCATTTAAATCGTCATGAAGACAAAGAAGACTTTTTACGTACATTAAAGTTTGCCTACTTATATGGTAAAACTGTTACGCTTATGCCAACACATTGGCAAACCACAAATGGAATTATGCAACGTAATCGTCGTATTGGAACATCTCTTACTGGTATTGCATCATTTGCAGATACAAAAGGTATGCCAGTAATTCGTGAGTGGATGGACGAAGGGTATAAAAAGATTCGTGCATACGATCATTCATACTCAGAGTGGCTATGTGTACGTGAATCAATTCGTGTAACTACCGTCAAACCTTCTGGCTCTGTATCATTACTTTCTGGAGCAACTCCTGGAGTTCATTGGGGTCCTGGAGGAGCATTCTATCTTCGTGCTATTAGGTTTGGTAATACAGATCCAATGCTTCATTTATTTAAAGCAGCAGGGTATAAAATTGAAGCAGACCTAGTATCTGCAAACACTTCAGTAGTATATTTTCCAGTAGCATCTGGACATCCAAGATCTGAAAAAGATGTAAGTCTTTTTGAAAAAATTGGTTTGGCAGCAACTGCTCAAAAGTATTGGTCCGACAATGGCGTATCTGTAACTCTTTCATTTGATAAAGAGTCAGAGTCTAAGCATATTGCTCCAGCACTTCACATGTATGAAGGTCAACTTAAAGCAGTATCATTTTTACCAATGGGTAACAAAACATATCCCCAACAACCATACACACAAATTACAAAAGAAGAATACAATGCGTATGTTGGAACAATTGGCAAAATTGATTGGTCTGCTATTTACGATGGTAAAGACAATCTTGATGCTGAATCTGAAAAATACTGCTCAACAGACGCTTGCGAAATTAAACTATATTAGTCTTCATCCTGCTATAATAAGAGGATAGGAGAAATATGACCAACCCGTCTAATTTATATGCAGAAAAGGTGTTTTCAGAGCACCCCCTAGCATTATGGGCATTAGATAGAGCAGTTGACTATATAAACTTAATAGATTCAGATTATCAGGATATTAATGAATCTTGGACGGTAACTGGCGGATCTGCATCTTTAGAAACATTAGATGTAGATGCACCATTTCCAGATATAGAAGTAAATAAATTAGAGGGAGATGTACCACCATCTGGAACCTCAGACATTATTTGTATTAGTCCAGACTTAGTAAACTTTGAAGATTTAAATGCAAGCCTTGGCACCTTTTGTGTTGGTGGTCATGTTTATATTAATAGTGAATATGTAAAGTCTGTTGCTATTGGATTTGAATATACAGATACAACAACTTCATCTACAGTTCAAAAATTAAAAACTTATGAGATTGAAACAGGCAATACGGACTCTTGGATATTTGTTTCTCAGACATTCGAAATTGAAAGTGAAAACACAAACCTTAGAGCGGTAGTAAAAATAACATCTTATACTGGCGGATCTACACCATCTGATTATTTATATTACGTTAACGGTATTACCGTTGGTCAATGGTCAGAAGAGTTTAATACTCAATCACTTGGTCTTACTCCAATTACCATGCCAGCAAATATTGCTCTAGAATCAGAACAGGTTGTGGCATCTCCAGCATATGGAATATCTGGTGATTTAGCATATTACATTGTTTCAGATAATAAACTTTTTGCAAAAAATACAAGCATTCCATTGGTGTATGGAGCATCAAGTGTAACAACGCTTAAACCAAATCCTAATGGTGAGCCATCATTAATTATTCCAGGAAAAGGATTTTTAAATAAAGTTGGTCAACATAGAGAATATACTGTAGAATTTTGGACAAGAATAAATTCAGACTCAAGTGTTTCAAGAAAGATCTTTGGTCCTATAGCATCCGATGACGGGCTATATGTAGATAATGGATTCTTAACTTTAGTAATTGGTAAAACCTTTTCATCTCATTTCGTTGGAGAATGGTTTAGACCAATGCTTATTCAGATTAGGTTAATTAGAAATGCCGCAACATTAATATTAAACGGTGAAGAGGTAGCATCTTTAATTATAGAAACAGATAATTTAGAACTTCCAGAAGAGTATGATGAATATAATAAAAGTCAAGACTGGCTTGGCTTCTATTCATATTCAGATATAACTCCAATAGATATTGACTGTGTAGCCATTTATTCTTATCAGGTTCCATTAACAGTTGCTAAGCGAAGATGGGTTTATGGTCAGGGAGTTATTTCTCCAGAAGGAATTAACTCTGCATATGGCGGTGTTTCTGCTTTTATTGACTACCCGTTTGCAGATTACACAGCAAACTATACCTATCCAGATTTTGCTGAATGGCAACAAGGATCATTTGATAATTTATCTACAACAACCAAAGTTTTAAGAACTCCAGAATACCAACTTCCAACAATTTATTTAGATGATAAAACTATTAAAAACCTGTATACCGATAATCAAACAATACAAAGTTTAGAATCTGGTCCAGAAAATGATTACAAATTTGTTACATTTAGACCAAATAACTCCTGGAATGCTAAAACATGTTACTTTAACTTTAATAGTTTTAATCTTTTAAATAGTCAGGTAGACGCATTTTATGGTGTTTTTAGCAATCACAACCTAGATTCCGAACAAGTACTTTTTAAAATATACAACAATTTAAATAGCAACTATTTTTTAATTAAACAAATTGACGACACTATTTCTTATGTTTTAAACTATAATAATACAGAAGAAGAAATATATACTTCTGAAGCAATTGAAAGTCATCAACTATTTTCTGTTGGTATTAAGATCGACTCTTTAGTCGATACATATGGAGGAAATATTGCTGCATTTTTTGGAAATAGAAACTCGTTAAAAATTTATGTTGGAGGAGATGGATCTTTAGGCGGGACATTTTTAGGAAGAATATACTCCATAGGATTTTGCACAACAAAAAATACTTTATTAATATCTGACTATTTTAATGTTGATGGAATAGCAACATTTGATGATTTATCTATAGAAGGGGTAACAGAAGAAGAAAATGCACTTAGTTTATTTGAACACCTAGCAAGTTATACTTTATTGCCATTAGAGTCATATGGCACTTATTTCTTAGATATAGGCGTTTCTGGATCTTGGCAAGACTATTTACCATTATCCTACTTTGGACAATACGTTACAAATGATGTTGGCGATCAATTCTATGATTTAGATTTTTTACAGTTTAATGTAGGTTCTCCCTCCCCAACAACCCTAATAGAAGATGAGGTTACTTCATCTTGGAATTATCAAGATGTTTACCAAGCATATTTTCAACCAGTTCAAAGAACATATTATGATTTTGATAACCAGTTACTTACTGGATGGAACAACTATGAAGATGCTGAACAACAGGCTATAAAAACATATAGGTATGATACTAGTAATTCTGTTATAAAAAGTTATGTAACATTTCAATACATTGAAGATGGAGCAAACCTTATTGATAGTAATTTTACTACTACTCAACCAGTCCTTCGTGATTCAATTATTGATATAAATGAATATTCAGATTGGGAAACAACAAAGTTTGAAGTTATTAATAATGCTTTAATATATCCAACAAAAACAATTGATTTTAATGATTTGGCAATAGTTTATCATCTAGAGTTTAATGTTCGTGGAATTCTTAATAGACCAGTATTATTGCGTAATTTAGAGTTTGCATCTCAGGCTTTTAACGATAATTCTTTTAATCCAATTGGAACAAGATTTGGTGTAGATCTATTTCCATATAAACGGTCTGGCATTTATTTTGATTATAAGTCTAAAAATCCATATACAATTTATAAAGGAAGCACCCCATATTTATATTTAACTAAAGACTCAGGAATACAGGTTCGTGGAGACATCTTATCATTAGAAAGTCGTGGTATTTCTTTTCCAGTAAATCAGGCTTTGGCTTCAGATTATTTAGTTAGTGCTGTTCAATTATGGCTAAGATATTCAGAAGATGAGTTTCCAGCAGTTCCAACTGAGTTATTTGAAATTGTTTATAAAGGAGATACTATAAAGTTTTATTTAACAGCAGATAGCGACACTGGCCTTAGAGCAAGAGTTTTTGCAAAAAACCTATCAGACAATAGCACTCTTGATAATGTTATTTATTATTGGAATGGTCTTGTAGTTAGAGAGCCAATCCTTACCTCTAAAGAGTGGGGCGTCCTTGGAGTATCATTTGAGTCAGCCTTAGACTTTGACGAATTCCTTGGATCTATTAATATTAATGGTCCAGTATTATTTAATAACGTAGCCTACTATCAAGCAAATAATTTACAACAAATACAAAAAACAATTACTAGACCTTGGATTAGAGTAAAAACTGACGGGGTAACAAACTTTGACTGGGCATACTATAATAATAACTTTACTTGGAATCGAGCATTAATTATAGGATCATCAGACTTATATGGCGTAAACCCATCAGATGTTTATAAAACGTACTTAGGAACTAATAAAATAATATTTGATGATGATAATGGCTTGACTGTAGATTCAGATAAAATAAAAATATATCAGGATGTGACTTGGTCAATAAATACCGCTTCAGCCCTATAATATGCTATACTGATGGTTATGGATAACGAGATTCTTAAAAAAGTTGGCAATGTCCGACGCAAAGTAATAGAAAAAGACTACAATTGGGGTCTTTACGTGTACAAAAAGTCAAGCGGAGCATGGTTTACTGACGGTACTGGTAGTATATTAAACATACCATCAGAACGTGGAGATATTACAAAGATTGCAGAACTACGAAAAGTTGCTATGCACTACGGTGATGATGGCGAAGGCAAGGCAGTGTTTGTTCCTGGATTAACTAGAATTAGCGAGGAAGAGCATTCTGAACAACTAGATAGAATGAAGAATGGCTTAATTCCTTCCATGAATGATCATGGTGCTTGGGTAGCAGCACGACAAACCTATGATAAGTATGGTAGCGATGAGTGAAGATTACGTAAGGGTTGGATTAAATACACAAGAAAAGGATAACAATCCATTTTCTGAGCAAGATCCTTTTAATAAATCTTGGGATGCATTAAAAGATTTCACTGGATTAAATCAAAACTTCCGCAGAAAAACTGCAAGGAATGTTACAAAAGCAATGACATATGCAACAAATGAATATTTAGATTCTGCTAATGCAACACCATCTGGTACAGACGCAGGATCAAAGGCTATTAATCCTGGAACGGTATATAGAAATGGTTACGGACTATTTGATGTAATTACTCCTCCATATAACATGTATGAGTTAGCAAACTTCTACGATACATCATTTGCTAATCATGCTGCTATTGATGCTAAAGTAGAAAACGTTGTTGGTCTTGGCTACCGTTTTGATATTGCAGATAGAACCATGCTAAGGTTTGAAATGAACGAAGATCAAGCAGCAGTTGATCGTGCTCGTAATAGAATTGAAAGAATGAAACTTGAGTTAAAAGATTGGCTAGAAAACCTTAATGATGATGACTCATTTACTAAAACTATGGAAAAGTTTTATACAGATGTTCAGGCAACTGGCAATGGCTTTCTAGAAATTGGTAGAACCGTAACTGGTGAAATTGGATATGTTGGACATATACCAGCGACCACAGTTCGTGTTCGTCGTTTACATGATGGCTTTGTTCAAATTATTGGAAACTCCGTAGTTTATTTTAGAAACTTTGGGGCTAAAAATCCAAACCCAATGACTAATGATGCACGTCCAAACGAGATTATTCACTACAAAGAATACTCTCCATTAAACACATTTTATGGTATTCCAGATATTGTTGCTGCCATGCCATCACTTATTGGTGATCAACTAGCCTCACAATACAACATTGATTATTTTGAAAATAAGGCAGTCCCAAGATATATTGTGACCTTAAAGGGTGCAAAACTATCCTCAGATGGTGAAGATAAAATGTTTAGATTCTTGCAAACTGGACTTAAGTCTCAGTCACACAGAACACTCTATATTCCCCTTCCTGGAGATACTGAGAACAACAAAGTTGAGTTTAAGATGGAGCCAATTGAGAATGGTATACAAGAAGGATCATTTAAAGAATATCGTAAACAAAATCGTGATGATATTCTAATTGCACATCAGGTTCCAATCTCTAAACTGGGTGGAGCAGATTCTGGAATCGCAGCAGCATTATCTCAAGATCGTACCTTTAAAGAGCAAGTATCTCGTCCAGCACAAAAACATCTTGAAAAGGTTGTTAACAAAATTGTTCGTGAAAAAACAGATATTCTTGAACTTAGGTTTAATGAGTTAACTCTTACAGACGAAATTGCTCAATCTCAGATTATTGAGCGTTATGTAAAGACACAGGTTATGACTCCAAATGAGGCTCGTGAAAAGTTAGATCTTCCACAAAGAGCCGATGGAGATGAGCCTTTTGTTATGTCTGCAAGACAGGCAACTGATACCAGAGCCAATGTGGCAGGGAATCGTCAAAGAGATGCAGAACGAACAAACAACAACTCTGACTCTACAACAACCATTTCTGGTCGTAATGCACAGGGTGAAGGTAGATCATCTCAATAAATGAGATAATCATAAAATAGTTTGGTATAATGGATAACGATATGTTAATAAATAAGGCTTCCTGGGAAACTAGTGGCGACAGCGTTCGCTTATCAATGCCTATTGGCAAAGTTGATATAGAGCGTCGCATGGTTTCTGGTTTTGCTACTTTAGACAATGTTGATAAACAAGGTGATATTGTAACAACAGAGTCAAGCGTTGAAGCATTCAAAAATTTTAGAGGTAACCTACGTGAGATGCATCAGCCATCTGCAGTTGGAAAAATTGTATCATTTAAAGAAGATCGATATTTTGATCCATCAGTTAAAAAGTTTTATAGTGGAGTATATGTTTCAGCATATGTTTCAAAGGGTGCACAAGATGCATGGGAAAAGGTTTTAGATGGAACATATAAAGGTTTTTCTATTGGCGGTAACATTAAGAATTGGGATGATGCATATAACGAAGAACTAAGTAAGACCATTCGTATAATTAAAGAATATGATTTATTTGAGTTGTCATTGGTAGATAATCCAGCAAACCAATTTGCAAACATTGTATCTATTGAAAAAGTAGATGGTAAAAATGTTGTTGGTGGATATCTTTCAAAGGCAGAAATTGAAAACGTATTCTGGGATTCAGAAACTGGAATTGTTATGGTTTCAGAGTCTGAAAACGAAACAAGCCCTACATCAGGAAAAGCAATGCAAAACATTGGCTTTATTGAAAAGGGAGACAAAAATAATACAGAAACACTAAAGTTCTTAGTTGATAGTGCTAAAGGCATTAGTACAATTAAGATTACAAAGGAGGTTAGTCCTATGACTGAAACAACAGAAGCAGTGGTTGACGCTGCAGTTGAAGAAGTACAGGTCGCTCCAGAGGCACAGCCAGTAGCAGTTGAAAAAACTGTTGCAGTCGCTGAAGAAGCACCAGCAGTTGAAGAACCTGCTCTTGCTAAATCTAGCGATGGTGGTGCAGATTCTTCTGTTGAAAAAACAGAAGAGGGAGAAGTTGTTGCAACTGAAACTGTTGTAGCAAAGTCTGATGAAGTAACTGTTGAGGCAGTTACAGAAATCAAAAATTCTCTTACAAATGCCTTTGGCGATTTAGCAACAACCATTAAGTCTCTTCATGAGCAAATTGTTGCATTGAGTAAGTCTCTTGACACCGTATCAGGTGAGGTTAAAACCGTATCTGATGAGGTAAAAAATGTTAAGGGAGTTTTTAATGAGTTTGGTAAGCGAGTAGATGCCGTAGAGCACGACACCGCTTTCCGCAAGTCTGGCGATCTAGGCGAGATCGTGCAGTTTGAACCTTCAAAAGTTCAGAAATCCCTATGGGGCGGTCGTTTCCTCACATCAACCGACCTATTTAACTAAGTATAAAATCACTAGGAGGTGAAAATAATGTCGGAACAAAATAAAGACCTAGAAAAAAACTACCCAGGATCAGGCGGAGCAGGCAATGAGATTAACTCTCAAGGCGGGTTCGTATCTGGTGGCGTAGGTGGTGCAACTGGTTTAGACTCTGCAGCATCGTCTGTAGGATCTCAACTTGGTAACACTGCAACTGCAGCATTCGGTTCAACAACTGGAGCAAACGCAGTAAACCCAACAGGCGTCGCAGGTGGTATTCTAGCACCAGAACAAGCACGTCGCTTCATCGACTATGTGTGGGATGCAACAGTTCTCGCTAAAGATGGTCGTAGAGTTACAATGAGAGCAAACACAATGGAGATCGAAAAGGTCAACGTTGGAGAGCGTGTCATTCGTGCAGCAGCACAAGGAGCACCAGATTACACAAACATTGGTGCAACATTCTCAAAGGTTGAATTAACTACCAAAAAGATTCGTCTTGACTGGGAAGTATCAACTGAAGCACTAGAAGACAATATTGAAGGTGGAGCACTTGAAGATCATTTAGTTCGCTTAATGACCAATGCATTCGCTAACGATATTGAAGACCTTGCTATTAATGGCCTAGGAACAGGCGCAGACGCCTTCCTTTCCATCATGGCTGGATTCGTAAAGCAAACTCGTGGAACAGTCGGAAACGATGCACACGAATATGCTGCAACAGTTGCAGACAACAACTACACCACATCAGTAATGCAAGGCTTGCTATTAGCAATGCCTCGTAAGTATCGTGCACTTAAGAGCAATCTTAAGTTCTACGCAGGTACTGATGCTTTTGCTGGTATTGTTCGTAACAACGGTACACTTGCTGATGCAGTTGCAGAAGCATTTGCTAACCGTCCAGGAAGCACTGAGGCAAACCGTCAAGCATTCCTTGATGGCGGAGCACAAACACTAGGTAACTCACGTACAACTCGTGTACTTGGTGTAGATGTTCTTGAAGTTCCTTACTACCCTGCAGGTTATGTCGATTTGACATTCCCTCAGAACCGTGTATGGGGTTTCCAAAGAGACATCACTGTAAACCGTGAATACAAGCCAAAGAAAGATACAATTGAGTACACAGTATTTGTACGCTTTGGTATCCAATGGGAAGAACTAGATGCAGTCGCTTATGTTGACTCAGATAGCGCTGATTCCTAAGATCTAAAAGATCAAATATTAGGGCGGGTAGCGTAAAAACTACCCGCCTTATTCTTATTCTGGTATAATTACAAATAAGCATAGGAGAATTATGAATTTAACAATAGAGGAATTATCAACTAAAACCGTAATGGCATTAAAAGCATATGCAAAGAAAAATAACATTGAACTATTTGAAGCAAAAACTAAACTTGAAATTTTAGAAATTTTGGCTAGTTGGATTCCACCAAAGAAAACAGAAGAGCAAGTTCAAGAAGCAGGCAAGACAAAAAGCATGACAAATAAAATAGCGTTATACTCAGAAAGAAACCTACACATGGATAACCTAGGTGCTCTTAAGGTAGGATACAACATAGTCTCAAAGGAGGCATCCGAAAAATGGTTAACCCACAGGTTGGTAAGAATTGCACCACCTGAAGAGGTAGCATCATATTACGGTAAATAAAAATGCAAATATTACGTCTTCCACCATATCCACTTTCTGTAACTTATACAGTTCCAGATGCTAACGCAGATTACATATTAGTTATTGAAAACGTTGCAGAGTTAACAGAGATTGAAGAGTCTGTATCTTCTAACGCTAGTAAGCAAATAATTTATTCTTTAGGTGATGATTTTGTTAAGTACGATAAGTCCTATGCATTAACTATTTATGAAGATGGTGGCTCTTCAGGGGAAACACTTGTTCGTGGCGACGTTGTTGTACAAGATAATTTAGAAATTATGAGACCATATGTAGATCCAATTTCATTGGCTACATCTGCAACAGCAACAGATATTGCCCTTTACAAAGGATATGAAAATTTAGCAAGAGCCATTATTGATGCTGCAACTGGCGGATTTTATTATGATAGAACATATTTAGAAGTAGTTGGGCAAGGTAATGACTATCTACCTCTTTGGAAAAAAACTCATAAAATTTTAAAAGTATACGAAAATGCACAATTAGTTTATGATATAGATAACGTAGATGGACCAGAGTTAGTAGAATATACATTTTTAATTACTAAAGATAAAACAGCAATTACAAAAGATCCTTTAGAGGCAGTTGATGCTGTAAATCGTGCAGAAAGAAGGTATGCTCGTATTCCATTAGGCGTATCAGATTCTATTAGTATGTTTGATACAGAGGATAGTGGAAACACGCAGACCGTTGTTCCTGGAGTTGCATTTTCTGAAGGAGCAGATTATATTTTATTATTAGAAACTGGATACAAAGTTGTTCCCTATGATATTCAAGACGCAACATTAATGTTAATAGATGATATTAAATGTGGAAAATTAGATTACTACAAAAGATATATTAAAAACTATAGCACTGATCAATTTAAAATTGAATACGATAAACGTTTAATTGATGGTACTGGAAATATATTAGTAGACAAAATACTAGATAAATACAAAGAAACGATTATCCGTCCAGGAGTATTATAGTGGAAGACTGTACAACAACAGACTTTCTTTATCCAATGAAGGCTGATTTATATTATCCCATTATAACTCAAACACAATATGGACAAGCAACTAGAGAATGGTTTTATGATAGAACTATTATCTGTAATGCTACCTCTATAGGAGGAGCGGGCACTGAACAAATTAAGCCAGAGGCATTTTTACAACATGAAAACAAACTAATAGCAAGAACAAAAACAGATCCTAGAACATCCTCAACTCAAACAGATAATGCAATCACTAACATTTTAGTTACAAACATTCGCAATGCTAATGACGAAATTATTTATAAAGAAACAGCAGGACCAAGATCTGGACGTGGAACTATTTATGAAGTAGCAACAGTAGATCCTTTTAGTGGGCCATTTGGATCAGTTGAATACTTTAAAATATTATTGCGTAGAACAGAAAATCAAACTATAACAGACTAATGATAATTACAACAAATACCAAAGGCTTTAACAAACAGATGAACAACATTGTTCAATACGCTTTTGGATTTTTAGATGGTGCTCAAAAAGGTAAAACTGTTTTTTTAAAAAACCTAGGTGCAGGAACAATAGAGGCAATGGCTAGGTATGTAGATGTTTCAGCAAGAGGAAATCCAGCAGCACTTCAGCATGTTTATGAGTGGTATCAAGTTGGAAGCCCTAGTGCAAGATTGTTTGATATTAATTACACCGTCAGCAATTTAGGATTAAGTATTAATTCAAAATTTAAACAATCAAAAACTGTTAAAAAAGATTCTAACGTGCCATTTTATAATAAAGCAAAAATCATGGAAGATGGTATTCCAGTTAAAATCAAACCTACAAGATCTCCAGTGTTGGTATTTAATGAAGGTGGACAAACAGTGTTTACCAAAAAATCAGTAGTTGTTTCTAATCCTGGAGGAAGTGAGGCAAGGGGTTCGTTTGAAAGAATTATGGATGAGTTTATTTTAAGATACTTTAAGCAATCATTTTTAAGGGCTAGTGGAATATACGACTATATTAAAAAACCAACAATATTTAAGAAAAATATTAAAGTTGGTTCTAGAATGGGCAGATCTAAAGGTGTTGATACTGGCTTTAAATGGATTGCTAATGCAAAGATTGGTGTAGAATAGTATTATGGTATTAGATGTATTAAATCAAACTGGTTTTCCACCAACTTTTGTAAATGCTTTTGTTAATAGTGAACTAAAAGAGTTTGGCTTAATGCCAACTGGACCAGAACCATTTCAACCATTTTTTCCAGCACAGGTTCCTGATAGTGTCGAAGGTATTTATAATGACATCCCATTTATCAGAAATAATCCAGATACAACAGTTATTATATTTGATAGGCTTATTAGATTTAGACCAACGACATTTTACAGACATAAAAGAGAGCAATTGATATATTTTATTTATAGTCCAAATCTTTCTAAACTAATTGATACTACTAGGGTTATTATTGAATGCTTAGATAGAGAGGATGCCGCTGCTCAAGACCTAAACCTCTGGATATCTCAAAATGACATTCTTGATGAAAGCGGCAATGCTATCCCTAAAAATGTATTTTTTCATAATATAAAGGTTTATCAAGCAGACGAAAGTAGGGATATCCTAGAATTAGCCTCTGCCAGAACCCTTGCACTCAACAAACTTGTAATAGAGTATGACTATCATACAAGCGGGGCATTAGAAAGATACACATAAAACGGTGTTATAATTAACATGAGGAAACAAACGCCAAACAACTTAATATCTATTTCTATAGAAAGAGGTGAATAAATGGCATACAGTCGTGGAACATCGACCAACATTATCGTTGGCGCTGCAGCACTTTTTGTTGCAGACACAACCCTAACTCCAGGCACTCTGGAAAGTTTTGACACTGAAGAATCATTCAAGGAAACCCTTGCTGATGATGCAGGTTATACAAACGTAGGTTATACCATGAACGGTCTTGAATTACAGTTCCAACCAGACTTCGGTGAAGTACAGGTTGACCAAATTCTTGACGTTGCTAAACTTTACAAGCAAGGCATGCAGGTAAATCTTGCAACTGCTTTTGCTGAGGCTACCCTTGAGAATCTTCTTTTGGCTCTAGCATTTAACTCAGACGAACTATCTGGATCAAAGGCATCTAACGCAGGACAGGTTTTAAACCTATCAGGTGGAGATATCGGAGAATGTCCAGTAGAGCGTGGAATTGTTGCAGTAGGACCTGGCACAGGTGACTGTATTGACTCTCCATTCGTGGAACGTGTTTATACAGCATATCGTGCTTTGTCAATTGAAAACGTAACAGTTTCAGCAAAGCGTGATGAGGCTTCAATGTTTGAAGTATCATTCCGTTTGCTACCAGAAGATACTTCAGGCTCATACGGTAAGATCGTTGATCGTACCTTCGGAGACCTATTGTCTTAATAGTCTAACTATTCTACATAGCCCATGTCTTCGGATGTGGGCTTTGTTGTTTTATGATAGAATAGATTTTATATGGCAACTACAATATATAAAAGTGAAACAGCATATTTATTTGATGGAACAGAATTAGAAATAATACCATTAAAAATAAAATACCTTCGTGAATTTATGATAGCCTTTGGTAATATTAAAAATACTAAAAACGACGATCAGGCAATTGAGGTATTAGTAGAATGTGTCAGAGTTTGTATGAAACAGTACTGTCCTAAAATTTCTGGTACTGTTAAAGATATTGAAGATAATGTAGACATGCCAACTATATATAAGGTACTAGATGCTGCTGCTGGTATTAAAATTAATAAAAAATCAGAGGAACCAGTAAAAGATCAGGCAATTGGTAGTGGTCAAACTTGGGAGACTTTAGATCTTGCAAAATTAGAGGCAGAGGTATTTTTGCTGGGTATTTGGAAAGATTACCAAGAACTAGAAATATCTTTATCAATGCCAGAACTCATGGCAACTTTAGAGGTAATTAGAGAATTAGATTATACAGAAAAGAAATTTTTGGCTGCAATTCAGGGGGTAGACCTAGATAAAGAATCAAATAAAGATAAAGGTCAAAAAGAATGGGAAGACATGAAAGCCAGAGTATTTAGTAAAGGCAAGACAAATGATAGCAATGATGTTTTGGCTTTACAAGGTATAAATGCACAAAAAGCAGGGTTTGGCATAGGACAAGGTTTGGATTACGAAGACCTAAGAAAATAGTCTCCTTATGCTATAATTGACATAGCCTATATAGGAGGATACACAATGGCAACAACAGTACATGAGGGTGAAGAACTTGTTCTCATGGATGGCACAAAGATTAAGGTACGTCCACTTAAAATTTCTTTGCTTCGTCCATTTATGAAGAAGTTTGAGCAGGTGGCAGGGGTAGCAGAGGATAATGAGAAGTCAATGACTCTTCTTATTGAATGCGTACAAATTGCCATGGAACAATACAATCCAGACCTGTCTAAAGATATTGCTAAACTAGAAGAGGTCCTAGACCTTCCAACAGTTTACAAAGTTATTGAAGCCGCTTCTGGAGTTAAATTAGCAGATGCAAACGCTCTTTTAAACACAGTGCTTGCAAACAACTAAATAATAAAAGAGGTGTAAATGAATGGCTGATGTAAATGCTAATATTGGCGTACATATTGATACGTCAGCGGCACTGGCAGAACTTAAAAATCTCCAACGTCAATTAGCAACTTTTCATTCATCTGTAGCAAAAAATAGCGCTACCGCAGCAGCCGCTCAAAAAAGTTTACAGACCAACCTTTTAAATGCTATAAATGCAACTGGGAAATTTAATGCCCAGATGGGGTTGGTAAGAAGTTCTACGGAATCTTTTACTCATGCATTAGAGACTAATAAACTCTCAATGCGTGAGTATTTCCGTTTTGCAGGCGGATCTACAAAAACATTTGGAAGATTATTTAAACAAGAGTTTAACACAATTGGCAAGGTAGCCGAAGAACGTGTTAAGAAAATGCAGACCCAATATATTAAAATGGGTCGTGATGCTAGCGGTGCTATAAAAGCAATGTCTATTACTCCAAGAACTTTGGAGATGAATGACTACGCAACTAAAACAGCCATTGCAGCACAAAAACAGGCACTACTAAATCAATTATTAAAACAAGGATCTACCAACCTTTTAAACTTTGGTAAAAATACCCAGTGGGCAGGACGCCAACTTATGGTTGGTTTTACAATTCCTCTTGCTTATTTTGGCACCACCGCTGCCAAGACCTTCATGGATCTTGAAAAACAAGCAATTAAATTTAAGCGTGTTTATGGAGACGTGTTTACAACAACTGAAGAAAGTAATAAGGCTTTAGCAGATGTTCAACGACTTGCAGAAGAGTTTACTAAATATGGTGTTGCAGTTGCAGAAACTATGGAAATGGCAGCAAATGCTGCAGCAATGGGTAAAACTGGTGCAGACCTTACAGCACAGGTTGCTCAGGCTACTCGCCTTGCAGTTCTTGGTGGTGTAGAACAAGCCCAAGCACTTGAAACAACTATATCCGTTACAAATGCTTTTGGTGTAGCAGCAGAAGATTTAGCAAGTAAAATAAACTTCCTTAACGCAGTTGAAAACCAGACTGTTGTATCTATTGAAGATCTAACTATTGCAATTCCAAAGGCTGGACCAGTTGTTAAACAACTTGGTGGCGAAGTTGAAGATCTTGCTTTCTTCTTAACAGCAATGAAAGAGGGTGGTATTAATGCATCAGAAGGTGCTAACGCCCTTAAGTCAGGTCTTGCTTCTTTAATTAATCCAACTGAAAAAGCAAGCAAGATGCTTGCCAGTATGGGTGTTAATATCAAGGCAATAGTTGAAGGAAATCAAGGCAATATAAGAGAAACAGTTATAGATTTTGCTCAAGCCTTAGATACTTTAGATCCACTTAATCGTGCTCGTGCTATTGAACAATTGTTCGGTAAGTTTCAATTTTCACGTTTATCAACGCTATTTCAAAACGTAACTAAAGATGGAACACAGGCCGCTAGAGTATTAAGTCTTGCCACTGCGTCAGTTGAAGAACTTGCAATAATGTCTGAACGAGAACTTGGCGTATTAGAAGATTCAATTAGTACAGACTTTAAAGAATCTATAGAAAATCTTAAACTTGCAATAGCCCCAATAGGTAAAGAGTTTTTAAAGGCAGTTACACCAATTGCAAAAGCCCTTGGAGGATTTTTAGAAAAATTTAATAATCTTGGAGACGGAACTAAGAAATTTATTGTTATAGCAACAACACTTGTTGGTGTAATTGGACCAGTATTGTTAATGACCTTTGGTTTACTTGCCAATGGTGTTGCAAATATAATAAAACTATTTATAACAATGCGTTCAGGATTTTTAAAGGCTGGAAGTAATACCACTCTTCTTGCACAACAAACTCAATATTTAAATACTGAACAGTTAGAAGCAGCCACAGTTGCTGCATCTTTAAATCAGGCACATACAAGATTGACCCAGTCATTTGCAATAGAAACAACAGCGGTTAAATTATTACGTCAAGCATATATTGATGCAACTTTTGCAGCACTAAACTTTGCTAGAGCAAATCCAGGAATGATGATGCCAGGATTTAAACCTGGTATGCAAGGTGGAAAACCAAAAGGTTTTGCATCTGGAACAACTGGATTGCCAGGACCAAAAGGTGCAGGAGATATCATTCCAATTCTTGGTGCCCCTGGAGAAGCAATTATTCCAGCAAAAGTTGCACAAGATGAAAGATTTAAACCAATTATTAATGCAATGGTTAATGGAAAACTTCAAGGATATGAAACTGGAACAACTGGAATAAAAGTTCCTAATGAACTTAATCCAACAGGTCAAATTTATAATGCTAAAACAGCAAAAAGTGCAAAAGATATACAAAACTTTTTAAATTCTTTACAAAAAAATCCTGACGGTACTTATAACTATGTTGATCCTGAAGGTAAATATAGCAAATCAAATATTAAACCATCAATAATTGCAGAAGTTTTAAGAAAAAGAAACCAAGCAGATAAATTTACACCATATGAAATAAAAACAAAACTTGGTTTAACCAAAGAAGGGTATAAAGAATCAACTAAGAAAAAGGGAGCAACTTCTGCTCCACAAAGTATTAGAGATGTTATTAATAAGTCAAAAGAAAAGGCAATTCCTGGCTTTGAAATAGAAAAACAAGCAATACAAGATCGTTTAAAACAACAAGGTTTAGGGGTTAGACCAAGTCAATTAGACAGACTGTTCCAAGTAGATGCATCTCATATTAAACCAGATTTTGATCAATTTGGAAATAAAATATGGAATCTTAAAAATGTTGCTGCAGATGCAGGATATGTAAATAATTATATATCAAATTCACTAAAGGGAAAACTTGGACAACATTTATCACAAATGTCTCCAAAACAACTTCAGGAATTAGGAATTGATCCAGGTCACTTTAAAGAATTATATTCAAGTGGAAATAGAGGTATGGGAACTCACCCAGTTTCTGCGGGACAAGCAAAAACATTACAAGCCGTTGCACGTTATGTAATTAGTAAACCAAAAGGTTTAAATTTAGGGAAAAATGCTTTATACCAAGCACATGCATTAGATGCTGGATTAAATGCTAGAATAAATCAAACTGGGTTTTATAGTTCTGGTGGTCCAAGAACTCTTGAAAAACTTCAACTTGCTTTAACTCCAGGAGAGCGAGTTAAGTATAATGATGGACGCAACAAAAATGTAACCAACCAAACAGGAAAAAGAAAAACAAGTAATATAAAACAAATTGGTGGAAGCACTACAGATACAAGAATTGTTTCTGGAAAAAATATTAAAAAGGTTACTCCATTTAAATTTAGAGGTTTTAGTCCTGGACCTTTTGCATTTGGTGCAGCAGGTGGTATTGACAAAAATGGTGTTATAAGTCAACCAGGAATGGCTGTTTCTGAAATAGAAAAACAATTCCGTGCCGAGCAAAATTCACTAAGACGTAAAGTTCAAAAAGTAGAGAGGGATAGAATTCGTGCATTAAAAGAAGAAACAGTTGCAACTCAGAAAAAAACAAAGGTAGTTAATGAAACGATTCCTTTAACAAAAGAACAAATAAAACAACAAAAAGAACAATCAAGACAAATGAGATCACAAGCAATTGGTAGAGTTGCAGGACCAACAGCAGGACTTGCAGGTATGGCTTCTATGGGTGCATTTATGACTGGCAATGTTGGTGCGGGTACGGCACTAATGGGTGTGTCTGCAATTGCTTCTATTGCCCCTATGTTAACAAATCCACTTGCAATAGCAGTTGCAGCAGCAGCCGCACTTGCTGGAGGATTTTTCTTATTAAATAAACGAATGGCTGATGCAAGAAAAAAACAAATAGAATATATTGACTCTGTAACATCAGGAACCAAACAAATGCAAAAGGTTGGTGAAATAACTGGAAAAGTTGGAGCATCACAAATTGCACAAAGACAAAGAGAAACTGGTGCAAGAACAAATGAATTTAGAACGGGATATGATCGTGAAGATAATCAGTTTGGAACTAATTTCTTAGCATCTGATATTGGCAAAGAAATATTTAAAGGATTTAATGACACTGTAGCACAAGACGGACCAAAGGCTGCTAAATTATTAGCAACACAACTTGCAACTTATATTTCTGATGGAGTCATGTCAGCAGAACAAGCAAATAGTGTAGCAAGAGCAATTGGTATTAATCTTGGAGATATGTCTATAACTTCACAAATAAATGGCACATTAAGAGAACTTGTTGGTCCAGACGGACAAGATTTATTAAAAGATCCGCTTAAAGTAAGAATAAATATTGTTACTCAACAAAATGAAAACACCCAAGATTTTGTTGATGTATTTCAGGCAGAAAGTGGAACAACTACACAGTCGGATAGGGCAAGAATGGGTTATGTTTCTGCTGCTGCTGTCTCGGCAACAAAAAGTTTACAAATAACACAAGCACAAAGAGATGCTCAATATCAAAATAATCAAGCAATTATTGATGGTTTAGAAAAACAAAAAGCAGCAACTACAGACAAAGTAAAACAATTACAATTAGAAAATCAGATTGTTAATGCAAAAACAAAACAAAAATTAGAAGATCAAGTTCTTGCAGAAAAGAATAAACAAAATCTTAAAACTGTAGAAGACAATTTTAAAAAAATAGATCAAGAAGCAACAAAATACGGAGATACATATATAGCAACTTTACGTGATAGTATTAAAATAAGTCAAAAAGATAATCCATTTAAACAACAATTCCTTGACGCAATGTCAGATCTAAAAGATGAATCACTAGAGGTTAAAATAACAACAGCAGTAGAGGGTGGACTGTTAAGTCCAAAAACAACAATAGATTTAATAAATATGTTTGCGGGAGAAAAAGATTCCGAAGCAAAAATTAATAATATTATAAATACAACATTAACATCACAAGATCCAGGAGTTTTTGCAACTTATATGAGCATTGTAAGTGGTAAAAATATAGATTCAAAAATAAAACTGGAAATTTTATCAGATCAAGAAAAATTTGAAGACAGGGTAAATGTTTTAAATAGATTAAAAGATCTTGATGGAGACGCTATAAATCTTGAAGTTTTAGTAAATGAACTTGATACTGAAGGTTTAGATAAACTTGCTAAAAGTTATAGAGCAATAGAAAATATTAAAGGTCCAATAACTTTAAAAACTATAAATGAAATAAAAACAATTACAGGTGATGAAGGTTTAAACATGTCTGGTCTAGTTGATATTTGGAGTAAATATGAAAATTCAACTGATGAAATAAAGAAAACGGTAATACAAGAATACATTGCTATTTATAAAAGTATTGGTGATAAAGAAGTAGAAGATTTAATAAAAAAAGAACTCTCAACTGGTGGATCTCCTGACGGATTAGAGCGTAAACAAACAGCATTAAAAGCAAAATATTATAACAAAGATGGTACGGTAAATGCCCCAGCAGTGGCAGCCGCATTAGTTTCACAACGGGGTGCAAAAGCACCAAATGAAATTCCAAAAGGACCCCAAGATCCTTTAGATTCTGGATCAAGAGATACTACACTTGATAATCTTTTAAGGAAATTAAAACTAACAAGAGATGCAAGCATTAATGCTCAAGGAGGATTAGAAGAACTTAGAAGGGTATTTAAAAAGTCAAACGGAGATATAACAAAGTTTTCAGGAGTTATACAACAACTTAATGCAGCAGGTGCTGACACAGGCTTTATTGATTTTGTTTCTAGTCTAGACAATGAAACTCAACGGGTATATCTTAATACCGAACTTCTTAAAAAAGGAATTGTACAACTCACTAAAGATGGTAAAATCGCAATGGACTTATACAAAGAAGCAGCCTTGGGTGCTTTTCAAGAAGATGCAGATTCACAAATTAGAAATATAAATGCACAAGTTGATGGTTTTAAAAGATTAACTGCTGCTGGAGTTGGTGTTGCAGATAGTATAAAATTAATAGCAGATGCAGAATTTATGAGATCACTTTCTCAAGCAAAAACTATTAAAGAACTTGATGCTTTAATTAAAAAAAATAATGAGTTAAAACAAGCACAAACAAATCTATTACTTGCTACTGATCCAACACAAGCATTTAAAGACAGAATGGAAGAAAGTTTAAAATATTATGATTTTCTTGAAAGACAGGCAAAGGCTTCTGTTAAATTAGAGATTGATAGAATAAATGATCTTATTGATGCAAATGAAAGATTAATTCAAACACAAGAAAGATATATTGAAGAAAACATTAATAGAGTAATTGATCAATTTAATCAAGATTTAAATTTAATTGATAGATCTATTACAAAAATTAATGAAAAGTATGATGCACAAGAAAAGGCTCTTCAAGAAATATCAGATATTAATAATGATATTGCTGAACAAGAAAAAAGAAAAATCTCAATTGCGGATGCTTTAACTCAGGGAGATATATCTGCAGCAGCAAAGGCTATACAAGAAGAGCGACAAGCCGCCGCTCAACGAGCACAAGAAAAAAGTTCTAAACTTTTACAAATTGCAAGAGAAAAAGAAATTGCTAAAATAACAAATGCTAACGGTTTAACAAGAGTACAAATTGAAGAAAAAATATATTCTCTTGAACAAGAAAGAATACCTCTTGTTGCTAAAATTTTAAAACTACAAGATGATAATTATAAACTTCAAAATGTTACATTGCGTGCACAGGAAGATTCTTTAAAGGCAACACTTAAGGGTATTGATGCTGCAAGGTTTGCATATGAACAACAAGTAATTGCTATAGAGGCAGCACAGTATGAAGCAAACGGTTTTAATGGTATTTTATTAGTTGCTGAAGCCACACTCTTAAGAATGAAAGCCATTTGGGATTCACTAAATTCAAAGTCTGCAATAAAAACACCAACTGTTGCAACTGGAACTAGTCAAGAAATTTTACAAAAATCATCTTTGGCTAGTGCAAATAAAGAGTATTTTGAAAAACAAGTATTTCCCGCAGTTGAGTCTGGCACTATAGGTGGCAATGAACTTAGGGATTATGCAAAAGCATATAGTCAGGCTTTTAAGACAAACATAATACCGTTAGCAAGAGGTGGTATGGTTCCTAAATACTATGCTTCAGGTGGATACTCTAAAGGTACCGATACAATTCCAGCAATGCTTACCCCTGGAGAATTTGTTGTTCGTAAAAATGCCGTTGATTCTTTTGGGGTAAATAGTCTTAATAAAATAAATGATGGCTCATACGGAGGATCTTCAGTGTATAATTATAGTCTAAACGTTAATGTTAAATCTGATGCAAATCCAAATGATATTGCAAGAACAATTATGACACAGATTAAACAAATTGACAACCAAAGAATTAGAACTCAAAGAGGGGCATAATGGCAACCGCAGCATATATTTCGGGTAGAAAGAGATATCAGAGACCACAGGGCATCCTTTGGTCAGAGAATGCTGGAACTCTTGTAAACGGTCTTTACGTGCCAACTGGACAAGAAATAGGGGCAGATCCAGCCCTTACCTCTGGTGGTGTTGACCAATTTTTAATATTGTCAGATCATAATAGAGCAGAAATGTCATTTAACTCAGAACGAATTGAAAAACGAGAAAGAACTATCAATGGTAGGATGAGGTCTTATCATATTGCAGATAAACTTACAATGAATGTATCTTGGAGTAATTTACCATCCCGTGGATATTCTGAGTTAGCAGACTTTAGTTCAACTGGCTCTTCACCAAGTAAAAATACAACTGGAGAGTTTACTTCAGATGGTGGAGCAGGCGGAGTAGAAGTATTAGATTGGTATGAAAACCATCAAGGTCCATTCTGGATGTTTTTGGCTTATGATAAATATAAAAACTTTGGAACAGATAATTCATCATTTAATAACTTAGGAAAATATAATCAAATTATTCAAGTTTATTTTGCTGATTTTAACTATAGCGTAGTAAAACGTGGTGGGACAAACCATGATCTTTGGAATATTTCGGTAACGCTGGAAGAGGTCTAAATTGTTTGTTGACGAAGCATTAAAGACCCACTTTGAAACCTCTGCAACAATAAAACTTCAATCATTAGTTCTGGCTGAATGGAATATGAACATGCCAGATAATATTTTTTATGTTGGTAATTATAGATATAGACCAACTGATACAGACCCTAAGTTTAAAACTCTTCCAATTTATTTTGACCAATTAGATGTTGGCGACTACTACACAGATGCAACAGACTCTGAAGTATCTATAGATGGCGGGGTAGATGACGAAGACTCCCCACAATTATTTACATCGATAGAACAAAAGAGAAAACTACTATACTCATTAGAAGATTGTTTAAAGCCATTTAGACCAAGATCTGGAATTAACAAGCCATTATTTTTTAGATCTAACAAGCAGTATCTGGCAAACTCTGGAGCATCCTTAGCCCAAAGACCAAGATACTATATGTCATCTAGATATGATCAATTTAAATACTGGAACTCATATAGAAAAGAAGAAGGTTTGGAAAGAGGTATTGCAAAAGTATCAGGTGGTCAGTATTACATTGATGATGCAGTACCGTTTGTAGTATACAAAGAACAAGTTCCTGCAAATAGAATTGTTATAAAAATGCAAACAAATGTAGGGGATGTTGACTTAGCCCCATTTACAAATTTTTCTTCAACATTTGCAGACCCTCTTTATGGAGATATAAATAAGACAACACCAAAAAGATGGAAAATTCAATACCTTAAAAATAACAATTGGGTAGATGCTTACTCGTTTAACGAAAATTCTACTAGACTAGATGGAACCCCAATCATTAAATCAGATGGATATATAGAGTTAGAATATGGGTTAATTATTCCAGATAGGTATAAGGATAACTTTGTTTTTGCAGAAACATATTCATCTGAAACATTACTTCCAGAATCATCTATAGATGGATATGCGTATTTTGTTTTAGAAAATGAACTTAGTATTGGGGCATTTTTTGTTTGGAGTGATGAGATTTCTGATTATGAAACATTTGCACCAGAGTATGGTTGGACATTAGGATCTGAATCTCTTAATGCAAGAACTAGTTTTGTTAAAGATTTTGTTTCACCTTCTTTTTTTGTAAACCCTAACACCAGTGAAACAAGATATAGGGAGTTTGAGTATATTAAAGGAATTAGAGTTGTTGCAGAAACAATGAACAAGGATGGCACAACATTTGACTTAATTGAAATGTCTCCTAGACTTGTTGCTGACATATCTGATAGTGTTATTGAGTATACTGTTCGTAAATCACTTTCTGATCTTGGAAATACTTCTTTGCCAGTTGGTCAACTATTGGCATCTACTGGAACAATTTCAATATTCGATACAGATCAAGCATTTAATGCAAATAATATAGATAGCATTATTGCTAAATATTTAAGAAAAAATATAAAATTTAATTTTTATGAGCAAATTGCTGATGTAGGTGGGGTTGAATATTATGATTTTGTACCAATTAAAACCTTATACTCTGAAGGAATTCCACAATCAGATGTCACCGCTGCTACCCTTTCTTTAGAACTAAGAGACTTTTATTTCTTTTTAGAATCTATGCCTGCTCCAAGAATGCTTGTTACTGAGGTTTCTTTAAGTTATGCAATTTCATTATTACTAGACTATATAGGTTTTGCAAATTATTCTTTTAAAAGAATTGACGGAGAAAGTGATCCTATAATTCCGTATTTCTTTGTAGCACCAGATCAAAACGTTGCTGAGGTTTTAAATCAACTTGCAGTATCAACACAAACATCAATGTTTTTTGATGAATATAATAACTTTATTGTAATGAGTAAAGATTATTTAATGCCTTCAGAGTCTATGAGATCTACAGATTTACAACTTATTGGAAATAACAATCAATCAATTTCTGGCATTATTGAAAATCAAACAGGACCAACTATTCCAAATATTATTGCAATAAGTAGCCAAGATAAACAAATATTTAATGATGGAAAAATAAACTATACAACAAGATATATTCAAAGGTCATATGGGTCAATTCGTCAAGCATCTATGATTGATAAAGAAAAAACGTGGATATATAAACCAGCATTGTTGTGGGAAGTTTCTGGAACTAACTCAACAAAAACCATAAATGAATTAGCCTCAAAGCAAGGTAATTATGTTTTAGGGGCAATGCCATTAAACTCAGATTTATCAAATTTTCCACCGACAGTTGCTAATGGGGTAGTAATTAATAATATTATAGATCTTGGAGAAAATATTTATTGGTTAACAAGATATCAAGGTTATTTTTATTCTAATGGTGAAATTATAAGATATGATGCAGCACAGTTTAACATTACAGGAACAGGAAACGTTTGGATATCTAGTAACCAAGAATATCAAAAGTATTTTGCATCTCTTCCGTTTAATGGAAAGATATATCCAACAGGTCTTATTCGTATTTTTTCTACCCCATATTATGAATCAGTTTCTGATATACCAAGATTACAGCCTGGTAATGTTTATGAACATGGTCGTGCACAATTTGGAACACAAATTACTTCGCACTCTGCTGGTATAAATTCTTATTGGTCAAACAACGATTACGTTCGTGGTTGCAATATGAGTTCTGAATACTTATTTACAACAGAAATTAATCCTACATTACCAGGAACAACGCTTGGTGCCGCTGGAATTAATAATGTGTTGGCAAGGCAAACTTCAAGAAATAGTATTATTAAAAATTCAATGGCTACAAATTATTTAACCGAAACAGAAGTTAACGATTTAAAATCAACTCAGTCAGGAACTATTCAATCATCTGCCTTGGTTGTTAGTGGACCTTCTTTTAAAAGCACAGATGTTCCTATCAACTTTGTTTCTTATGTTTATAAAAATTTAGATAATGCTTATAAACATTTTGGAACAAGATTAAGAATTATTGGGAAAGTTGAAAACAGTGAAACACGAAGTCAAACACCAATTGGCAGCATGTCTTATTATCAAGTTGGTGGAATAAAACCAAATCAAAGCACAAGCATTGGTGGAGGCTCTGGCGGATTAGCGGTTATGTTAAATCCAGAAACAAACAATGGATATTATTTTGAAATAATTGCTTTAACTGAAAATAATATTGAGTCATATTTAAATTTAGATAAAAACAATCAATCAAATATATCAATTAACAACGTTGTATTTTATAAAATTAAAAAAGATCAATCTTCTGATAAAGCAATTCCTATAAAGTTATGGGGAGGATTAAGTAAAATATTAGTTGATGATGGAAAGTTTGCTGGTCAGTATAGAATGTCTGGTGAAGAAAGTTCAACAGTATATGATTTATCTGTAGAATATTTGACTATAGGAAATACCAGAAGATTCTTTTTATATATTAATAATCAATTAATTAAAATTGTTGATGATACAGATCCACTACCAATATATAATAATATGGCTTTATTTACTAGAGGCTCTTCAAGATGTATGTTTGAAAACATTTATGCTTTATCAGAAAACTATGCCGAAAACCCAAATTTTACTGTTGCAGATAATTTATCTACAGCATTAGGAAATAAAGAGGTTAGCGTTAATGAATCATTTAGAAGATATGCAATGAGCGGTATAGTTCAAGCAACGTACTTGTCTGGAATAAGTTCACAACAACCACCCAAGTTTAATATGTATTTTGAGGAATTTGGATCTATCATGCGTGAGTGTGCATATTTTAATATTAAATATGATAGAGCATATCCTGCTTTGTATGCACAATTATCACCAACTTTTAATAGCATTAAAGGTTATACAACATCTGGATTTTATGCAAACTCATATGGAGCAGAATTTTTAATATTTAACTCAACAGATTCTGCAATAAACTTAGATGAAACTACTGGAAATTATTTAAGAATTCAGGGCATTACATTTACACAGGATACAACTCATGAATTATCCGTTGATGAATATTTTAAAAAACGTGGTAATTTATCTGACCCACCTTTTGCTGGCAGTTCACTTACCTACTCTCCATTAGTTGAAAAAAATAAATATGATGAAATTAAATTAAGTAGATTAATTTATGGTAAAAACGAATTTTCAATTAACACTCCATACATTCAAACACAGGATGATGCAGAGGCTTTAATGGGATGGGTTATTAACAAGGTTATGAGTCCTAAAAAATCGGTAGGTGTAAAAATATTTGCTACTCCAACCATACAATTAGGAGACATTGTAACTATAGACTACAAGGATTCTAATGGTTTGGACTTAGTTGCTTCAACAAATGATAGGTTTGTAGTATATAATATAGAGTATTCAAGAAATTCTAACGGTCCAGATATGACTATTTATTTAAACGAGGTATAAAATGTCACAAACCTTATCACCAACTCCAAATACTCCAATAATTTTAGGTCAAATGATATCATCATCTAATGTTAATTTAGTTAAAACTGCAACACCAGACATTATTCTTTTTGATGATCAATCATTATCAACAGAGTCAATGGCTGATTTAATATTTGAAAATATTGGTGGTCAAGAGTTAATTAACATATCAAGAAATGATACTATAAATGGTCAAGAAATATCTTATCAGCCAATTAAAAATGTTAAATTATTGCAACAATCATATAACCCAAACAATATCCTTGGAATACAAAAAACTTCAGACAAGTATTTTTCTGGATTTCCAATTTTATTTGATCAAAAATTTCCAAACGAGGGTAGTGGTTTAAATGGACAAAACATTTATGTAGATGAACTGGGAAACCTAGTTATAGAGGCTATTGGTTTAAATAACGATGAGCAAATAGAAGTTCAACTTAGCACAAGTGGTACAATATATATAGTTCAACTTGATGGGAATGAATCGTGATAACCAAAGATGGAAAAAGTATTATTGGTAAATACTTGCTTGGTCAGGCTCCTGCCTATGCCTCATATTTTGCTCTTGGTTGTGGTCCAACCCCACTAGAAACTAGTGATACTGAAGAAGATTTTTCTCTAAAAAAGAATTTAGATTTTGAAATGTTTAGAGTACCAATTTCATCTAGAGGTTTTGTAAACGAAGGCGGTGTCGATAAAGTTGTATTTACCGCAGAATTACCAACAGAAGAAAGATACGAAATATCTGAAGTAGGCCTATACTCAGCAGGATCTAACCCATCTGCTGGTGTTTATGATAGTAAAACTATTTTTGCATTTACATCAACAGAAAATTGGCAATACAGCACATCAGTTTCTACAGCAGCAATTAATTTGTATTCTTCTCCACTTGATGATCCAGAAGATGATAATGTTATTGCAATTGAAGATCCAGTATTTCAAACAAATGTAGACAACTCTATATTTTTTAAAACATCTCGTGCCTCAAGGTATGAACGTTGTAGGTTTTTAAATAATATTATTTGTATTCAAGGTGATACATCAGACCTAACTATAAGTGAAGAAGTTGGACCTACACTTAATCACTTTGTAATTGAAGATGGATCTAATCATGTAAGATTAACTGGTGCAAGTGTAGATTTATCTAGAAACTCACCAAAAGATCAACTACGATTGGCATTTTCTTTAATAAATAAAAATGGTAGTTCGGGATTAATTCCAGACACTGTAAGAGTTCTTGTTGAGTTTTCATCTACTGATGGTAGCGAATATGCTCGTTTTGAAGCAGAAATAGACCATGGAACATCTGGAGATCCAAAAATTATTCAAAATTTTAACACAAATAGATATTTTGTAGTTTCAAAAGAATTACAAGATTTATATTCAACATCAAATTTTAGTTGGGATTCAGTTACTATTGTTAAAATTTATGCTTGTGTTATTGATTCAGATGCCCCATCTGAAGATTATTATGTTGTTTTAGATGCCCTCAGACTAGAAAATACTGAAACAGTTAATCCATTATACGGCTTAACTGGATATTCAATTGTTAAAAATGACACAGCAGAAACAATTATAAAGTCTCCTAATACTAGTAATTATGTTGAGTTTAGATTTTCTATAGGTGTTTCGTAATGGCTGACGCTGGAATTAAAAAATTAATTATTCCTAAAAATCAATTACCACCAGTTGGGGATAACAATGAATATCTTTTAAGATATAGAATTATCTCTGATGATAAAAATAGATCTTCGCATTACTCTCCAATTTTTTCAGTGCCAGCCCTAGAAATAGAAGAAGTTGAAGGTAATGTATTCGTTAACGGTACAAGTTCTACTGCAATTTGGGGTGATGAAAACAATAGACCAAGATATGATATTTTTGTAAAATTTGATGGCGGTAGTTATTTCTATCATGGCACATCACCAATACATACATATGGATTTCTTAACACTGGAACAACAAATGTTAGAGTTGCCGTTCAGGTTGAAGGAATCAATAAACAAAGAAATGTTGATTTGACCATATTTGAGTCAAGCGTAGTTTCTTTGGTATAATTAAATAGGAGGAATATATGGCAAGAATACCTTTACCAGAACGTGGTCAACCATTAGATGTTACCTATATCTATGATTTGGCTCAAACAATTAATGACTTATCTACAGAAGTTTCTTCTGCAGCATATAATTTTACCAGTATAGACAATGGTCCATCTGTTAAAGAAACAACTAAAACTTCTAACGCTAGAATAGTTGGCGGGTATGTAGAGGTTTTAACTAACAGCACAGTTAGCGCTGGTAATGAAAGAGGATTCAGTTATTCTTTCCAAAACGATTTTAAGTTTCCACCTATCGTTACAGCCACAGCAAGAAACATAGGAAATACTGAGGCTGGTCAAAACGTAACAGTTGTATTACAAACAGTAACAACATCAAAGGTAGATGGGTTTGTAAGGTTTGGAGCATCTGGCAACTTATCTCTGGCTGTTAACTTAATTGCCGTTGGCATACCAAACTAAAAGATAGCAGCATAATGATTTTTTGTAATAAATGTAATGGTCGTTTGTTTATTGATAGACAATATACAAGCGTACAGCATATGGAAACGTATTGTATTCGGTGTGGATCAAGAAGATTTTATCATCCACCAACTGAAAGCGGAGAGGGCAGATGGTTACTGGCAAAGGAATTATCGAGAGCCAAACTTACAATAACGAATCTATAATAAAGGGAAGTAAGAAAATTTGGTTTCTTAATGGAGACCTTGTAAGGCTTTACCATAGTTCAAGATCTACTGGTTTGGTGTCTGTATACAACATTAATAAAGATAGAGTTGAAACTTGCCTAAGAACTGATTTTAGAAAAAATAGAGAAAAGGCTTATACGGTTGCTGAGACTGCTAGATTAATTAATCGTCATAGAAAGTATATGCCAACATTAATTAAAAAAGGAGTTATTCCGCCACCAGTAGGATCTACCATTAATGGAAGGACTGGATGGCAAATAAGATCATACTATTCAGAAAGCGCAGTTAAGGTGATTCGTGATATACTGGCATCTATACATATGGGGCAACCAAGAAAAGATGGGTTAATAACAAATAATATGACGCCTACGAACCAAGAGTTGACACGACGAATGGGAAAAGGTATACTTACATATACAAAGACAGATGACGGAAGGTATATTCCAATCTGGTCTGAAAACATTTAAAATAGAGAAAAGGTGGGGTATGGAAAACGATAATACAAAAGTATCAGTAACTCTAGGATATACACTTAATCTGGGCAATTTCCAGTCTTTAAGAATTGATTTAGGTGTTGTTGATTCTAAGCGTGATGGTGAAAACTCAGATCAGGCTTTTAATAGAGTTTATAAGTTTGTTGAAGACAAACTAACTGAAAAAATTCAAGAGGCACAATTAGAGGCTGACAGCAAAGACTAATGGCTGAACGCAAAGACCGCATGGCTTTGCTTAGTAGGTACAGCAAGTTACATACAGCAAAGTATGAGCAAAAGCCATCTTTAAATTTAAACGTAGAGCAATGGTCTGCTGATGCTTTAGTAGAGTCCTATGGTATTTCTGCTTGTTATGATTTGCTTGAATATTATTTTAGTATTGCACAAGAACCAAATTGGAACTACTTTGCATATAATGCAGAAAAGATTATTAACGGTAAACTAGATTTTGAAAAAGATACATTAGAACGAATAGAGCGAAGAAAGTTAGCAAGGAGGTGGCTCAGTGAATAATACAGAAGCAAGAGTTATCTCAGCATTATTACAAGACAAACAAATGCACGTGCTTCTACAGGCTAATGTTGAAAATCTTCTTAGGACACACAATGATGTTTGGAATTTTATAAGATTATATTTTGAAAATAACAGTACCGTTCCACCAACCTCTTTAGTTGTAGAAAAATTTAGAGACTTTCAGCCAGTAGAAAATGTTGGTGCAACCAAACACCATCTTGAAGAATTACAGACTGAATATTTAAACGATAGCCTAAAAGATATTTTAAGATCTGCAGCAGGAGAAGTTCAAACTGGCAATGGAACAGAAGCCCTTAATGGTCTTATTACAAAAACATCTGAACTAAAAAAGAATACATCTGCTATACGTGATATTGATGCAACAGATTTAGAATCTGCCGTTGCATATTTTGAAAAGATTAAAGAGCAAAAAGAAACTGGTCAGATTGGAATTAAAACAGGTTTGCCAGGATTTGATAACTACCTACCTTCTGGAATTATGCCAGGACAACTTGGTGTGTTTTTGGCTTATCCAGGAATTGGCAAATCATGGTTAGCACTTTATTTTGCAGTGCAAGCATGGAAACAGGGAAAGTCTCCTTTGGTTATTTCTTTAGAAATGTCTGAAACAGAAGTTCGTAATCGTGTGTTTGCTATTATGGGGGAAGGTCTTTGGTCTCACCGTAAACTTAGCAATGGCGAAATTGAAATTGATATGTTAAAAAATTGGCACAAAAATAAAGTAGAGGGCAAACCAGAGTTTCACATCATATCAAATGATAATGGTGGAGAAGTAAACCCATCCGTTGTGCGTGGAAAAATTGATCAATACAAGCCAGACTTTGTTATTGTAGATTATTTACAACTTATGTCACCTAATCAAAAGTCTGAAAATGAGACGGTACGTATGAAAAACCTTTCAAGAGAACTTAAACTTATGGCTATTAGCGAAGAGGTTCCTATTATTGCTATTTCATCTGCCACCCCTGATGATGTAAAAGATTTAAGCAGTGCACCAACACTTGGTCAAACTGCATGGTCTAGACAAATTGCTTATGATGCTGACTGGGTTATGGCATTAGGTCGTGCTACAAATAGTGATATTATTGAATGTGTATTTAGAAAAAATCGTAACGGTTTTATGGGAGACTTTTTAGTACAAGTAGATTTTGACAAAGGTTATTACAGATATAAGGATTACGAAGATGGTAAATAATATTTACAGTAAAGAACAAATAAAAAGAGTGCTTAATGGCGCAGGTATTGACGTTGAAGCAGAGTTTGGTAATGACTACATAATCTATTGCCCATATCATAATAACACTAGGACTCCCGCTGCTGAAATTGCAAAAGATAGTGGATTGTTTTTTTGTTTTGGATGTCAAACCACAAAAAACCTTGAAGAATTTGTAATGTTTGTAACTGGTAGAACTTATTTTGAAGCAGCAAGGTATATAAAAAGCAAACAAACAGAGACTAACATTGAGAGTGTAATTAATAAGGCTATGTATGCTCCACCAGACTTTGTTCAATATGACGAAGTATTAATTAAACGATTAAACAATCAAGCCCTTGAGTCACCAAGAGCAATGAGATATTATGCTGGAAGATATATAACAGAAGATTCAATTAAAAAATTTGGACTTGGCTATTCAGAAAAACAAGATATGTTAACAATACCAGTTCACTCTCCAGATGGGTTAACACTTGGCTTTGTTGGTAGATCTGTAGAAGGTAAAGAGTTTAAGAATACTCCAGGACTTCCAAAAGGTAAAATATTATTTAACCTACACAGAATTAAAGCATCTAGCACTGTGTATGTAGTTGAATCATCTTTTGATGCTATAAGATTAGACCAAGTAGGATTCCCAGCAGTGGCAACTCTGGGGGCTAACGTATCTGCATCACAGATTAAACTGTTAGCAAAATACTTCAACAATGTTGTTCTTGTTGCAGACAATGATGAGGCTGGCTCAATAATGAGAGATAAGTTAATTGAAAAACTTGGCTCATTAGTGACCGTAATAAAAATAGATAAAAAATATAAAGACATAGGAGATATGGATGATGAGGCAATTCGAAGCATAGAGTTTCAATTTGACAAATCTATATCAACTATGTTAAACTAATATAACAAACAAAGGAGAATATATGAGCGTAGTAAAGGGACTCAAAAATATAAATGCCCTGCTCGACAAGCCAAAATATGATGAAAACTCTCCAAAGGTAAGATGGTTAAAAATTGCCGATGGACAAGCAGTAAAAATTCGTTTCGTTGAAGAACTAGATGAAGACTCTGCAAACTACAATGCAGAACGTGGTCTTGCTCTAGTTGTTAAAGAACATACAAATCCAAAAGACTACAAGCGTAAGGCTGTAGATACAATGGAATCAGAAGGTCGTGACTGGGCAGAAGAAATGCACCGTAAAGATCCAAAGGCTGGCTGGAGAGCACGTCTTCGTTTCTATTGCAATGTTTTAGTCGACGATGGCATTGAAGCACCGTATGTGGCTATTTGGTCAATGGGTGTTAGCAAGCAATCAGCATTTAATACAATTCGTGAGTATGCACTTGAAACAGGTAGCATCTCAAACGTAGTCTGGAAAGTAAAACGAAATGGTCAGGGTACTGAAACAAGTTACACAACCATTCCAGGTGCACCAGATACAGAACCATTTGACTGGTCAGCATTTAAGCCTTATCCTCTTGAGTTAGCATTAAAGAAAATTCCTTATGCTGAACAAGAAGCATTCTACTTAGGCTTTGACGGTCCAACAACTTCATCTGCTACCAACGTAGACTGGTAATAGATGAACTATGTAGGCTTACATGTTCATACTCACTACTCCCTATTTGACGGCATAGCAACTCCACAAGAGTATGTAGACCGTGCTAGCAAGTTGGGTATGAACGCTCTTGCAATTACAGATCACGGTACACTTTCTGGTCACAGAGAGTTGTATCGTGCTGCAAAAGAAAAGGGTATTAAGCCAATCCTTGGTTTAGAAGGATACATGTGTGCAGATATATCTGATAAAAGGGATAAGTCTGAAAGGGAAGGTCAACAAGATCTTGTCTATAACCACATTGTCCTTCTAGCCAAGAACCAAAAGGGTTTGGAAAACCTTAACAAAATTAGTGAAATTGCATGGACAGATGGGTTTTTTAAGAAACCAAGGTTTGACTTTGAGATTCTTAAAAAGTATAAAGAAGGAATTATCGTAACGTCTGCTTGTCCTAGTAGCGTTATTGTTAAAGCATTAGAAGAGCAAGAGTTTGCAATTGCTAAAAAGAATATTAATTGGTTTAAAGATAATTTTGGTAGCGATTATTACATTGAGGTTATGCCACACAATACACCAGAAATAAATAAATATCTTATTGAACTTGCTGATGAGTTTGATATAAAGGTTGTTGTTACACCAGACTGTCATCATTCAGATACATTGCAAAAAGAAATACAAGAATTTAAATTAATTTTAAATACACATGGGAAAGTAAACAAAGAAGCAACGTATGAAAAATCTAAAAAGAAAACAGACATGATGGAAAGACTTGACTATCTATACGGACAAGACCGCCAGATAACATTTAATAAGTTTGATATCCACCTATTGTCTTATGAAGAAATTAAAGCAGCAATGGAGTTGCAGGGTATTGATCGACCAGACATCTATTCAAACACATTGTTATTGGCAGATACAGTAGAAGACTATGACATTAAAGATGGACTAAACCTGCTTCCAGTTCAGTATAAGAATCCAGATAAACAATTAAGAGATTTGGCATGGCAAGCACTAGAAAATAAAAGACTAACATCTTCTTGGGTAGGAAATGATTCCTATGAGTTAAGATTAGACGAAGAACTTGAAATTATTAAAGATAAAAAATTTGCTCCATACTTTCTTGTAGTTCAAAGTATGATTAATTGGGCTAAGAAAGAAGGAATCTTAGTTGGTCCTGGTCGTGGATCTTCTGCTGGCTCTTTGGTTTGCTATATGCTTGGCATTACAGATATAGATCCATTAGAGCATGGACTTTTGTTTTTTCGTTTTATTAATCCAGAGCGTAATGACTTTCCTGATATTGATACAGATATTCAAGATACTCGTCGTGATGAAGTAAAAGATTATTTAGTTAGACAATATAGACACGTAGCGTCTATTGCCACATTCCTTGAGTTTAAAGATAAAGGCGTTGTGCGAGATGTTGCAAGAGTTTTAGATATACCATTAACAGATGTGAACAAGGTATTAAAGTTAGTAGATACTTGGGATGAATATTGCACCTCTAAAACTACACTATGGTTTAGAGAAAAATATCCAGAAGTGGAGATTTATGGAGAACAATTACGTGGTCGTATTAGGGGTACTGGCATTCATGCTGCTGGTGTGGTTACTAGTAAGGATCCAATATTTAGGTATGCGCCATTGGAAACTCGCTCTTCTCCTGGATCCGATGATCGCATTCCTGTGGTTGGTGTTGATATGGAAGAGGCTGAAAAGATTGGTCTTATTAAAATTGATGCATTAGGTCTTAAAACTTTAAGCGTAGTAAAAGATGCTATTAGCATGATTAAGCAAAATCACTACAAAGACATTGATCTTTTATCAATTGATATGGCAGATCCAAAAGTATATGAGATGCTTTCAGACGGGTATACAAAAGGTGTATTCCAGTGTGAAGCAACACCATATACAAACCTCCTAGTAAAAATGGGAGTAAAGAACTTTAATGAGTTAGCAGCATCAAATGCTTTAGTTCGTCCAGGTGCTATGAATACCATTGGTAAAGACTATATTGCTCGTAAGCATGGTAAGCAAAATGTTTCCTATACCCACCAAATTATGAAAGAATTTACAGATGATACATATGGGTGTATCCTGTATCAAGAGCAGGTTATGCAGGCTTGTGTTCACTTAGGTGGAATGTCAATGTCTGATGCTGACAAGGTACGTAAAATTATTGGAAAGAAGAAAGATGCAAAAGAGTTCGATATTTATAAAGAACGTTTTATTGCTGGCGCTTCTGCCTATATTGCTCCCAATCAGGCTCGTGATCTATGGCATGACTTTGAGGCGCATGCGGGATACTCGTTCAACAAATCTCATGCGGTTGCTTATTCTACGCTCTCGTATTGGACGGCGTGGCTAAAGTATTATTATCCACTTGAGTTTATGTTTGCCCTTCTTAAAAATGAGAAGGATAAAGACGGTAGAACAGAATATCTTATTGAAGCAAAACGTATGGGAATATCTATTAAACTTCCACACATCAATGACTCTGATCTTGACTTTAAAATTGAAGGTAAAGGTATAAGGTTTGGTTTAACAGGAATTAAATTTATCTCTAATAATATCGCTGCTAAATATATTGCTGCTCGTCCATTTAAATCATACAAAGAACTTGAAGAGTTTACTTTTACAAAAGGTAATGGCGTAAACAGTAGAGCGCTTAATGCTCTTAGAGTTATTGGTGCAGCAACCTTTTCAGATAATCCTAGAAATGATAGTGAGATTAAAGAAAATATTTATGAATATTTAAACCTTCCAGAGTTTAACATAACAATTCCTTCGCACTATTATGCATTTATTCAAGACATTGATTTATTTGAAGAAAAAGGATCATACATTTTAATGGGTATGGTTAAAACAATTAAACGAGGAAAGGGATGGTCACGAGTTGAAATTTTGGACAAAACTGGGAGTGTTGGTATATTTGATGAAGAGGGAACGACTATTGAGACGGGTCGCACTTACTTGGTTCTTGCTAATGACAATAGGATTGTATCTGCAATTCCTGTTGATGAAATAAAAGAATCTTCAAATGCACTTGTTAAGTTTTTAGGTTACAAACAATTACCATATAGCGAAGAAGAAATGTTTGTTGTTTCTTTTAAACCAAGAGTTACAAAGGCTGGGAAAAAAATGGCTTCTTTAACTTTGGCAGATACGGCTAGAGATTTACACTCTGTTACAGTATTTCCTACTGCATTTCCTAAAGCATATATGCATATTGAAGAAGGTAAATCGTATAAATTTAGTTTTGGTAAAACCAAAGATGGAACCGTTATAATGGAGGATGTAAATGTCAGTTAGTATAGAAGATGTATTATCTCAGTTAGATCCAAGACTTAGAAAACGACTTGGAACTGGCGAAGGTATTAGTTTTGAGTATCAGCCAACACCAAGTTTTGGATTAAACCGTGCCCTAGGCGGTGGACTACCATACGGTAGACAGGTGCTTATATGGGGAAGCAAGTCATCTGCTAAGTCCTCTATGTGTTTACAAATGATTGCTTTAGCACAAGCAGAAGGTAAGGTTTGTGCATGGATTGATTCTGAGATGTCTTACTCTGAAGATTGGGCACGACAACTGGGGGTAGACCCAACAAAGTTAATTTATTCTCAAGCAAGAACTATTAGCGACATGGTAGATGTTGGCGTTGGGCTTATAAATGCTGGAGTTGACTTAATAGTCATTGACTCTATTACTTCTATGCTTCCTGCTATATATTTTGAAAAAGATACAGATGAAATGAAAGCACTTGAGAATACAAAACAAATTGGTGCAGAGTCTAGAGACTTTAGTAATGCTTGGAAAATGCTTAACTATGCTAATAACAAGGTAAAGCCAACACTTCTTGTTCTTATTTCTCAATCAAGAAACAACATTAGCGCTATGTATACAAGCCAGCAACCTTCTGGTGGACAGGCTACCAAGTTTTATTCATCTTGTGTTATAAAGTTGTTTTCTTCTGAGTCTGACAATCAGGCTATCAAAGGTAAAATTAAAGTTGGAGATAAACTGATTGAAGAAAAAATTGGAAGAAAGATTAGATGGGAATTACAATTTTCTAAAACATCCCCAGGTTTTCAGTCTGGTGAGTATGATTTTTATTTCCGTGGAAACAACATTGGTATTGATGCTGTTGGTGATCTTGTTGATACTGCAGAATCTATTGGTTTATTAAACAGAACTGGCGCATGGTATCAGTTAGAAGATGGCACAAAAGTACAAGGAAGAGATGGAATTATTAATAGGATAAAAGAAGATTTAAATTTACAACAACAACTAAAAGATAAGTTGAGTAATGTCTAAAGAGTTTACAGTATATCCAGGCAAATTTCCTTGTAAAACTTGCCAAGAAATTGTTGGTTCTTTAAGGTATTGGAAAGAAACAGGTGATGCAACTTGGATGTGTTCTCAAAAACACATATCTACAGTTGGATTAATTCCACCAAAAAGAAAGAAAAGAGACTTTACAAATGAGTGAGAGAAGCGAGTCCAAAAGAATTGGGGCTAAGCAACACAAAAATTCTGGTCGTAATAATAAAAAAGGAGATGCAACTTGGAGAAATTTTATAGTTGACTTTAAAGAAGTTGGAAAATCTTTTACATTAAACAAAGATGTATGGGCTAAGGCTGTTACTGATTCCATAAAATCAGGAATTGATAAATCTCCAGCAATTGTAGTAGTGCTTGGAGAAGGAAATACAAAGGTAAGACTTGCTATAATTGAAATGGATCTTTTAGAACAACTAACGGAGGATAAATAAAGTGATAGAGCAAATTAAACAAACAGGAACAACCATAGATATGGTCAATGGTTTGACTGAAATTGCTGACTATATGAATGACGAAGAGTTAACAACTGCTTTAACAATGATTGCTAAGTTAATCATTAAACCAGATGTTCCATTTAATGTTGCTACTGTTGAAATTGTAAGACTTCAAGCCATTGCAGCAAAAATGTCATTTAAAGCAACATGGATGGCTAATGTAGATAAAAGTGATAGAGCAAAGAAAAACATATATTTCACGGCAGCAGAATCAATCAACAATTTAGTGTCAGCACTCAAATACATAATACGATAACCTGCTATACTTATATAAACAAAGGATAAAAAATGAGCAAAAACTTACTAAAACAGATTATGATTAGAACAGATGAACCAAAACATAATGAAGATATTGGCTATACAGAAGGATTAGTTAATGCTATTCAACAAGGATATGTAGCAGATATTAAACCAAAATTTACTAAAAAATATTCTTTTTCTCCATCAACACTTACTTATGGTGCTGGAGAGTGTGCAAGGTTTTGGTATCTTGCTTTTGATGGCGCAGTATTTTATGATAACGCTGACCCATATGGTGTAGCAAATAGAACAAGCGGTACGTTAAGCCATGATCGAATTCAAGATGCAATGATTAAAGCAGACATCTTAGATAAAAACATGGAGTTTGAAACAGATCGTAAATATGGCAAACAAAAACATCCAGCATTAGAGTTTACAGTTAAGGTAGATGATCCTCCTATCTTTGGCTATGGAGATGTAATGCTTGACTATAAGGGTGAATCAATTCTTGGCGAAATTAAAACAATGCCAAACGATGGATTTGAATATAAAAAAGCAAATAGAAAAGCAAAAGGCAAACACCTTATGCAATTACTAATGTATATGAAAGTATTAAAAAAAGATAAAGGTGTTTTAATTTATGAAAATAAAAACAATCATGAATTATTAACCTTACCAGTGCTAGTTAATGATGAGTATCGTAACTGGACCAACTATGCATTTGACTGGATGAAACAAGTTCGTAAGGCTTGGACAGATAGAGACATTCCAGTAAAAACATATAGAGCAAACTCAAAAATCTGTAAGGTTTGCCCTATCCAAAAAGCCTGTGCAGAGGCAGAAGTAGGGGTTTTAAAAATTAAACCTCTTGAGGAATTAAGTGAAACTATGTGATCGATGCGATAAAGCATTTAATCCCAAAGTAAGTTATCAAATTTACTGCGGGATTGAGTGTAGAGACATTGCAACAAAAGATAAAATTGTGCAACGCTACCACATAACTCGTAGACAAAAAAGAATTGGCAAAGTAAGAAAATGCCATGGTGGTTGTAACGTAGACCTATCAATCTACAATGACTCTGGATTTTGTTCAAATTGTAATGTAAGTAAAAAAAGTGTTGACAAGATGTTAAAAGAAATAAAAGGATTTTTTGATTATGAACAAGACTAAGTGGGGTGCAATAGTGGAGCCAAATAAAATATGTGCCATTGATGCTAGCACTAACAGTCTTGCTTTTGCATTATTTGAAAATAAAAAACTTGGCACTATTGGAAAAATAAAATTTGAAGGTAATACTAATTATGAAAAAGTAATGGATGCCTGTGCTAAAACAAAAGCATTTTTTGAGTACTATGGTGGATTTGAAGCAATAGTAATTGAACACACAGTCTTTATGAATAGTCCTAAAACTGCTGCAGATCTTGCATTGGTTCAAGGTGCACTGCTTGGTGCGGCAGGATTGACTGGAACAAAACAAATAGGAACCGTAGCCCCAATTACTTGGCAAAACTATTTAGGAAATAAAAAATTAACTAAAGAAGAACAATTAGAGATTAAATTAAAAAATCCTGGAAAATCAATATCTTGGTATAAAACATTTGAACGGCAGATAAGAAAAGAAAGGACAATAAAATTAATTGAAATCAACTATGATAAAAGTATTGACGATAATGACGTTGCTGACGCTTGTGGTATCGGCCATTGGGCTATTAATAATTGGAATAAAGCAATAGGGGTAACAGAATAATGCCAGAATTAAATGCTAATATCCCGCCAATTGAATGCTATGTTCGTGGAAACTACTTAAGGAATCAATTAGATAGTCATGACAAATATTTTCCATGCGTTATATTTGGTGTTGCTAGTATAAAAAGTAGAAGTCCTTTATTTCATATAATGATGGAGGATGGCGGATTATGGTGGAGATTACCAATTAGTGCATTTTGTACAAAGCCTGGAGTTCCTGAAGTAGACTTGCATAATTTAGTTTTATGGAACGCCTTTAGTCATCACATATCTGTAACTAAATTTGAAAACTTAACAAACCTTAGAATGTCATATATTGATAGAACAAAAACAAGACATGATGGAACTTATTTATTTACTCTTGACTGGCACAATCCAGATACAAATGTTATAGATGACGGGTATTCAGAAAGTCCTTCTGAGCACAAATGTGGACACGTCATACAGCGAGATGATGGCAACTTTGCTGTTCAGCCCAATAATAGAGTTCGTATTTATGAACCTTCCTTTACCCTAAAAAAAGATTATGTTATTGAAAGAATAATTAATGATTACAAGTGGGATGTTGAAAATCAAAATAAATGGATATTAGAAGATTCTGATAAATTTTATTATGATATTAATACAAAAGAGGTTGACAAATAATACTATGACTGGTAAACTGTATACAAGTGAAACTTGGCTTCGTAAGAGGTATCTTATGGATAAAAAGTCTCCACAAGACATTGCCAAAGAATGCGGCGCAAGCGTAGAAACAGTCTACGTATACCTTGCAAAATTTGGATTAAGGAAATCAAAGCGATGAATAATTTTGATAATTTAAAAAATGATTTTATAAAAAAGTGGAAACAAGATGGATCATATCTTGCAAAAAATTTATATGGCAATTTGTTGGATTGGGAAGATATTTTAAATATTCTTAATAAAGAAATACGAGTTAAAAAACCTTTAAATATTTTAAGTAATAATAAAAATAATTTTGAAATTGTTTACAAAGATTTAATTGCTGTTAAACAAATTGCCGATTGGAATGGGCCTTTAATAGAATCTGATGCAACATTTTTTTTCTCATTATTTTTTGATACAACTGGTAAAAAAGAATTAATTCCAGAATCAATAAGTAATAAAATTTATACAATGAATAAAATAATTGACATTAAAATAAAATTTACGTCTTTAAAAATTGCGTTGGCAGATAAATTTGTTCCCTATGAATATCATGATAAAAATACAATTGTTATACAGTTACAAGGTACAAATAACTGGAGTTTAAGAGATAGGATAACTCAAAATGTTTCTTCATATTTTCTTGAGCCAGGCGACTGCCTTTTATTTAAATCAAATATGGATCATTCACTAACAAACGAAAGTCCTAGATCTTCAATAGTAGGAACCTTTATATTAGGAGATAGCCATGAGCAATAATTTAAATATTACGGTTGATCAAGTTAATCATCCGTTACACTATACAACCGATCCTAGTGGAGTTGAGTGTATACAGATTACACGTCATCGCAATTTTAATATTGGAAATGCTTTTAAATATTTGTGGAGAGCGGGACTTAAAGATGAACAAAAAACAATCCAAGATTTAGAAAAAGCAATTTTTTATATTAAAGATGAAATTAATCGTTTAGAAGGGAAATACAATGTCAACTGAAATAGAATTAGTTCAACATTTAGATGAAGTAAACAAAGTAGTTACAGAATACTTAAAGGGGCAGGACCCAACAAAAATATCTAAAGAACTAGACATGCCTAGAACTCGTGTTGTTGCATTAATTAATGAGTGGAAAGTCATGGCATCTGCTAATGATGCAATTCGTGCACGGGCTAAAGAAGCACTTGCTGGAGCAGACACACACTATAGCAAACTTATTACAAAGGCTTATGAAGTTATTGATGAATCAAGTATGACAAATAACCTTAGTGCAAAGACTCAGGCTATTAAACTTGTTATGGATATTGAAAAATCTAGAATTGAAATGCTTCAAAAGGCTGGTTTGTTAGAAAATAAAGAACTTGCCGAAGAAATGGTTCAAATTGAAAGAAGACAAGAAGTCCTTGTTGAAATACTTAGAGAAATTGCTTCTACGCATCCAGAAGTTCGTGATTTAATTATGCATAGGCTTTCACAAATTGCAAAAGAAGGCGAAGTGATTACAATTGTCCAAGATGTTTAATGATTTTTTAGATGTATTAAAAGAGAATCAGTTTGATGAAAAACCAGTAGATGTTAAAACATTTGTTGAGTCATCTGATTATCTTGGTCAGCCAACTCTGTCAGCAGTCCAGTATGACATAGTAGAAGCAATGAGTCAGATATACAAGAGAGAAGATTTACAAGAACTTTATGGATTAGTAGAAGGGGCTAGATACTATGACAAATATACAAAAAACGAAATCATCTTACAGTTGGGGAAAGGTAGCGGTAAAGATTTTACTTCCACTGTTGCTTGTGCTTACATTGTTTATAAGTTACTTTGTCTCAAAGACCCCGCAAGATACTTCGGAAAACCAAGCGGGGATGCGATAGATTTAATTAACGTTGCCATTAACGCACAACAGGCTAAAAACGTTTTCTTTAAAGGTTTTAAAACAAAAATTGAAAAATCTCCTTGGTTTGCAGGTAAGTATAATGCTAAGGCTGATAGCGTTGAGTTTGATAAATCAATTACTGTTTACTCAGGACATTCAGAAAGAGAATCTCATGAGGGTTTAAACTTGTTGCTTGCAGTACTTGATGAAATTTCTGGATTTGCTTCTGAGGTTGGAACTGGTAATGAACAAGGTAAAACTGCAGAGAATATTTATAAAGCATTTCGTGGATCGGTAGACTCTCGTTTTCCAGATCTTGGTAAGGTTGTTCTTCTTTCATTCCCTCGTTATCAGGGTGACTTTATTTCAAAACGGTATGAAGATGTAATTATGGAAAAAGAATCAATAGAAAAGAAACATACTTTTATTATGAATGAAGACTTACCACATAATGATCCAAACAATCAGTTTGAAATTACATGGGAAGAAGATCAAATTATTTCTTATAAAGTTCCAAAAATATTAGCATTAAAAAGACCAACATGGGAAGTAAATCCAACAAGAAAAATAGATGACTTTAAACTAGCATTTTATACAGATCTTGGCGATGCCATGATGCGTTTTGCTTGTGTTCCAACATATGCCTCAGATGCTTTCTTTAAACAAAAAGAAAAGTTAGAAAAATGTATGAACACAAGAAATCCAATAGACTCTTTTAAAAGGTTTGAAGAAACTTTTAAACCAAATCCAGAAAAAATGTATTATGTCCATGCTGACCTTGCACAAAAACATGACAAGTGTGCTGTTGCTATTGCACATGTTGACAAATGGGTTAACATTCAAGTTATTAAAGACTATGAACAAGTAGCCCCCATAGTTGTTGTTGATGCTGTTGTATGGTGGGAACCAAAAGCAGAAGGTCCAGTTAACTTATCTGAAGTAAAACAATGGATAGTTAATTTACGTAGAGAAGGTTTTAATCTTGGAATGGTTTCTTTTGACCGTTGGCAATCTTTTGATATTCAAAATGAATTACAGGCTGTTGGCATTAGAACAGAAACTGTTTCAGTTGCCAAAAAACATTACGAAGATTTAGCAATGATGATTTATGAAGAGCGAGTGGCAATTCCTATGATTCCATTATTGTTAGAAGAAATGTCAGAATTAAAAATTATGAGGGGTAACAGGGTAGATCACCCTCGTAAAAAATCCAAAGACTTAGCAGATGCTGTCTGTGGAGCAGTGTTTGGGGCAATATCTCATACCCCCAAAAATAATAATACAGAAATTGAGGTCCATACATGGAGTTCTGCAACTCGACTTGCGGAGAAACAGCAACATATGGTAGAATTAGATAATCGAGAAATGCCTAACGATGTTAAGGACTTTCTTGATAAATTAAACTTAATATAAACTAACAAGGAGAAAAATGAATTCATTTAAGAAACTTGCCACAGTCTTGGCTGCAGCCTTGACGCTTGGCGTGATGTCGGCACTTCCGACACAGGCTACAGTCTATGCTGACGTTGTCACCATTGATGCAGTAGCAGATACAATTAATCCTGGTGAGACTGCAACAGCAGTAGTATCAGTATCGTTTTTGGGAACAAGTATTGGAGATACCGTTTCGGTAATATCTGCAGTATTGTCTGCCCCATCTACTGCTAGCGTTCCACGATTTGCTGTTACAGAAACATCTAGCGCAACAGTGGCACTATCAGCAGACACAACAACAGCAGCAATTTCGCCAGCGACAAATACAACTGGCTATGTTACTGCAAAATTAACATCATCACTTTATGTACCTAGCGTTGCTGGAACATATGTGATTAGATTTATTCCTACATTAACAAGCGCTTCTGGATCAGTAACATCTCCAGCATTGACTTGGACAGTTACTGTAACTGCACCAGATCTTAAGGCATCAACTGCACATACAACATCTATTCTTAATGCTGGAGAAACAATTTCAGCAACAACAGATGCTACTGTATATGCTTCAAAGACAGTCTCATCTGATGCTGCAGCAGTTATTGTTTTAACTCAAAAGAACGCTGCTAATGGTTCTGCTTCAGAATCTGTTACAGCAACCATCTCAGGTGCTGGTATGTTGGGACATGGTACAAACCATGCAACAATTACTGGTTTAGGTAGATCATTGGTTATTCCTGCAGGTAGTTACATTGGAGTATTTTCTGATGGAACATCTGGTGTAGGAACAATCACACTTACTTCACAATCTGGAGTATTATTGGCAACAGAAACTGTAACATTTTATGGCGATATTGCTAAAGTTGTTACAACTGTAAAGAAGCCAACTATTGCAGTAGGTTCAAATGCAGATGCAATTTCTGCAGTAGCATATGATGCTGCTGGTGTAATTGTTGGTGCAGGAACATTAACTGCTACCTCAAGTGATTTAACAATAATTAGCAACTCAGCAACAACTGCTTCCATTGTAAATGGTGCAGCACTATTTTCGCTAACTGGTGTAAAAACTGGTTCAGCAGGTGTAGTTGTAAAGAGTGGCACAATTTCTGCAGATACAGCAACAGTTCGTGTTGAGGCTGCCGTCGCTACAATTAAGTTGGCTTTTGATAAAGCAAACTATGTAGCAGGAGAGCAAGCAACAATTACCTTGTCAGCAGTTGATGCTACAGGTGCTGTACTATCTGGAAAGACATATGCTAACTTACTTGCTGCTGGTGGAATTACTACAAGTTATTCCTTTGGTGGATCAAGTGATACTATTACTGCAACAGCAGTTACAACAGATGCAAATGGTGTAAAAACTTATAAGGTTTTCATGCCACTAAGCGCTGGCACTGTAACTGTTTCTGCAACTGGTGGATCTGATCTTCCAACAGCAGGACAAGTTAAAGTTACTACAACTGCAACAGTTACTGATTCAGCCTCACAAGCACTTGCTGCAGTGGCTGCATTAGCGGTAACAGTAGCACAATTAAGAACCTTAATTACAACTCTTACGAATTTAGTTCTTAAGATTCAAAAGAAAGTAAAAGCATAACAAACTCCTTGTAAAATTGAGGGTAGATTAATTTCTACCCTCTTTTTTATTGTAAAAAATGGTATAATTGCTAATATAATTACACATTGGAGACTACCACTTAATTGAATAATCTCAAACGAAGACTAATATTAGCCTTTGGGGTGGGACTGTGCTTAACAATTTTTGGAATAATGGCTCCTGATCGTGCTCACGCTACAGAAAATCAAGAACAAGTCGTTGTTAGCCCTGCTCAACAGGCAGTCAATACAGCCCTTGCAACAGCCACTACAGAGGTTCAGCAGGCTATTGCAGCCACGGATACTGCCACAGCCACTATAGCAGTAGCAGTTGCTGAAAGGGTAGAGGCTCAGGCAGCGGTAGAAACATTAACCGCAACAGTCTCAATAGCACAATCAAATGTAGCCTTAGTAGACACAGCCACTGCATCAATTAATGCTATAAATTTATCTGCTACACCAATAGATCAAAGTTCGCAAGTAGTTCAGGATGCTAAAGATACTGTTGTCACAGCCCAAACCTCTATAAATAATATTGATACAGCCACCGCACAGGTTGAAGTATCTGAAGCCGTTGCAGCAAAAACAGCAGCAGCAACCGCACAAACAATAGCACAAAATGAACTAACTCAAGCAAACCTTGCCATTGATGCTGCCCAAACAGCAGTAAATAATTTACAGGCAACTATTGGTACCACAACAAATGTTCTTGCTGGAGTAGATGATGCTGGGGTTCAAATGAATCTTCCGTTCGGAATGCAAATGGGTGGAACTGTTTATAATAATGTATTTGTTGGATCAAATGCAACGATAACATTTGGAACAAATGAAGGATGGGTTTATCATACAACTCCAGGAGCACCTTCTGTATCTATTGCTGGATGGGACTGGACAACCTGGAGTACAGGAACAGGAATTACATATTCAACTACTGGAACAAGTCTAGATATTGCTTGGGACTTAAGGCCATTTCCTCAACAAGATGCCTCTACACAGATGGTACAGGTAAGATTTAATGCTGATGTTAATCCAAACGATGGAGCATGGATTGCAGATGTTACTGCAACAGGACCTATACCAGATCAAGCAAGATTTAATGTGAGAGAAACAACCAACGGTGCACTTATTCCAATTATAGATACTAATGTTGGAGCAGGTTTTGCTGGACAAATAAGTCAAGGTGCAGCATTTACTCCGTATGTAGATCCAAATACAGAAACAGTTCAAGCAGCAGTTGACGCAGCAAATGCAACTATTGTCCAATTAAATTCAAGTCTTACCCCAGTAGTTTCTCAAAATACTATAAACACATCAGCAATAAATGCTATTAACACTACATCTTTAAGTAATACCGTAAACTCAGCGGTATCTACAAAAAATACTCTTCAAACCACATTGACAACCAATGCAACTGAATTAATCACTGCTATTAATAATAATATTCCTACTCCAGCACCAACATTATTAGAGCCAGTAATTGAAGGAACAACAGTTGTTATTGCACCAGAGTTACCAGAAGGATACACAGCAAACACTTGGTTCTATCAAGTAATAACAGATGACCCAGATGCAGAAAATCCATATGAGGGTGGCACTTATAATACAGACGGCGCTCCAGAATCTATAGAACTAACTGGTTTGACAGAAGGTGCTACCTATACTGTTAGAGTTGCTAACTGGTCTGGACCTGTAAGTGAATATACAGAGGTTGTTATTTCTATACCCGCACCAGAAGAAGAAATTATTGAGGCTCCCTCACAACCATCTTTTATTTATGCGCCTGAACAAACTTTACCAGATTTGACCACTCCGACTGAAGAGGAGAGTACAGAGATAGAAGAAACTCCTGCAGAGGAAACTCCAGTGGAAGAAACTCCTGCTGAAGAAGTGCCTTCCGAAGAAACTGAATCTCCTGAAACGGATACACCTGAATCTGATGAATCTTCATCCAACGATGAACTAGAAAATATTCTTGAAGAAAGTCAGGATTCTTTTGAAGAAATTGCACAAGATAATGATACCTTATCCGTAGAAGAAGTACAAGATATAGTTAGTAATTTAGTTTCAGATAGTGGTTTAGATGCTTCTGAGGTTACAGAAGTTTTAGAGGCAATTGCTAATGGTGGAGAAGTATCTGAAGAAATTGCTGCAGAAGTTTCATCAACATTATCAGAGGGTGGTTTGACAGAGGCGGAGGCAGAATTTATTACAGAAATGTTATCAGCAGACGGAGAAATAACAACTGCAGAAGTTGTAAACTTATCAGAAGCGTTAAATGAAGACGGCAAATTTACTTTAGCAGAAAAAGATTTAGTTGCAGATGTTTTAGTAACATCGGCAGAAGGTGCTCCAGTTGAAACAGGAGCCATAGAAGCGGCGGGACTTGAATATCGTGATCTTCCACCATTAATACCAGTAGAGGTAAGAGAAGATGCTAACGGTAATCCTGTGGTTATTACTGCAGAAGTGGCTTCGGCATTGCTTGTACTAGAAAGTCCAGCAGCATTATTAGATGCAGTTGCCACTTGTTTTAATCCAGATGAAGCAATTGAGGGTTTGACAGAAGAGCAAAAATGTGAGTTAGGCAAAGCCTTGCTTAGCATGGGTGCTGATATGTCTATTCCAGAACGTGAAAAAGCAGAAGATATTGTAGTTGTAACAATTATTGCTGGTCAATTAGTTGTTGCTACTGCACCTAGAAGAAGGAGATAAAATGAAAAAGTTAAAACAATGGGGTATGGCAGCCCTAAATGAAAACTTTACATTCCTTGGCTTCTTTGTAGCATGGGTGGTTTTAGAGGGTAGCGCAAAGACGGTGGTTGGGTATGTAACCCTAGCATCAGTAGCCATATGGTTTGCAACCATAGGAATCCGTAAAGAAGACGAATAAGTTTGGTATAATGGGAGTATGTCAAAACTACGCATACTCCTACTATCAAGCATCCTAGCACTAGGATTGTCTGGTTGTGGATATGATGGTCACTATAGATATCCATGCCAAGACCCAAAAAATTGGGAATCAACAGAATGCAAACCACCAATTTGTGTTGCTAATGGGGCATGTCCAGAAGATTTAGCAGAACAACCAAAGGTGGAGGGAACACAAAATGGCTAAACAAAGACTAACTCCTCAAGAGTTAGATGCAAGACTTAAGTTTATCTTAGGTATCACACTAGGATCAATTTTATTTATAACTGCAACAGGCATCATGTATGCCCTTATATTTGTTACACAACCAATTACAGGACAATCAGAAAACGATAAAATGTTTTTTAATGTTCTTGGTAGCGTAGCAACATTTATTACAGGAACACTTGCTGGTCTTCTTATTGGATCATCTGGTGCTAAAGATGTTATGGCAGCACAGATTGCAAACAAAGAAGTTGATGCCAAAAATACAATGGCAGATAAAAAATTAGAATCAGAAATTGATGAAGCAAAAGCACGTAGACTTTCTAAGCCAGACGGAGCAATGCCAGAAGAACAACCAGTAGATACGGACTGGAATAAATAATGGCTAAAGATTCTACAAAAAAAACTTTACTAAAAACAGCAAGTTGGGAAACTTTTCATCTTGTAGGTGTGGCTGGAGTTATTTATTTATTTACTCGTGAGTGGGAATATGCAAGTCTTGGTGCCCTAATTTATATTGGATGGGAAGCACTTGGATACTTTTTACATGAAAGAGTTTGGGCTAAATTTGGAAGCAAGGTAAAGTAATGGCAGAACAAGGAACAGCAGCACGTCTTATTGAAGTCGCTGAAGCAGAAATAGGAACTATTGAAGGTCCTAAAGATAATGAAACTAAGTATGGCAAATTTACTAAGGCAGACTTTCAACCATGGTGCGGTTCTTTTGTAAACTGGTGCGGTAATGAAGCAGGAGTAAAGATTCCTAATACTGTTTACACTCCAGGTGGAGCACAAGCATTTAAAAAAGCAGGATCATGGATTGATGGAGACTTAGCAGATCCAGAGCCAGGAGACATCGCCTATTTTGATTTCCCATCTGACGGGGTAGACAGAATATCTCACGTAGCCATTGTCGTTAAAGACAACGAAGACGGAACAGTTTGGTGCATTGAAGGTAATACGTCTGGAGATCCTAAAGGTAGCCAGCGTAATGGTGGAGAGGTTTGCAAAAAACTTCGTGCCTTTAAGAAAAATAAAAAAGGTATTATGGTTTCTATTGTAGGGTTTGGTAGACCTAAGTTTGGCTCTACTCCTGCCAGTACTGCTAAAAATGCTCCTGCTAAAAAGGCTCCTGCCAAGCCTAAAACGTGCTCAGCATGTGGTCAAAATATTAAATAAAGGTGTTTGACTAAGCAATAATCATTTGCTATACTTAAAGGGTAAACTCTGAGGGGATTTCTGTATGACTGTTCTTGCTGTAGTCCGTCATGAAAATAAAATTTATATGGCTGGTGATCGTGGTGCCTCAGACGATAATACCATTCTTTCATTAACTTCTCCAAAGGTTTGGAAACTTGGTCCATATTTAATTGGGTATGCTGGAGCGCTAGACGGTGAACGTATTCGTTATAATTTTAATCCATATGTTCCAGATATAAAAGATTTAGATAAGTTTATGCAAACTAAATTTATTAAACAACTCAGAGATTTTTATAATAACTGGTGGGTAGATACTACCAAAGAAGGTGATTTAGGTCTTATTATTTGTGTTAAAGGTCAAATATATGAGCATAATGCTATTGATATGTCTTTATCTAAATATAATTTAGACTATTTAGCAATGGGTTCAGGTGCAGAATACGCTTACGGATATTTAAATGCTACAGAAAAATCTAAGGATCCCCGTAAAAGAGTTGTTGGAGCGGTAGGTGCAGCAATAAAATTTAGTCCATCATGTATGGGTCCAGTTGACGTAGTAAACATTTAAGAGTATAATTTATATATGACAAACTTTGACGATATATTAAAAGATCTACAAGACGAGTCATCAAATCTTGATGAGTTTGAGATTTGGCTAAGTAATGGAATTGAGCGGGGATGGGTAACAGAACCGTTCTGCAATACTCATGAAGGAGATCCTTACATGAGTGATGAAGAAGCACAAGAGTGGGAAAAGGGCGGAGACCCTTGCCAGGTAGTAATTAAAATAAAAAACAACTAATAAAGGGGTAAAATGAAAAAAATAACAGTGGGGCTTGTAGCAATAATTGGTTTAGTTTTAGTTCAACCAACGTTTGCTTCAGAACAAAAATCTTTAGTAATTATTGATTCATATTTTGATTCAAGAGTGGTTGGTGGAAATGTATCTTGTGTAACACCTCAAGATACTGCTTGCTCTTATACAGCAAAACTTCCACTTCCTGCTTCATTATTAAGTCCAGTCAATCATGGAAATGCAATGGTAGAGGTTGCTAAAAAACAAAATTCAAATATTAAAATTATTGGATTGTATAGTGCTGGACCAAACTCTCCTGTAAATGCTGGAAACTTTATTGATGCTTTACGTTGGGTAGACAAAAATTCTACAAAGGTTTCTGCAGTATCTTTTTCAGGATTTTTTAATGGTAACAGGGAGTGTTCTGTAGCGCCTACAAATACTGCTTCTTATGGTGGAGTCAGAGGTGCTGATGCAACCATACGTACATTAATTGTAAGTTTAAAATCTAAAAATATTCCAGTATTTATTGCAACTGGTAATAAAATGGGAACAAAAATTGATTATCCAGCCTGTATTGTTGACACGGTTTCAGTAAGCACTGGAGAAAAAAATAATTCTGGTCAAATTGTAAGCGTTAATGCTTTAGATGCAAATACAGACTATGTTGCATCTTCAAGTATATTTAATTATACTTCTTCTGTTTTTGGTTTAATACCACAAACAACATCTTCTGCTGCAGTTGCAGTTGCTACTACATGGACTACAAAAGGAACTTTAACTGATAAGGTTGTTCAAGTTCTTCCATAATAGTGTTGCGAATATTGCATAGTGGTAGTGCGTAACCTTGCCAAGGTTAATGTGCGAGTTCGATTCTCGCTATTCGCTCTCAGCCCTCATCGTCTAGTGGTTAGGACATCACCCTTTCACGGTGGTAACAGGGGTTCAATTCCCCTTGGGGGTACCAAAAATTTGGTATAATAGGATTGTATCTGCCTACGGGGGATACATAAAACTAACTCGCTGAAAAGGAGAAAAAATGGTAAGTTCGTTTACATTGGATCTTTTTAAGGATCCATTTTTTATTGGTTTCAATCGTGAATTGGACCGTTTAAGTACAGTACATAATCTAGCAACTCGTCAGGCATATCCGCCATACGATATTTTAAAACTAGACGAAGATACATATAAATTATCTTTGGCTGTTGCTGGATTTTCAAAAACAGATATTGATGTTTCAGTAGATAATGGAACATTAATAATTAAAGGTGAAATAGCAGAAATAACAGATGCTGAAATTGTTTATAAAGGAATTGCTGCTCGTAAATTTACTCGCACATTTGCCCTTGGTGAATACATGGAAGTATCTAGTGCTGAACTCAAGGATGGCATGCTTACAATTAATATTGTTCGTGTTGTTCCTGAAGATAAAAAGCCTAAAGTAATTAAAGTTAAATAAAAAAACAACCTGGGCATGTTGTAAAACTGCCTATTATTTGATATACTTAAAGATAACTATAGGAGAATTAATGCCAAGATATGATTACAAGTGCTCTATCTGTTCTTCACAAATTGAGTTTGAAAAAAAATTTGATGAAGAAGGATATCCAGTATGCTGTAATCAATCTATGCAAAGACTTTGGAGTTCCCCTGCTGCAATTTTCAACGGTAGTGGATTTTACTCAACCGACAATAGAAAGAAGTAACTGGATGTATAATAGAACTATGAACAACATTACAAAAGATCATCCAAGCGTAAAACCCAAGCAATGGGTTTTAAATGCAAAAGATCGTTGTGATAAATGTTTAGCCCAAGCGTTAGTTAAAGTAAAAGGCGCCTCTGGAGAGTTGATGTTTTGTAGCCATCATTATGACAAAATAATGAATAAACCAGAATCATATAAAAAAATGATGGCTTTTATGCTAGAAGTTATTGATGAGCGTGAAAAGTTAGTAGAGAATAGAGCGATTGGGGCAATATAATGTATGAGTATTTTGTAAAAGAAGTAAAGAATGTTGTTGATGGAGATACTATTGATGTAATTATTGATTTAGGGTTTGATATTTTATTTTCATCTCGTGTACGTCTGGCTGGTATTGATACTCCAGAATCACGCACAACAGATAAGGCTGAAAAGGCTCTTGGACTTGAATCTAAGGAGTACTTAAAAAAGCATTTAAAGGATGCCAAATCTATTGTAATTAAAACTGAAAAAATGAACTCATCTGAAAAGTTTGGTCGTATTCTAGGTTGGCTTTATATTAATAAAGATACAGTCTCTGTTAATGATAAGATGATTAACGATGGATATGCTTGGGGATACATGGGAGATGCCAAAGTAAAAGATTTTGAGGCATTAAAAAAGGCTAGAGCAAAGTCTGGCAAATGAAAACAATTTTTTATTTTACAGCAGATTGGTGCGGTCCTTGTAAAAAAACACGACCAATTGTTGAAGAATTAAAAAAAGAAGGTTATCAATTTCAAATAATTGATGCTGATTATGAACAACTACTTGTTAAAAGGTTTGAAATAAAGTCAGTTCCTACTTTTATATTATTTAAAAATGAAAAAGAAATTAAGCGCATGGTTGGTGCACAAACTCAACAGTCTTTGTTGGAGTTTATAAATAATGAGTAACGAAGAACAAGAAATAATTGAAAAACTCATCCTTGATGGAGGGCTAGAAACTGTAGGCGTTGACGAAGAAACTGGTGAATTGCTGTATTCCTTTACCCCTAAAATTAAAAACCTTATGCCAGACTTATATAATGAGCATATAACAGACGTAAATACTTGTGTTATGGCATTATGGGAAAAAGGATTTTTAGAAATAGATTTTTTTGCCGAAGAGCCTATTATTACTTTATCAGAAAAGGCACTAAATAAAGCAGAGATAGAGGCTTTATCCAAAAAAGATAGGTGGAACCTTTTTGAAATCATACGACTTTTGCACCCCAAAGCCTGATATAATAGATAATATGACATACTACTCAGATAACGAAGAAGAAGATAAATGGGACAACATAACAAAAGCATGTTGGTCTGGATATGAACAACGTGGCATGAAAGATAAAGGTGGGCGGATGGTTCCTAATTGCGTTCCAGTTGGTAAACTAGAAGAAATGGAAAATGAAATGGCAAAAGCAAAACCTAATTATGAAGATTTTATTAAACCACGTAGGGGTGGATCAACACCATCAGACCCTAAACTATATGCAAGAGTTGTACAAGCAGCAAAAGATAAATTTGATGTTTATCCATCTGCGGTTGCTAATTCTTGGGTAGTACAAGAGTATAAACGTCGTGGTGGTACATACAAAGCAGAATCACAATCTACAACAAAAAGTATTTGGGATGGATCTTTTAATCCTTTAAGGTTTAAAAAATAATGGCTAACAGATCTTCAGGTTCTTATTTTAAAAATTACGGATTTAATTCTTTACAAATTAAAAATGGCAGAATTGTTCGTTTAAGAAAAGACGGTACTGTAAAAGCAGATCTTGGTCCGTATCCAAAAACAAAGGCAGGGGTAAGTCATGGCAAATAAAGAACAAAAGGGTAATGTTAATACAAAAAAAGAGCCTAAGATGACTCTTAAAGAAAAACGTGTTGCTAAACAACAAAAGCGGGATAAAAAGAATGGCTGATACATATACTCCTACTTCTGGCATGAAGGCTGCTGCTAGACGTGCATTAAAGTGGAAAGAAGATGGCAAAGCAACTGGTGCAGGAACTCCCGTAGGTTGGGGTCGTGCAACAGATATAGTTGCTGGTAGGGCAATGTCTTTAAGTACTGTTAAACGTATGTTTTCTTTTTTCTCCCGTCATGAAGTAGATAAAAAAGGAAAAGGTTTTTACGATGGTCCAGAGTTTCCATCTAACGGAAGAATTATGTGGGACGCATGGGGTGGAGATGCAGGTTTTACATGGAGTCGTGCCATTGTTGAAAGAGAAAAAAAACAAGTAGAAAAGGTTTGGGCAAATAGCCCATTTAGTTTTAGAAAGGGGTAAAAGTGGAGGACTTAAATATTGAAGAAATAAAACAGTTAGTTTTATTTTATAAGCAAAAATCTTCAGATCTTGAGTTTAATTTACTGCAACTGCAAATAAAGTTAAATAGGACTATCTCTGTTGAAAATTCAATAGAATCAAAGCCAGTAGTTAAAAAGTAGATAGGTTTGAATAATGCAAGAGTTAATAGTCTTAGGCTTGACATTGTCTCTTGCTTGGTTTATACTTAAAGTAGGTAAAAGTAATAAAAAAAAACCTTATTCAAAAACTTTGCATAAACAAAGTGATACGCACAAGTTATTGAAATTATTTTTTTCTATGCCTTTATCAAACAACCAACAAAATTTTTCTCAATTGACAAAGCATAAAGAAAAAGGTATAATTAAGGTTATTGTTTTAGGCAACGAAGCATATTGGATATCTAATAATATTTTTTATGTTGCAGAGGCTATAAACGGTGAGGTACAACGCCACACTGCTAAACCAATTGATACTAACACTTTATCAAAAAGTGATTTAGATAAAATGCTTTTTATATTAGATAGTTTAAAGGATGGAAAAAAAGATGATCGTGGCAGTTCAGGGCACAAGTGAGTTTAATGACTACAATGTGTTTATTCGTTCTATGGGGGTTGCTATGTCAAATATGCATAAAGACGACACAGAATTTGTAATTTACTCTGCTGGTCCTGCTAAAATTAATTCTTTTGTTTCCGAATTCTCTAATTTATCTGAAAGAGGAATGAAGGCAAGAGGTAAAAAGATTAAATTTTATAAAGTTGCTCCAGTTTGGATGCAAGAAAATTTAGATCAAATCAACTATTTTGCTTTCTTAAGTAAGCCTAATGAAAAAACTTCAAGGTTAGTTTCAGAAGCACAATTAAAAAATGTAGAAGTTGGTATATTTAAATACTAGGGGGTATTTATGTTTATTAGAAGTTTAAACACTATGGAAAAAATTGTTTCCAAAAATAGTAATTTACTTTGGAATGGCTGGGATGTTATTGATTTAAAAGAATCTGACATTGCCAAAACATCTCCAAAAGGTATTAAAGTTAAAGATAAATGGTACATTCATAAAATTTATTCTCCTGGTCGTAATGGGTGGGATATACCAAACAAGTATCGAGAATAATTATGAAACAGCATTTATGGAAAGATAACGCAATTTGTCTAGGTCTTGATACAAATATTTACTTTGATAAATATGAAGATAATGAATCTGGCAGGGCAATTGTTGATTCAATGTGTCAGCAATGTCCAGTAGCAAAGACATGTTTTGCAGTAGGCATTTCAGGTAAAGAATGGGGTGTTTGGGGCGGAGTATATTTAGAAGGCGGAGAAGTATCTAAAGAGTTTAATAAACATAAAACTAAACAAGATTGGTCTAATACTTGGCAATCTTTAACTATGGAAAATAATAATATATGAAAAAAAATTATTATTTTTTAGCAGGATTTCATCGTTCTGGAAATACATTGTTATCAAGTATTTTAAATCAAAATGAACAAATATATTGCAGTCCTCTTAGTCCAGTTTCAACAATGCTTAAAATTTTTGATCAAAACATACCTCAAAATGAAGATACCGTAAGACTAGATAATCAAATTCCAGTAGAAAATGTTAGTAAAAATATAATTGAAAATTATTATTCACAAGTGACAAAGTCAATAATTATTGATAGAGAAAAATTGTGGGCAAATGCTGAAAATTTAAAAATAATAAAAAAATATATTAACCCTAATCCTAAAATAATATTTACAGTTAGGCCAATAATAGAAGTACTGTCATCCTTTATTAATATATTGCCAGAACATTCTTATTTAGACGTAGCAATGAAGCAAACTAATTGGTGGTATAAGGATTATTTAAGTAAAAATGACAATAGGTGCGATTTTTTAATGAGAGCGGGAGGACCAATTGATAATGTTTTATTGTCTATTAATGAAATAATTAAACCTGAAAATAAAAATATGTTTTGTATTGTTTGGTATGATGATCTTGTTAATAATCCACAAAAAACAATGAATGGAATATATAATTTTTTAGAATTACCAAATTATAACCATAATTTTAATCAAATTATAAAGTTAGAAAAAGATAATGATGAGAAAATTGGACATCCTAAAAATATGCACGACATAAGATTAAAATTAAATAAAACAAGTAAAAATCCTAAAGAAATATTGTCAGAATATATAATTAATAAGTACTCAAATATGGGTTGGAGAATATGATGATTATACAAATAATCGGACTGCCAGGTTCTGGAAAAACAGAATTAGCCAAGGCACTCAAAGAAAGAATTAACGCTATTCATCTTAATGCAGATGAGGTTCGTGCAACAGTAAATTCTGATCTTGGATTTACCGCCGAAGATCGTATAGAGCAAGCACGACGCATGGGGGAGATGGCAAGACTTATTGCAAAACAAGGTGTTGCTCCAGTCATCGTAGATTTTGTATGCCCAACAGAATTAACTCGTAAAACATTTGGAAAGCCAGATATTTTTATTTTTATGGACACAATTGCTGAGGGCCGTTTTGAAGATACAAATAAAATGTTTGAGCGTCCAAAAGAAGCCGATTTTTATTTTACTAATCACGAACGAAATGCTGAAGAAAAAGCATCTAGTATTATTGAAAAGTTTGGCCTACATGACTGGTCTGCACCTACAACCCTTATGCTAGGTAGGTATCAGCCTTGGCACGAAGGCCACCACGCCCTTTACAAAGAAGCGGGGAAGAGAACAGACCAAGTGCTGCTGGGAGTTCGTAATACCTACAACACAAGCGAGAAAGATCCACTTAAGTTTGACCAGGTAAAAGAGTATATTGCCAAGGATGAATTTATGGATGGCGCATTAGTATTAAGACTACCCAACATTACCAACATTGTTTATGGTCGTGATGTAGGCTACAAGATTGAGCAGGTAGATTTAGGGGCAGACATTCACGCTATTTCTGCTACGCAAAAGCGTAAGGAGATGGGCATATGATAGACAAGTTTAAGCAATGGTTTTTTAAACCAACACAGCACTTTCAGGTAAGATACAATACAAAAAATAATGGCGGGCCTTTGAAGTGGAGAATTATTGCTGATGGTGAAGAGATGCTTGCTAGTCATATTGAAATACGAGGCTATATCTATGGAGAAGCAAGTGTTGTAGATGATGATCAAAAAATGAATATGGCCTGCGATGGAAAAATTTATTGGCACGGAACTCGTGCTGAAATCATTACCTCAAAGGCACCAGACCTACTACTATGATAGTTTCTAAATCAAGATCATTAATTAAGTCTTTAACTTGGAGAGTAGTTGCACTACTTACAACTTTCGTGTCTGCTTATTGGATTACTGGTGAAGAGGTTGAGGCGCTGCAAGTCACGGTATTGACAAATACAATTAACTTTATTCTATACTACGCACATGAGCGTGGATGGAACTACATACAATGGGGGAGAAAATAATGTATACAGATAAAATGAAAATGGCATTTCATTCTATTCCAGCACCTAAAAATTTTAAGGTAGACATTATTGACAACGATCATTTTATAACCATTAAGGCTAATGAGGCTATGTTTATGCGTTTATTTGACACAGAGAAGCGACATGCTGTAGAATATATGGTAAGAGTAAAAAAGGCTTTAGAAAGCAATGGAGCAATCGTAATGATTACTAGGGAGGCTATTAAATAATGAAAGATGTTATTTTAATATTTTTTATAGTTTTGTCTGTTTCTTTTGCCATATCGTATTTAACAATGTTATCCAAATTAAACAAACTTAGTTTAACTTCTGCTCAATTATTTTTAGAAAATTTTAAACTTAATCAACATGCTGAATCTATTAAAGCAAACCAAGAATTAACTAACAACGACATACATAGAGAAAATTTTATAAAATTTTTATCAGATTCTCGTGACTGGGCTTTTACATACATTGAAGATGTTCAAAACGGTTTAACCAAGTTTGTTAAAGAAGTTGATCCAAGTATTAATTATTTTTCAGAATTTAGCACTTTATCTGAAGGTCATCCACTACATGATAGTATGAAAAAAATATCTATTGCATATCAAGATTTAAAAAAGTTTTTACCAAATGAATCAGAAATAAATAATACATAATGGAATTTTATTATTTTGGTGGAAATTTTTTTCCAGGAATTTTAGATGAAATAAAAAATTCAAATTTTGATGGTGTAATGTTTACATATGATGCGACACAGGGAGATATATTTACAAGAATAGTACAACAATTAAGCACTGATGAAAAAATTAAATATTTAGTTGCGATTAGGCCCTATACTATTTCTCCTCAATATCTTTGTATGATTAATCAAAGTATGAATTTAATTATGGGGAATAGGATACAAATAAATCTTATTTCTGGATATGTAAAAGATCATGAAAAAAATTTTGGTGGAATTATAGGAGAAATTTATGATCTTTCAAATAAAGTAGATAGATCTAAATATCTTATTAAATATGTAGATGTTTTAAATACAATGCCAGGAAATCAAAATAATTCACACCCATTAGACTTTTATGTATCAACAACAAATAAATATATTGAAGAAACAGTAAATAAATATAACAATAAAATAATTTTACCCTATAAAGATTATAAAAATGGATATTGGACAATAGATCCTACAATTTGTAATTGTTGTGGTATGAAAATTAGTAACCGAAATAAAATATTAAAAGAAAATTTAAAATTAGATTATAGTAAAGTTATGTTAGCAATAACTCCAATTCTTAGAAAAAATAGAAAACAGTTAGAAGAGTTGCCAGATTATTATGGAGAGCGTCCAGTTTGGCGTGAAGGAGAAAAAACAAAGGTAGCAGTTTCAGATGTTGAATTTTTTACATATGAGGAATTTAATATTTTTATAAAAAATCTTGAAGAAAAAGGTATAAAACAATTACTTATAAATTCTTGGCCTGCTAGAGAATATACAGTAATTATGGATTATGTAAAAAATTATTCACAATTAAAACAAGTAAAAACAAATACATGAAAGAGATTTTACTTTCAACAATAACAGGTTTTGGATGCGGTGTCGTGTTTGCTGCATTCAAATTGCCAGTACCAGCACCACCAGTTTTTGCGGGAGTCGCAGGAATTATTGGTTTATGGATTGGCTTCACAACACTAACACGAATTATATCCTAGGAGGAATAATGAATAACTTACTAAATGATAAGACAAAAGCAATGCTAGCATCATATGGACGATCTGTTCTTGGTGCAACAATTGCACTTTACATGGCTGGCGTAACAGATCCAAAAGATCTATGGGCTGCATTAGTTGCTGCCATTGCACCAGTTGCATTAAGAGCACTCAATCCTGCAGATAAGGCGTTTGGCATTTTGCCTGATACTGCCGAAGTGGCAAAGGCTCTTAAATCTGCAAAAGCACCAGCAAAGAAAACTGCAAAAAAGGGTGGCGGAGGTCGCTTCGCTGTAAAGTAGTTTATCTTTTATCAGATAGCCAGTCTAGAAATAGGCTGGCTTTTCTGTTTATTCATTTATAACTTTTAACCATTTATCTTTTAATACTTCAACTGAAAAATTATTAAATCCAATTTCTATAGCCTTCTGTTTGCTATCATATATATTTATATTATTAAAATAATTATCAATAGATTTTGCTAATTCTTCTTGGTTAGCCTCATATACATCTACCATTGATTTAGTCTTAAACTCACCAATTTTATTTGAACTTACTAACCAGTTGTGTGGAAGTATTTGATTATTAGGTAATATGTCTGTCATAAAAACGGGTAGACCAGAAATTAAAGCCTCATTCATAGGTAAACAAAGACCAGCATAACGCCTAGGAAGAACCATAGCATCATAGTCATTATACAGATCTTCTCTATTTCTAATATTATCTTTGTTTATTTTTAAACGGCTATCTTTAGTTATAAAGTCTAGAGGGGTTTGTGTTGCTATTACAAGTTCATAATCTGCACTAGAATGTTTAAGCATTTCTACTACGGTGTTAGTTCCATTTCTATCTTTGGCTGCTTTTTTACCAGCAACATGAAGTATTCGTTTATGGGTTTTTGATAGGTTATTTTCTCTTGCAGCATTAAACAATGATGTATCTGTTGGTGGTGGTATATGATATACCTTGCATTTTGATCCAAACTTTTCTTTAACAACATCTATATTCCAACTGCTTGGTGATAATAATACATCTGGTAACGGCCACTCTGGATGAACTAAATTTCCAAATAGTTCATAGTTATATTGCAATATTGTTTTTATATTTCTTTTTCTTGCTATATCCACAAAGTCTAAATGGTAAAATGTTTCACAACTTATAACAACATCTATATTTTCTAAAAATGCTAAAATTTCTTTTGTCCTAGGCATACCCTTAATTGTTTTTATTACATCATATTGTTTATACCAGTCTGGATGTTGCCTGTTATTATTAAAAGATGTAGAGTCAACTAAAAGAATCTTGTCTGGATTTAACATTTTTACAAGTTCCTTGGTTTGATTACCAAGTCCAGTATTATCAGATCTTGCAATAACTCCTAATCTCATTCTTTATATCCCCAAACATCATCATCCTTTGTAAATTTTTTAGTACCATCACGACCATCTAAATGATAAGATCTTTTAATGTTTCCTTCTGGATGATAAATCCAAAGTTTGTGTTGGTCCCAACCCTCTTGATCAAAACTATCATATGGTAAAACATCATCTTGAATTTTACCATGAAACCTATCTTCAATAAAAGTTTGTTCATTAGAAAATGGTAAAACAATATCTCTATAATATTTAACTGTACTCAAATGTGGTCTTTGACTCCATTGTGCAGTTTTCATAAAACCATTTTCTATTCCAAACATTAAATGTTGGTGTGGCTCTGGAATCTCTGCTTCAAAATGAAAACGTATTGTATTAGCCTTGTTGTATTCTAACATATCTAAACACTTTTGCCAATCAATCTCGTAATCTACAGTTAATGGTGCATCTCCTTCAACATAAAGTAAAACAGAGGTGTCTATAAGGTTAATTGTTTCTTTCATCATTGTAGTTTGATGACTATGTTTATCAAAAATTATTGGTAAAACATTTTTCCATTTATGCATAGACTTCCACAAAACCCTGTTTTTATATTCATCATAGTCTGATTTACGATTTATTCTTTCTTCACGCAAGCCATCTATCTGTAAAATAATTTCATTATTTGGAAAGTGGTAGCGTATAGATTTGATTGTTTCATCAATTATTGATGTGCTTGGATGACTTGGAAGAATCGAAGTTGGAATTATAATTGTTACATCTCTACTATGCATTGACTTGCCTCATAATCTTAATTCCTAAATCTCTTTTATATTTAATCCACCAACAAACAACCTTATGCATATTATTAGGATAGTTGTCTAATATTTGTGGGATTAAGTTTTTTAATAAAAACCAATTGTCTACCGTTTTTATTGGAGTTATATCATCATAAATAAAATCATAGTATTTTATAGAATTACCTTTTGGATCAAGGGAATCCGCTACTGGAAAGCATAACATTTCTATTGCTTCATAAAATCTAAAAGAATCTATTACAACCGCACCAGATGGTGCTGGAGCAATCTTTGTACTGGCTAGGTTACTATAGTAGTCTTTTGGATGATCACCTTGTGCAAACCCTTCTGTTGGCTTAAACAGGGCATTGGGTATTGTTTGCATAGCCTTAGCCAATTCCTTTCTTCTTGAATGCGTAATTTGTCCACCAAAATATACATTATATTTTTTAGGTCCGTACTCTGGTAAAAATTTTTTAAAATGTTGTGGAACTCCAAGTGGCAATTTGTTATAATTTTGATGTTGTTTGTGTGGAGTCTGAAGCCATATCTCTATGTTAGGATGATTAATTTTATCTAATTTAAATCTAACTTCTTCATCCCCTGTAAAAAATAAAACTACTCTTTTTATTTTTTGTAATTCTTTATTAATGTGTTCTTCATAACCAAGATTTTGAGGTCCAGGAATTACGACAAATGCTCTATCAGTATTAGGTAATGAGTTTACTTTTATTTGTTCAATTTCGTATTTATCAAATATTTCTTTTAATAAGCCGTAGTCCCATTTATCCGCAGCACAATCTTCTTCATTAAAAGAATACAAGTATGCCTTTATCATTTATTACTTTTTCTCAAAATACCAATGTGCTTCATGATTTTTTGCTAAAAACTCTCCAACATAACCAAAAGATTGTAAATATGAAATAGTATCTTCTGGAGTTGTGTCATAGTCACGAATACCTAAATCATCATGAATTGATACAAATATTTTTAAATTATTATCTCGTAATGTTTTTTCTGCACCTTTGAATACAAGAAGTTCTGCACCCTCTACATCAATATTTAAGACATTTGGAATAATGCCAACTTCAGAAACATAGTCATCTACTTTAATCATTGGTATGCTTTCTGTGTTGTCATGAATATATACATATTTATTTCTATCAATAATCGGTCCAAGATGTTTTTCTCCCCAAGCATTTAAATTACTACCTTTGCGAGTGTCTGTTGTTTCATCACTCATTAGTCCAGCATAACAACCTAAAGGATCTACTGAATAATTTTTATACCATAGGGCATGAATGTTTGCCCAAAACTCAGGAGTTGGCTCAATTAGTACCATGTTTTCTGGTCCAACAATGTCAGCATAAACTAAGTTGCACCATCCAGCCTCTGTTCCAATATCAAAAAATACATCACCCTTTTTAAGGTGTTGCTGCATGCTATAAATTCTTTCACTTTCCCAATAATCCCAAACATCCCAATTAGCCAATGGCTCATTTAGTTTTAGTCTGTAATCATAGTTTCTTGTTTGTCCTTGACGCAAATATGGTACTGTCTTCCATTTAATATCTGATCTTTCTATAAAATTCATAGACCTAACTCCTTTATGATAGTTGCCCAACGATGGACATATGTGTGTTCTTTTTTAGTTCGTTCATGACCAGCAAACCTTATCTCTTCTCTAGTTAATCCATCTAAGATGTAGTAATCTATTTTTTGTTTAAGGTCTTCAAGATTACCATGTTCATAAAATATAATTTCTTTACCATCTTCAAAATATTCATCAAGACCTTTAATGCGGGGATAAATAGTAAAACCACCACGACCAGTGCTTTCAAACAATCTATCACTTGTGTAGTATGGATAGTTAAAATTTATGTTAAGACTATCACCTATTGCTACCTTGCTTTTTGCATAAATACGATTAAGAGCATCTCCACGAACTGTGCCAGTGTCTCCATCGCCACCAACATGTAAAAATCTTTTACCGTATGTTTTTCGTAAAAAATCTATTAATTGTGGACGATATTTATGTTCAGGATGATATCCTCTGCTACCAACAAAAATTATGTCATGTTCAAAGTTATGTGGATCGTAATCTTGATGTACATAACACTCTTTATCATATACGCCAGCAGGCAAGAAATGTCCTTTAACCTGTGTGTTTTCATTAAACCAATCACACATTAACTTATCTGTAGCAAAAAAATGACCTATGCTTGTATAAAAATCATCATTCTTTAAATCTTTTTCACGCTCAATGCCAAACCACAAATCCAAGTGATAAGTCATAGTTGGTATGCCAGCAGCCTTTAATTGTTTTAATACATCTGTCATAGATCTAGATCCTGGAGTTTGCCATCTATGTGTGTGTACCCAAATGAATAGATTAGATTTTAGTGCTGCATTTAATATCTCAGAACTACCCGCTTTTTTTTCTTGCAATTTTTGCACGGTATGTCCAAGAGACTCTAAAGAATTAGCATGATGATTCTCACTACTATAAGGCACTTCAAAGTTACCAAGAAATACTATATTAGCCAAGGAGTCCACCTATTCTGTCTTTATATTAGTATACCAGATTCTGATATACTTATAATAAAGCGGGGTATTTAATGGATTTTGTTTACATTTGTCGTGACGGAGATAATGAAGAGTTAAGGTACTCTATTAGATCTGTCATAAATAGTTTTCCAGATGCAAAGGTTTGGCTGGTAGGTGGAAAGCCAAAATGGTATTCTGGATACCATATACCAGTAGAACAAAATCATAATAAATATACTAATGCTTTAAATAATTTACAGGCTCTGTGTAACTCTGACGAAATACCAAACGACTTTATATTAATGAATGATGATTTTTTTATAATTAAAAAAATAGATAAGATTGAGCATTTTCATGGAGGTTTATTGTTAGATAAGATAGATAGATATGTTAAGATAACTGGATCATCACTATACATTAAAAAATTAATATTAACAAACTCTAGACTAATTCAAAACGGAATAGAACTACCATATGACTATGAGTTGCATACCCCAATGCCCATGGAAAAAGATAAACTTCGTTTAATACTTAAAAAATATCCAAGTTGTTTATGGAGATCTATTTATGGAAATATATATAGTGTTGGTGGTACAAAAACAAATGACGTAAAGGTTTATACAAATCGAAGACATTTGGCTAGATCTAATGAAATCACAGAAAAATCTATATACCTATCAACGGAAGATCAAGCCTTTAAAGGTATACTTGATAAAGTTTTAAGTAATATGTTTCAAAATAAAACTATCTATGAAAATTAATACTTATTCCCAATCGGCTATTTGATTATATGTAACAGAATATTCTCCAGAGTATATTTCTGCATATGAGATCATATCTTTGTTATATCGTGTCACAGTATTCCTATCTACTAAACCTGTTTTATATTTTTTACCATGCATAATTGGCAAATGTTTTATTTTTTCTGACTCTAATGAATTATTTAATGCTTGTATATACCTAGTTTTGCCAAATTGTTTTGAAAGAAATGATTGTTTTGGATATGTTTTTTCTATCCATAGTCTTTCGTTGTGATCAGAAGGCTTTGGATTTAACACTCTTTCTACTTCATTGTGATATATTCTTGTAGACCAACTCTTCATATTTCTTTCATAATTTATTAAATTCTTGTATGTGGAATCTGCGTAAGCCATAAAATTTTTATCAAGATCAGATGTAGATACACCAGTCGCAAATGTTATTAAAAAACAAGTAGCATAAGGAAATTTATCTGTATATTTTGTTACTTCAAAATGTAAATTTGGATTAAAAGAATTAATAGAAATGTTGTCAGAAAGCAATCGCATATGATTGCCAATAGAAACAAACTCTGGCGTATTCATATCACAATCTACAAAAAGACAGTCTTCTGGATTAATTCCATTAGCAATAGTTAAAATGTTTTTATCGTATGCCCCAACAACAACTGATCCATTGTATCGATTGATTAACTTAGCGGTCATAAATCCATCGATGTCAGGAGAAATAATTAATTTTTTAGAATACTCTAATGTATCTAATATGCTGGTTTTTAAATTAAATTCCATTATCCTCCATATATTTTAAGCGTTCCATCAATGCATGGTGCTCTGGATCATTAAGCATTTCTTCAATAGATTCTTTTACATTTGGTCTTAACTTACTTAATGGTTCAACATACCTTGGATCTTTTGTGACGGTATAAAGAAGTGATCGTAATGCTTCACACCCTTCATGCTTCCACCAAGTATAACAAACATCTTCATCTATGTTAGGACAAAGGTAATACTGATCTTTTATGGTTTGGATTATTTCTTCTGCATTCATAATTAATCCTTAGTGCTAAAAAATATTGCTGCAATAAAAATTATAACAACAGAAATTAAAATATTCTTAATAAAATCACTAAATTTCATTTTGTCCCCTTGCTATGGCTGCAGATATTTGAAATGCTTTAGAAGTGCGACGAGACTTGTTAAGACCCTTAGCCTTCCATAGGTCATTGGTACCTTCAATGTCCTGAGCAATTTGTTCACGAATTTCTTTAACAGTTTCTACAATAAAATGCCAAATTTGTTCTTTATGTTCATCTGATAATTCTTCAGTCCAATTACTCATCTTCTTCCTCAAATTCTTTTAATGCATTTGAATTATTATTTTTTATATATTTTAAATATGTGCTATAACAAAATGTACATTCTCCACTATTTAATTTAGTTCCACATTCTTCACAATGTATTGTCATAATTTTACTTTACATCCATTATTTTTATTAATATATAATATAAGCCAGAAGCAATAGCAAAGCCAAGCAAAATAGTCTGTATTGTGTTCATTTTATTAGTATATCAGATCATTTCAAATATAGTAAGTAGCCCATTTGTTTTGTGCTTTGCCAAAAGGATTACATACTTTAGCAAACATTTTTGCTCTTATAATATGATTTTTATTCTCAGCCTTAATCTCCCTAATAAGAAAAAAAGTAAATATTGATCCACAAACATTTCCTATAAATCTTAATATTAGGTTATTAGTTTTTTCTTTTTTAATAAAATTCTTATTCATTTATGCTCCCTCATGTGGTTTATTAAAGTTTGTGATGACATGCTAGACCTAGACTCTATCTCCTTTTTACATATTGGACAGACTATTATATGAGCCATATATTTAGTATAGCAAAAATCTTGATAAAAGTCAAGACAGTGTTTGATTTTTTAATTTTTTAACTTCTTTAAATATTTCTAATGCTAAATCAAAATCTTCATCCCCATTAGTGTGAGTCATTATATTGTTATAACCTTTTTCTTTTATTTCTGCCACCCTTTCTTTAAAGTTAGAAACTGACACAGCAGGAAAAAATATTACCTTATTTTTATCAAGATCATTAAGTTTTCCTTCAACTAATCTACCATAAGAAACTATATTACAATCTCCAAATTTTTCTATGTTTGGGCATATATCGTCTGATAACCCAGAAGTGTAAATATAAGGTTTTTCTACTTTTAAATTGCTAAATTCTTCAATATAAGAGCAAAAATATTTTTTTCTATCAACAAAACTACTAGCATCGTTAACTTCTGATAATATACCGCCAAACGACTCTTCTTCTTTGTTTAAAATAAGTCCAGGAACAAAATTAATTCTAACTCTATCTTTTTGAATTAAATCTAATGATTTTGCAATAGATAATAAATATTGAGGAGACATAGTGTAAGGTCGAACGGCAACAAGGTATTTTAATTTTTGATTTGTTTTTAGTGATCTTGCTACTCTCGTAAAAGGATCTGGCACCCCTACAGCATATGGAAGTAACCAACCATAAAATCTAGAATCTTCTAATAAATCTGAAACATAGTTTAAATTTTTATCTAAATGACGACCAAACCAATAAAAATTCATTTTATATATTCTCTATTCATATTGTTTTTTAATCCAATATTCTTTTTTATACCAATTAAAAAAAACTAAATTAGATTTTTTGTTATTTAATTTTCCTTTATAAGTTAAACCTTTAGTTTTTTTTAATTTATAAGATTCTTGTTGAAAAGGAATGAGTTGCATAATTGGAGTTCCCTGTAAAATCATTCCTTCAAACCCAGTTTTAATATAAAAAGGAAAATTTCCATGTGGTGCATTAATAAAAGGACCATCAATTATTCCAGATAAAGTGTAAAATGGTAAATCATTTCTGTTAAGCGGATGAGTTATCAATATACTATATCCTTTAGGAACAGAAAATGACACGTTTGGATCCCACGTATACTCTAATGGATAAAATCCAGTAGGCACTAAATTTTTATCTGCCACCTGTTCTCTAGTTCTCATAACGTGATCTTTATTTACAAAAATAATATTTGGTATGCCATTGTTATTTTTAACATATATATCAAATGGTAATGTAATCATGTAGCCAATAGAAAGAGATTCTAAAAATGGCATACATTTTTTAACTGTTGCATTAATTGAATTGTCATTTAAATTAATCATTTCATTGTTGGTGTATGGTAATATTTTTTTATACCAATCTGGTATTTTTGTTTTAGCGGGTACTAAAATATCAGGATACTCTTCAAGAGAACTTTCGTGCTTAATGATATTTTTTTTCATTAGATCAGTATAACAGTAATTAAATAATTTGTCAATTTTAGTATGCTAAATACTGATATAATTTAATAAAGAACAGAGGGAAAAAATGGATATAACTTTAAAATGTATGAGATGTGGTGATCACATAACCATTGAGTCTAATCCAACAGATGGATATTGCTATAAGTGTGAAAGCAAAACAATATTTGCTGTTGTTACAGAAGAAAATAAAGACTCTCTGCCATTTCCAACTAATCCGATAGGAATGAAAAATATAGATTTTAATGATCCTGGTAAAAATTGCCAATGTCGTGCAGGCACATGTCCTTGTGGCAAATTTGTTGCTCATGCTATTTCTGATCCTTGTAATGCAAATGATTTTAATACAAAAGAGGCTAAAGAAAAAGAACTTATCGAACAACTTAAAGCAAAAAAATGAACAGAGATGGTACAATTTTAATATGAAAATAAATGAATTAAAGGGTGGAGTTTTATATATAGAAAATGCAATTCCATTATCTAAAGAATTTATTAAGGCTATTGAAGAAAATAATGAAAATAAAAAAATTAATAAAATTATACCACCTTGGGAAAAATGGCTAACTGGATACCACGTAGATGGTGTTTGGACTCCAATTAATCAAAAAGGATTTACTAAAGATATAGATTGGGATCATACTATTAATCATAAAAATACAAAATGGCCTAAAATTAATATAGGTCCACTTTATAGTCAAGAACATTCTCAAGCATATAATATTTTAAAAATGATAGATGAACCATATCAAAAGGCTTTAGAAATTTGGTCTGAAAAAACAGGAAATCCAAGGGTAAATTTAATAACTAAAAATTATGCAATTAAAAAATACAATACTTTAGAAATGCTAGGATCTCATACGGATAGAGATCATGATCATGAGTTTAACACGTTTGATTGGACTGCACTAATATATCTAAATGACGATTATGAAGGTGGAGAACTAGAATTTAATAAACTTGGTTATGAAATTAAGCCAAGTGCTGGAAGTATAATTTTTTTCTCAAGTGATGAGGTTCATTCAGCAAAAACAGTTTTATCTGGTAACAAATATTTTATATTTTTTTACATACAAAGTCAACTTGGATATACACATTCAATTAATGAAAATTTTTCTGAAATTGTAAAAAATATTAAATTAGACATAAAAAGAAAGCAAGGGAAAAATGATTAATGTAATACCTGTAGAATTTCCTGGTATTGAAAACGTATTAAAAAATTCAGACTACTACAAAGACAAATTAATATCTGACTCCGTAATATGTTTTAGAAATGCCAACTTAACACAAGAAGAGCAATTTGATTTTGCCAAAAAACTAGGCAATCTTATAGGGTGGTCACTTCTTAATGATACAAGCGAATACATAGAAAACCATGTTCGTAAGTCAGACTTTAAGCATGGTCCAGACGATATTATTGTAGAGTGGCATGTTGAGCATACATATTACACAAATCCAATAGTGGCTTCAACTTGGAATATGTATAATTTTAAAACAAATCCAGAAAATGGAAAAACATATTTTGTAGATACAAATGTGGTATTTAATATGCTTTCAAAAGAAGAACAAGAGTTCCTTACTAGTTGTATTATTGTTGAGCCAGATAGCGTAAGAAATTCACAACTAAAAACTGGTTTTGTATCTGGGCAAACTCATTTAGCAGACAATTACCCAATTATTGTTAAACATTGGCTAACAAGTAAGCCAATAATTAGATTTACAATTTTGCCAGAACCAATGATAATGAAGTTAGTTTCTTATAAAAATCAAGATCCAAATAAAGATACTTTAAAATACTTTAAATCGTTAATTAGAAAAATAGAAGATATAATCTGGAACAATGAAGATATAAGAATAGTTCATAGATGGCAACAAGGTGACTTAGTAATTCCAGATTTGTTTAAATTGGCCCACGCTGTTACTGGCGGATTTCGTCCTGAAGATAGAGAATTTAGAGGTATCTGGGGATATAAGGATTAATTCGCTTTAAGTTCGGCGGCAAATAGGAGGTAACAAACCTTCCCCTGCCCTAAGAGGGCAATAGCGGTTAATATTTCTTACTCCGCCTGCCTCAAAAATGGCTGTGACCAAAGTTCTGTTAAAGACTCATCGCCTATGTCATCAAAGTAGTAACGGTTTTTGGTTTGGCTATATGTCCAGCCTTTCCACATACCCTCGTCATCCCAAGTAAGGTTTGTATGTATTTCATTCATGGTTTCTTCAATTATATCATTTAGATTCATTTATTAAGCATACCAGAATTCGGCGGGTATAGAAAGAGTATCGTAATCCCCAATGTAATAACAAACCTTGTATGCAATTAAACTTCAAACATTCCTTCAGGAACTGGTTTTCTAACCAACATAAGAGAATTAATCTCATCTGTGTATTGAGGATATTGCCGTCTAAGGTTTTTTAATATTTTATTGTATGCCCTTATACGATTCTGATTTCTACATCTTTCAAGTTCCTTGGCTATATGCAAACCATCTCTAACTAAAATATCTTTAATGCTTGTTGGCTCTGCTTTCCATGATTTCATATATCAATTATATCTAGTCTGAATGGTTTGTCAAGTCTTGCCAGATATGTCCAATTACACTGGTTTGATATGGACAATATGGAGCCAGAAGGATGGTTTGATACCGTCGCAAATAGGGCTTAGAAGGCTTTTAAATGGGTGGTTTGGAGGTTTGGTATGAAAGATAATCCTTACTGATATTTTTTGGATTGGGTTAGAATGGAGGAAAGTGGAGCAAAGTGGGGGATTGAGCGTTTTTATAGAGGGCGTCGTAATGTCCTGGCGGCCAAACCTCCCTATCCCAAACCTTCATATCTGCCAAACCTTCATATTGGGGCTGCATTATATACCAGATATAGAGGTTTGTCAACTATAATATGCCTATAAAAACATAACAAAAAAGTTATAAAACTATT